>OLXQ01000006.1_pt1 | contig 27396 bp, 24 predicted proteins | sample 1673371 | NCBI WGS metagenome assembly OLXQ01 (sample SAMEA103958109, study PRJEB25191) | human gut metagenome | biome: human-associated habitat [ENVO:00009003]; feature: intestine environment [ENVO:2100002]; material: feces | place: Germany | collected 2013/2015
CCAGCATCTTCAGTTGGCTCGTAAAGTTCTCGATATTCTTCTTCGTAACGACGGCGGGATGGATGTGGTTTTTGATGGCATAGTTCTCCGTGGGCAGGCCGAAGGCGTCAAACCCGATGGGGAACAGAACGTTGTAGCCCTCCATCCGCTTTTTCCGGGTCACGATGTCCATGGCCGTAAAGGGCCGGGGATGGCCCACGTGCAGCCCCTGGCCGGAGGGATAGGGGAACTCGATGAGCCCGTAGAACTTGGGCCGCTTGTCGCCGGTAATGGCCGCGTAGGGCTTCGTTTTCTCCCAGTTGGCCTGCCATTTCTTCTCAATGGCCGCAAAATCGTAATTCATACTCGCTGCTCCTTATATTATATGAAATTTCCTTGTCTGCAAAAAAACGTCCCTGACCGCTTTTAACGGTCAGGGACGTGTCAGAACGTGTTACCACCCTGCTTTCGCCGCCGGTCGCCCGGCGGCGCTCAGTGCCTTTCGGTGAAAAGGCCGCGCCGTAACGTGACGCCGCCGTCCCGCCCTGTTCAGGCGGGAAGCTCCGAGGCCAGTACAGTGCAGCGCTCCCACCGGCTCACACCAGCCGCCGGCTCTCTTTCGGCGAGTCCGCTCCACCTTTTTCTCTTCATCGCTTTTGGCAATATCAAGCTATATTCTATCGCTTTTTTTCCGCTTGTCAACCCCTGTTTTTTGCCTGCGGGGCGCTCATTCGCGGTCGTCCACCACGCCGGTCAGATCCACCGGCTTGCCGTCCTGCCACAACCGCTCCAGGCCGTAAAACTCCCGTGCCTCCTGGTTGAACACATGGATGGCGATGCATCCGTAGTCCAGCAGCACCCACGTGCCGCCGCGGTAGCCCTCCCGGTGCAGCGGCTCTTCCCCGGCCTCCTCCGTCAGCGCCTTCTCCACGTTGTCCACCAGCGCGTTGATCTGCGTGTTGGACGAGCCGGTGGCCAGCACGAAATAATCCGCCAGCGTGGTCAGCTCCGCGATCTCCAGCACGCGGATCTCCTTGCCCTTCTTATCCGACAGCGCCTTCGCCGCCAGCAGTGCCAATTCCTTCGGTGTTTTCATCGTATCCCTCTTTTCAATAGATAATCCCGTGCGTCGCGGGTCAGATGGTGGACGGGATTGCCCATCTCCTCCATCTCCTGTATGGTCATAGTCAGGCCCATCAAAAGGCCCTTGTCCAGGTCCTCGTAAACGGTTTTCCGCAGCGCGTCCACCCCGGGGAAATCCCGTGTCGGCTCGATGTAATCCGCCAAGTAGATGATCTTCTCCAGCCGCGTCATGTCCGGCTTCCCCGTGGTGTGGTAGAGGATGGCGTCATACACAGCATCCTCCACGCCGAACACATCCCTTGCGATGGCCGCGCCGGTCTTGCTGTGCAGCAGCTTCAGCGCCTTTTGCTCCAGCTCGTCCAGCATGATGCCGTACTTTTCGCACAGCGCCAGCTGCTGGGCCATGTCCAGCTTCTTCGTGCAGTCGTGGAGCAGCGCCGCGATCCGCGCCTGGGTCTCGTCGCCGCCGTAGCGCCGCACCAGACGCACCGCCTCCTGCTCCGTTCCCAACACATGGGGCATCCGCTTGGGCTTGAGATAACTCAGCGCGATGGGTCGCAGCTCGTCCGGCGTCAGCCCCGTCAGCACCTTGTGCGTGCCGTACAGATGCTCCCGCAGGACGTAGCCGTACACCGCCGGCGGCAGCAGATCGCTGCCCTGCCCCGCCGCCAGTGCGGCCCGTACCTCCGTGGAGGACAGCTCCCGCACCTCCGGGTTCTGCACGATGCATATCTGTGCGCCGTACTCCCGCTCCAGCCGCGCCTTCTGCGCGGCGAAGGCCGCGCTCTCGTCCTCCGCCTCCCGGCTGAAGGGTGCGATACGGGCCAGGGCCATGATCTCCTCCGGCGCGTGCCACGTCTGCAAGCTCAAAAACATATCCGAGCCCATCAGCAGCCACAGCGTGTCCTCCGGGTACTCCCGCCGCAGCTCCGCCAGCGTGTCGGAGGTATAGCTCGGCCCATCGCGGCGCAGCTCCCGGTCGCTGACCTCCGCCCGCTTACCCAGCTCCGCCGTAGCCAGCGCCGCCATCTCCAGCCGCTGCTCCGGCGACGCGCTGCCCTCCGGCAGCGCCTTATGGGGCGGCATGCGATCCGGGATCAGCACCAGCTTATCCAGCCCCAACTGCTCCATGGCCGCTCTCGCCGCCGTGATGTGTCCCCAATGGGGCGGGTCAAACGTCCCGCCGTACACGCCTATGTTCATACGCTTTTCTTCGCCTTGACCAGCTCGATCTTCCGCTTGGCCTTGTGGTGCTGCATCCGATACAGCACGAATTTGCTGCCGATGACCTGCACCACCTCGCACCGTGCGGCCACCGCCAGTTCCTCCGCCGCCTCACGGGCGGTGAGCAGCGAATTTTCCAGCACCCGGCCCTTGATGAGCTCCCGCGCCTCCAGCGCGTCGTTCACCTGCTTCACAAGATTGTCTCCGATACCGTCCTTCCCCACCTGCACGATGGTGTCCAGGTCGTTGGCCAGCCCGCGAAGCTGCGCTCTCTGCTTACTTGTCAGTTCCATACTCGTTCTTCTCCAAATATTCTTTCAGTTCCTCGGCAAACGCCCGCAGGGCGATGCCGCGGTGTGATATGGCGTTTTTCTCCTCCGCCGTCAGCTGGGCAAAGGTCTTTCGCAGGGACGGCACAAAGAACACCGGGTCGTAGCCGAACCCCCGCTCCCCCATGGGTGCGAAGGCGATCGTCCCCGGGCACTCGCCCTCCGCCGTCAGCTCGTCCCCGTTGGGGAACGCGCACACGATGGACGTGTGGAAGTGCGCGCCGCGGTTGGTCGCGCCCCGCAGGTTCTGCAGCAGCAGCGTATACCGGGCCTTGTCATCATCCAGCCCGCCGTACCGGGCGGAATACACCCCCGGCGCACCGCCCAGCCAGTCCACGCACAAGCCGCTGTCGTCGCCGATGGCCGGCAGTCCGCTGGCGTCCCGGATGGCCCGGGCCTTCAGCGCCGCGTTCTCGGCAAACGTCGTGCCCGTCTCCTCCACGTCCACGGTGATACCCAGGTCCTCCGGCATCACCACCTCGATGCCCAGCTCGCCCAGCACCGCCTGCATCTCCGCGATCTTTCCTTTATTATGAGAGGCCAAAATAAATTTCATCACAGTTCTCCTATGATCTCCTTCTGCTTTGCCTGCAATTCCCGATTTCCCTTGGCGCACAGCGCCACCAGCGATTGCTGCTCGGCCACGGTGAAGGCTCTCCCCTCCCCCGTGCCCTGTATCTCGATGATCTCGCCCTGCTCGTTCATCATGCAGTTCAGATCCACCTGCGCCCGGCTGTCCTCCTGATAGGGCAGATCCAGCACCGCCGTGTCCTCCACGATCCCGGCGGACACGCCGGACACATAGTGTACCACCGGCATCTTCTCCACCAGGCCCTGTTCCACCAGTCTCCGGCAGGCCAGCGCCAGCGCCACGAACCCGCCGGTAACGGATGCCGTCCGCGTGCCTCCGTCGCCCTGCAATACGTCGCAGTCCACGGTGATGGTCCGCGGCCCCAGCCGCTCCATGTCCACCGCCGCCCGCAAACTGCGGCCAATGAGCCGCTGTATCTCCGCGCTGCGGCCCGACAACTTCAGCTTGTCCACGTCCCGGCGGCTGCGCTCCCGGTTGGCGCGGGGCAGCATGGAATACTCCGCCGTCACCCAGCCGTGGCCCTCCGGCACGTGGGGCGGCGCTTTGTCCTCCACCGAGGCGTTGCACAGCACCACCGTGTCGCCGCAGCGGATCAGCACGCTGCCCTCCGCGAATTTCGTAAAGCCCGGCGTGATCTCCACGGGCCGCAGCTCGTCAAACGCCCGGCCATCCGCTCTTTTCATCCCGCCGCCTCCTTATATCATGTCCTGCACAAATTCTTTGGCGTCAAAGGGCTTCAGGTCGTCGATGCCCTCGCCCACGCCCACGAACTTCACCGGCACGTTCAGCTCCTGGGCGATGGCCACCACGATGCCGCCCTTGGCCGTGCCGTCCAGCTTCGTCAGGATAATGCCCGTCAGGCCCGCCGTCTCCTTGAACGTCCTGGCCTGGATCAAGCCGTTCTGCCCCGTGGTGGCGTCCAGCACCAGCAGCGTCTCGCAGCTGGAGTCGGGGCACTCCCGGTCGATGATCTTCCGCAGCTTGGCCAGCTCGTTCATCAAATTCTGCTTGTTGTGCAGCCGTCCCGCCGTGTCGCACAGCACCACGTCCGCGCCCCGGGCCTTGGCCGCCTGCAAGGCGTCGAACAGCACCGCACCGGGGTCAGCCCCCTCGTGCTGCCGCACGATGTCCACACCGGCCCGCCCGGCCCATATCTCCAGCTGGTCCGCCGCCGCCGCACGGAACGTGTCCCCGGCGCACAGCAGCACCTTCTTGCCCTCGGCCTTCAGCCGGGCCGCCAGCTTGCCGATGGACGTGGTCTTGCCCACGCCATTGACGCCGATGACCAGCACCACGGCGGGCTTGCCCTCCAGCACCAGCGCGCTGTCGCCCACCTCCAGCTTGGAGCGCAGGATGTCCCGCAGTGCGTCCTTGACCTCCTCCGCACGGGTCAGCAGCCGCTGGCTCACCCGCTTGCGGAGCTGTGCCACGGTGTCCACCGCCGCCTCCGCACCGATGTCCGCCAGGATCAACGCTTCTTCCAGCCCATCGTAGAACTCATCGTCCAGCTTGTCGAAGCTGACGGAGACGCGGAACGCCTCCTTCAGCATGGAAAATACGCCCATGTGTGATACCTCCTTACTTGATGTGCAGCTCCTTGGCCATGTCGTTGAGGTTGATGGTCAGAATACGGCTCACGCCCTTTTCCTGCATGGTCACGCCGTACAGCACGTCGGCCTCCTCCATCGTGCCACGCCGGTGGGTGATGACGATGAACTGGGTCTTGCCCGCGATGCGCCGCATATACCGGGCGTACCGCACCACGTTGGCCTCGTCCAGCGCCGCCTCGATCTCGTCCATAACGCAGAACGGCGTGGGGTGTACCTTGAGAATAGCGAAATACAGTGCGATGGCCACAAAGGCCTTCTCGCCGCCGGACAGCAGCGTGATGGTCTTGAGCTGCTTTCCGGGGGGCTGCACCTTGATCTCGATGCCGCAGTTCAGGATGTCGCCCTCGTCCTCCAGCTCCAGCCGGGCCTTGCCGCCGCCGAACAGCTCCAAAAACGTCTCCTGGAAGCTCTCATTCAGCAGCTTGAACTGCTCGGCAAAGATGGTGGTCATCTGCCCGGTGATCTGGTCAATAATGCCGGTCAGCTCCTCCTTGGCCTGCTCCACGTCGCCGCGCTGGTCGGACAGATATGTATACCGGGTGTTCACCCGCTCAAATTCATCGATAGCGCCGATGTTGGGCGTACCCAGCCCCTTGATCTCCCGGTTCAGCTCGGCGATGCGGCGGGTGGCCTTGGCCACGCTCTCCAGCTCCACCCGCTGCTCCAGCGCATCGCTGTGGCTCAACTCATACCGCTCCCACAGCTTGTCCAGGATCTGGCTCTCCTCCATGGTGCTGCTCTCCAGCTTCTGCTGGAGCTTGCTGTGTGCCTGCATGGCGTCCAGCAGCGCATCGTTGCACTGGCGGCTGTCCCGGCTGTGCTGCTCTCGCTGCTGCTCCAGCTGCATCTTCTCCTGCGCCAGCGCTTCCAGCCGCTGCCGCAGCCCGGCAGCCTGCCCGTTGAAGCCGTCCAGCTTCTCCTGATGCTGGGCCATATCCGTCTCCGCCTGCTGCCGCGCCGCCCGGCACTGCTGTACCAGCATATCCCGCTGCTCCCGGTCGGACACCATGTCCGCCTGCACCCGGCGCAGCTCCTCAGCACTGTGCAGCGCCCCGTCCCGCTCGGCACGCAGCGCCGCCTGTCCGGCCCGCTTCTGGCTGATGGTATCCGCCAACCGGTCGGTGGCGTCGTTCAGGTCGGTCTGCCCCGCCAGCTCCTCCTGCACCTGCTGGCGCAAGGCGGCGGCCCGGCTCTCCGCGTCATCAATGGCCGCCTGTGTCTCCTGCATTTTGCCGCGGCTCTCACCGGCCTGACGCTCCAAGCCGGCCAGCTCCTGCTCCATAGTCTCGCGGCTCAATCGCAAGCTCTCCAGCAGCACATCGTAGTGATCCTGCCGACCTTGTAAGGTCAGCACGTCGTCCTCCGCCTTACGCTGCTGCTCCCTGGCCACCTGCAATTCGTACTCGGCTTTTTGCAGCTCGCGCTGCAGCTCTCCAGCCCGTTCCACAGAAGCCCGCAGCTTCTCGTGCAGTGCGCCCTGCTGGCCGGACAGCCGCTCCAGCTCGTTGGCGCGGGACAGCACGCCCGCCGACCGATTAACCGAACCGCCCGTCATAGAGCCGCCCCGGTTGATGACCTGCCCATCCAGCGTGACGATGCGGAAGCCGTTGCGGAATTTCCGCGCCAGCGCGATGGCGCTGTCCATGTCCTCCATGACCACCGTGCGGCCCAGCAGGTTCTTGAAAATGCTGTCGTACTGTTTATCGTAGCGCACCAGCTCGCTGGCCACGCCCACAAAGCCGTATTCCCCGGCCACGTTCTCCCGCAGCACATCACCGCGGATGGCGGTCAGCGGCAGGAACGTAGCCCGTCCGCCGTCCCGCTGCTGCAAGAAGCGGATGGCGGTCTTGGCGTCCTCCTCACGATCCACCACGATATTCTGCAAGGACGCGCCCAGTGCGATCTCCAGCGCCACGGCGTATTCCTTCTTCGTGGTCATCAAACCGGCCACCGGCCCGTGAATGCCCCGCAGCGTATTTTTTTCCGCCGCCTGCATCACGGTTTTTACCGCCTTGGAGAAGCCCTCGTACTCCTTCTCCATCTCCGTCAGCATACGGATGCGGTCATCCAGCTTGCCTACCTCCATGGTCAGCTGCACCTTTTCCGCTGCCGCGTCCTCGGCCTTTTTCCGCCGTGCGTCCATACGCAGGGAGTGGCCCTGTATCACGTTCTGCACCGCCTGGGCCTCTTCCTTAGCCTCATTCAGCGCACGGCGGTTTTCCTTAGACTCCTTCTCACCGCTCTCCAGCTTTTCCCGGATAGCGGTCAATTCCTGCTCCACCGTCTCGCGGCGCTGGGACGCTGCCTCCAGCCCCGCCGCCAGCGCGGACAGCGCGGCTCTGCCGTCGGCAGCCTCCGCCGTGGCCATGACCTCCTGTGCCCGCAGGGCATCCACGTCCTCCGCCGCGCCCCGGGCATTCTCCGCCAGCGACTGCACCTGATCCAGCAGGGCCTGCAGCTCCCGCTCCAACGCTGCCGCCTGGCTGTCTATCTCCGCCACACGGGCCATCTGCCCGTCGATCTGGCTCTGCAGGCTGTTTCTTCTTACCTCAGCATCGGACAACTCCTGCTCCAGCCGGGTTAGCGATTCGTCGTTATGCCGGATGGTGGTCTGCAAAACGGCGATGGCGGCGCTCTCCTCACCGGCGGCGCTCTCCGCCGCCGTCAGCTGGCCGCGCAGGGCCTCCGCCGCGATGTCGTTCTGCTGGGCCTGCTCCGAGAATTTCTCATTGAGGGCGTACACGTCGTCCAGCGCCTTCTGCGCCCGGTCGCATTCCTCCTTGGCCAGTGCCGCGTCGGACTCCAATTTCAGCTTGGCGGTGCGGATATGTTGCAGCTGCTCCAGCCATACCGAAATTTCGAGAACGCGCAGCTCGTCACGGAGGATGAGGTACTTCTTCGCCGTCTCCGCCTGCTGGCGCAGCGGCTCGACCTGTAGCTCCAATTCGGCGATCTTATCGTTGATACGCACCAAATTTTCCTCGGTGCGCTCCAGCTTTCGCTCCGTCTCCTCCTTGCGGTGACGGTATTTGCTGATGCCGGCGGCTTCTTCAAATATCTCGCGGCGCTCGCCGCTCTTGACGGACAGGATCTCGTCAATTTTGCCCTGGCCGATGATGGAGTAGCCCTCCCGGCCCATGCCGGTGTCCATGAACAGCTCGTTCACGTCCTTGAGCCGGACGGACTGCTTGTTGATGTAATACTCGCTCTCGCCGCTGCGGTAGTAGCGCCGGGTGACGGCCACCTCCGCCTCGTCACGGCTGGGGAAAATGTGCTCCGTATTGTCGATGACCAGCGTGACCTGGGCAAAGCCCATCTGATTGCGCTTCTCCGTGCCGCCGAAGATCACGTCCTCCATCTTCGCGCCCCGGAGCTGGCGGCTGTTCTGCTCACCCATGACCCAGCGGATGGCATCGGAAATATTGGACTTTCCCGAGCCGTTCGGGCCGACGATGGCGGTGATGTCCTCGCCGAAATTCAATACCGTTTTATCGGGAAAAGACTTGAAACCCTGAATTTCCAGTGCTTTTAGGTACAATTTCTTCACCTCATTCATGATGGCATACTTTAACTAAGTAAGTATACTATGAAACGGCGGCATTTTCAAGAAAAACGTATGGACAGGGGCGAAAAAAGCGGGAGGCGCGCCGCTGTGCGCCTCCCGCGGGGTCATTTTTTGCTTTGCTTTCTCCCCTGCTCCACCATGTCGTACAGGGCTTCCAGGGCATCGGACAGTGTGCCCACCCGGTCGATGAGGCCCGCCTCCACCGCCTGTTTTCCGTACAGAACCGTGCCCACATCGTTGGCCATATCGCCGGAATCCAGCATAAGAGAGCGGAACTTTTCAGCGGAGATATGGCTGTTTTTTGCCACAAAATCCACAATTCTCTCCTGAATGCGCTCAAAATAGCGGTACGTCTCCGGGGCGGCGATGACCGTGCCGGACATACGGACGGGGTGGAGGGTCATGGAGGCGCTGGGGGCGATGAAGCTGGTCTTGCCGCAGACGGCCAGGGGCACGCCGATGGAGTGGCCGCCGCCCAGCACCAGCGTGACCACCGGCTTTGTCATGCCGGACACCAGCTCGGCGATGGCCAGGCCCGCCTCGATGTCGCCGCCTACGGTGTTGAGAAGCAGGAGGAGGCCGTCGATCTGCTCCGACTGCTCCAGCGCCGCCAACAGGGGCAAAATGTGCTCATATTTGGTGGTTTTGGTGTTTTCCGACAGCGTTACATGACCTTCAATTTGGCCGATGATGGTGAGGGTATGGATGGCGGCGCGGCTGTTTTTCACCAGGGTGCTGCCCATATCCACGATGGGCTGGGCGGGGGCGGGCAGGTCGTTTTTCTCCGGGCGGGTGTGTTCCTCGGGCATGGATGAAGTCCCTCCTTGTGTGTGCGTGATTTTTGAAATATCGTAAATTAGCGGTGTGTCGTTAGGATTTTGGTGGGAAAAAAGTGGAATTTCTTTGAAAAAACCCGAAGGCATCGACAACAAGTCGGCATATGTCGTCGGCACCGGCCTGGCCGGTCTGGCGGCGGCCTGCTTCCTGATCCGCGATGCACAGATGCCCGGCGAGCACATCACGCTCTTTGAGCACCTGCCGGTGGCCGGCGGCTCCTGCGACGGCATCTACGACGCGACCAAGGGCTTCATCATGCGCGGCGGCCGTGAGATGGATAACCACTTCGAGTGCATGTGGGATCTGTTCAAGTCCATCCCGTCGATCGTGAACCCGGGCGAGACGGTCTTCTCCGAGTACTACTACCTCAACAAGGAAGACCCGAACTTCTCCCTGTGCCGTGTCACCGAGAAGCAGGGCCAGGACGCCCACACCGACCGTAAGTACGGCCTGACGCCCGGCGCCGCTACCCAGCTGCTGAAGCTGTTCATGGCGACCAACAAGTCCCTCGAGGACAAGAAGATCGATGACGTGTTCGACGATGAGTTCTACGCCACGAACTTCTGGACCTACTGGCAGACCATGTTCGCGTTCGAGAAGTGGCACAGCGCCCTCGAGATGAAGCTCTACCTGCAGCGCTACATCCACCACATCGACGGCCTGCCGGATCTGAGCGCGCTGCGTTTCACCCGCTACAACCAGTATGAGTCCATGATCCTCCCGATGTGCAAATACATTACCGACCACGGCGGAAAGGTCCTCTTCGACACCACGGTCACGAACATCGTCTGCGACTGCACCGAGGATAAGAAGGTCGCCAAGAAGATCGAGTACACCCAGGGCGGCGTGGAAAAGGTCATCGAGCTGACCGAGAACGATCTCGTCATCTGCACGAATGGCTGCCAGGGCGATGCGTCCGCTTACGGCGATCAGACGCACGCTCCGGTCATCAAGGTCAAGAACGGCGAAGGCCCGTCCATCGAGATGTGGAAGAAGCTCGCCGCGCAGGATCCGGCGTTCGGCCATCCCGAGAAGTTCTTCAAGGACATCAAGGAGACCAGCTGGGAGTCCTGGACCGTCGACACGGCCAACAAGCAGATCCTCGACGCCATCCAGAAGATCTGCAAGCGCGACCCGCTGTCCGGCAAGGTCGTTACCGGCGGCATCGTCACCTGCCGCGATTCGAGCTGGCTCGTCAGCTGGACCATCAACCGTCAGGGCCAGTTCCAGGAGCAGCCGAAGGATCACTGCCTGATCTGGGTCTACGGCCTCAACTGCTGGGACGACAAGGGCGACTTCATCAAGAAGAACATGTGCGACTGCACCGGCATCGAGCTGGCGGCAGAGTGGCTGTACCACATCGGCATCCCCGAGGATCAGATCATGGATCTGGCCACGAACGAATGCAACACCACGCCGTGCATGATGCCTTACGTCACCACGTTCTTTGAGCCCAGAGCCGAAGGCGACCGCCCGAAGGTCGTGCCCGATGGTTCCGTCAACCTCGCGTTCGTCGGCCAGTTCGCCGATACCCCGCGCGACACCGTGTTCACCACCGAGTACTCCATCCGTACCGCGATGGAAGCGGTCTACACGCTCTGCAATGTCGACCGCGGCGTGCCGGAAGTCTGGGGCAGCGTGTATGATATCCGCGACCTGCTCTACGCGACCAGCAAGCTGCTCGACGGCAAGAAGCCGCTGGAGTTCCTGCTCCCGTCGGTGCTGCCGCTGCTCGACCTCGTCAAGGAGCCGCTGGTCAACAACGTCGTGGTGGATCTGCTCAAGAAGTATAACATCGTCTGACGTACCATCCCGTTAGATGTCGCATCCCCCCTTTGCCCCGGCAGCCTCGGCTGTCGGGGCATTTTGCGCGGCGGGGGAGCTCGAGGGGGCAAGGCATGACAGAAAAAATCCGGCGCCGCTGTTCGCGGCGCCGGATCTTCAATATTTATTTTTCTACGACCGGGAATGTGACCCGAATTTCAAACCCCGCGCCCCAGCCGGACGCGGCGGTGAGCGTGAGGCCCAGATCCTTTGCGACCTCGCGCGCGAGATAGAGCCCCATGCCGGTGGCTTTGTTCTTCTCGTGGCCGGAGTCTCCGGTGAAACCTTTTTCAAACACGTACGGCAGGTCGCACGCGCGCACGCCCGGGCCGTTGTCGCGGATGGACAGGACGGTCGCCGTGTCATTGCTTTCCAGGGAAAAGGTCAGCACCGGCTTTTCGAGCGTATACTTCACGCTGTTGCTCACGACCTGCCCGAGCAGGAAGCACAGCCCGCGCCGGTCGGCAAAGACCGTCTCGTCCGTCGGCCGGATCTCGACCCGGAAGCCTTTTTCCTCCAGCAGCGGGCGGTAATCGTCGAGCACCTTCTTTCGGGGCCGCCTGCAGGAGCGCTACGGCCTGAATGTGCTGTTCCCGGACGGCGCGCATTTTGACAACATCCATAACGCACTGTATCAGGAACTGGTCAAGGACGTGTTTCTCCCGGAGACCCGGGACAAGTTTCGGGCTGCGATCCGGGACCTGACCGATCGCGGCGCGGAGGCCGTGATCCTTGGCTGCACGGAATTCGGCCTGCTGGTCAAGCCAGAGGACTGCGCGGTGCCGCTCATCGACACGACCCATGCCCACGCAATGGCGGCGGTCGAGCGCGCCCTGGCCTGAAATACGCTATCCGGACGCAAAAATGCCGCAGGCGGCTGCCTGCGGCATTTTTGGTTTATTTGGAATGTTACAGCGTGTTTTCTCCGGTCTCAAGGCCGATGACCTCGTCCACCGGCAGCGAGAGGATGATGCCGTGCGCGTCCGTGCGCAGGCCGCAGGCGTCGCTGATCGCGTTCATGACGGCGGCCTTCTTTTCGCGCGGCGTGACGATGACGACGAACTCCTCTTCCTCCTGCATGGAGATGCCGAGCTTCTGGCTGATGCGTTTGGAGTTCTGCCGCCGGCCTTTGAGGATCGTTCCGCCCATGGCGCCGGCGCTTCTGGCGGCGTCGATTGCGTCGCTGCTGTAGCCGTTGCTGAGCGCGACCCAGATGGCGGTGTAACCGGCGCTGGTTTGCATATCGGACATATCGCTATCCACCCTTTCTTCGATCTTCTGTTCTATCGTCTCGCGCATCTGATCGTTCAGGAGCTGCAGCATCGGCCGCTGCAGCCCCGTGATCGGGATCGTCAGCACGATGCCGCCGCCGCGTTTGTGCAGCGGGATGCGCTGCTGCAGCGCGTCGAGCAGGTCGCGCACGAGAAATTTCGGCAGCAGCCCGATCGTGAGCAGGCGGCCGCTGCCGCTCAGGCCGAAGATGTCGAGCATCTCCGACGGCGCGGTGCCGTGCCCTTGGCACTGATAATAGATCGGGATGCGGAAATTCTGAAACGTCTGTTCGAGCTTGCGGCGGTATTCATGATTCGTAATGATGAGCACCATGCGCGGTGCGAGTCGGTTTTCGGCATGTATCATATCTCTTCGTCCTCCAGGTCGATGACGCCGTCATCGGACAGCAGGTCAGCTTTGTTTTGTGCCACGGCTTTGGATCTATGTACATAAAGAACGCCCATGATCTGGATCGCCACCGGCGGGGCGAGCGCGACGAGCGCTACGACGCCGAAGGCGTCCGTGACGACGTTGCCGCCGAGCGCGGTGCACGCGCCCATGGCCAGCGGCAGCAGGAAGGTGGAGGTCATGGGCCCGCTTGCGACGCCGCCGGAGTCGAAGGCGATGCCCACGAACACGGACGGCACGAACCGCGCGAGGATGAGCGCGAGCGCGTAGCCGGGCACGAGGATCCAGTAGATGCTGATGCCGGTCAGCACACGCACCATGGACAGCATCACCGCGCAGGCGACGCCGATGGACAGCGCCGTGTTCATCATGCTCTGTGACACGGTGCCGCCGGTGACGTCCTCGACCTGCTTGTTGAGCACCTGCACGGCGGGCTCGGCCTTGACGATGTAGTAGCCGATGACCGCGCCGATCGGGATGAGCACCCAGCGGTACGCGCTGCCGGCCAGACCCGAACCGAGCAGATTGCCCACGGGTGTGAAGCCGACGTTCACACCGGTCAGAAACAGGATCAGGCCGATGACCGTGTACAGAAAGCCGACGCCCGTACGCAGCAGCTGCCGCCGCCGGTAGCAGCGCGTCAGCAGCTGAAACAGCACGAACACCGCCACGATCGGCAGGATGCTCAGCAGCACTTCCTCGGCATAGCCCGGGAAGCCGAGCGCGAACTGCCGCGCCACGTCGCGCGTTGTCACGACCGGCGCGATCTCCACGGCGGAGTAGGCCGCGTCCGTCGGGTGGTAGAAGATGCCGAGCAGCAGCACCATCAAAATCGGCCCGACGCTGCACAGCGCGACGAGACCGAAGCTGTCGTCGTCGTGTCCCTGCGTGCTGCGGATGGCTGACACGCCGACGCCCAGCGCCATGATAAACGGCACGGTGATGGGCCCGGTCGTGACGCCGCCGGCATCGAACGCGACGGCGAGAAATTCCTTCGGGGAAAACAGCGTCAGCACAAACAGCAGCGCATACGCGGCCAGCAGGCATTTTGCCAGCGAGACGCGAAACAAAATGCGCAGCACGGCCAGCGCCAGAAAGACGCCCACGCCGACGGCGACCGTCCAGATGAGCACATTGTTCGGGATCGACGCGACCTGGTTTGCCAGCACCTGCAGGTCCGGCTCCGCGATGGTGATGATCGTCCCGAGCGCGAACGCCACGAGTACGACCAGCAGCACCTTTTCGCGCTTCGCCAGCGTCTTGCCGACGCCCTCGCCGAGCGGCGTCATGGACATCTCGGCGCCGAGCTGGAAAAACCCCATGCCGACGATCAGCAGCACGGCGCCGGTCAGAAACAGCGCCAGCGTGCCGATCTCCATCGGGACGAGCGTGACGCTCAGCACCAGCACGATCAGGGTGATGGGCAGCACGCTCGAGAGAGATTCCTTGACTTTTTCTTTCAGCTTTTCATTCATACGGTTGCGGTGGTCCTCCTTTCGCGGGGTGATTCAGGATCGCTGCACGACCGCATCGCAGCCCGTCAGGCGCGGTTGAGAATGGCCATGAACTCCTCGCCGGTGATGGTCTCCTTTTCATAGAGGTACTTGGCCAGCTCGTCGAGCTTGGCACGGTTTTCCGTGAGAATGCCGACGGCCTTGGCGTGCTCTTTTTTCACGAGCGCGACGACCTGATGGTCGATCTGCGTCTGCGTTTCGGCCGAGCAGGCGAGGGAGGCGTCGCCGCCGAGGTACTGGTTCGTGACCGTCTCGAGCGCGACCATGTCGAACGCCTCGCTCATGCCGTAGCGTGTGATCATGCCGCGGGCGAGCTTTGTTGCCTGCTCAATGTCGTTGGACGCGCCGGTGGAGATGACGCCGAAGCGCACCTCCTCGGCCGCGCGGCCGCCGGTGAGCGTGGCGATCTTGTTTTCCAGCTCCTCTTTCGTCATGAGGTAGTGGTTGCCCTCTTCGACCTGCATCGTGTAGCCCAGCGCGCCGGACGTGCGGGGGATGATGGTGATCTTCTGCACGGGGGCGGAGTGTGTCTGCAGCGCGGCGACGAGCGCGTGGCCGATCTCGTGGTAGGCGACCGTCCATTTCTCCTGATCCGTGAGAATGGCGTTTTTCTTCTGATAGCCCGCGATGACGACCTCGATGCTTTCCTCGAGATCCGACTGCGTGGCAAAGCGGCGGCCGTCGCGCACGGCGCGCAGCGCGGCCTCGTTGACGATGTTCGCCAGCTCCGCGCCCGATGCGCCGGAGGCCATGCGCGCGATCTTGTTGTAGTCCACGTCCTCGGCGACCTTGATCTTGCGGGCGTGCACCTTGAGGATCTCCTCACGGCCCTTGAGATCGGGCAGCTCCACGGGCACGCGCCGGTCAAAGCGGCCGGGGCGCGTGAGCGCCGGGTCGAGCGACTCGGGCCGGTTCGTGGCGGCGAGGATGATGACGCCGTTGTTGCCCTCGAAGCCGTCCATCTCGGTCAGCAGCTGGTTAAGTGTCTGCTCGCGCTCGTCGTTGCCGCCGACCTGCCCGTCGCGCTTTTTGCCGATGGCGTCGATCTCGTCGATGAACACGATGCAGGGCGCTTTCTCCTTGGCCTGACGGAACAGGTCGCGCACCTTGCTCGCGCCCATGCCGACGAACATCTCCACGAACTCCGAACCGGACATGGAGAAAAACGGCACATTTGCCTCGCCCGCAACGGCCTTGGCCAGCATCGTCTTGCCGGTTCCCGGAGGGCCGACGAGCAGAACGCCCTTGGGCATGGATGCGCCGATGTCCTGATATTTCGCCGGGTCGTGCAGGTAGTTGACGATCTCGGTCAGGTTTTCCTTGGCCTCGTCCTCGCCGGCGACATCGGAGAATTTGATGCCCTCGGCCGACTTGACGTAGACCTTCGCGTTCGAGCCGCCGAGCCCGAACATCATGGAGTTCGGCCCGCCGGCCTTGTTCGTCATGCGCTTGAGCATGAACTGGCCGAGGGCGACAAAAAACACGATCGGCAGCAGCCACGTCAGCAGAAACGACAGAAACGGCGACATCTGCTCGACGATCTCGCTCGAGAACTCCGCGCCGGAGTCCTTCAGGCGGTAGATGAGGTCAGGATCGTCCATCAGGCCGGTCTTGTAGACCTGCGTGTCGTCTTTGTTCGTGAAGAGGATCTGATTATTTTGCACCTCCACACGGCCGATCTCCTGATTTTCCGTCATGGTCATAAACGTGCCGTAGTCGACCTCCTTGACCTGCCGCTGGCTCAGCCAGGGCACCGCCAGGAAGTTGAGCGCCAGAATCACGAGAATGACGATGGCGTAATAATACACCAACGGCTTTTTGAGGCTTTTCACTTCATTCATGTGAACGCTTCCTTTATCTTGATAAAATGTGTGCACTTTTGGGACTTGTGTAACATAACTTTAGTTTACCACAACAGGAAAGAACTGTCCAGTGAATAAACTATGTACACCGTGTACAAAATTTGCCCAAAGCGCCGGAAAAGAGACAAGGAAACCGCCTTCTGTGCAGCAAAGGTTACAGAAGAAAGGTCCTTGCGCCTGTATGATAGTTTTATAACAATTTGACGGAGGGCCTCGTATGGAGATGCTTCTTTACCAGAGCACGCAGTTTCGTGACGTGAAAAAGATCCTGGACCGCGCCCACGGCTTTGCAGGGCTTTTGACGGCCGGCGGCATCGAGGCCTCGCGGCTGGATGTGCCCTTCGTCTGCGATCAGAAGGTGCTCTCGCGGTATGACGATGCGTGCAGCGATGTCCGCCGCATCCTGACCATGCAGCTGGGGCTTACACTGCCGAAGGGCTTTTCCATTCCGTTGGAGGCTGAGGATCTGGCAGTCTTTTTTTCGCAGCAGTGCGGCCTGCAGCAGATGCAGGACTACCTGACACAAAAGCGCGCGCGCACGCAGGCGGACATCCAGACCTGGCTGCGCGACCGCCCGTGGGACACCTACCCCGTGACGGCGGCGCAGGCGGCGGCGCAGAACCTCGTCTTTGACGCGGCGACCGGCCGCATCGGCACGGACGGCTGCTTCAACGGCGGCACGGTGCTCGAGCTGCCGTCGTCGGTCGACGGGGTGCGCGTGCGCCGTCTGGCGTCCTACGCCATGGTCTCCTATACGTATCTGGACACGCTCATCCTCCCGGACAGCATCGAGACGGTCGAGCCCTATGCATTTTATGATAAGGTGCACCTGCGCAGTACCAATCTGCCGCGCGGTCTCGCCGTCATCCCGGAGGGGATGTTTTCGCGCTGCATCGGCCTGACGGGCATCGTCATTCCGGACAGCGTGCGCGAGATCCAGGATGAGGCGTTTTACCAGTGCAGCAATCTGGACACGGTCGTCATCCCCGACAGCGTGGAGCGCATCGGCCGCTGCGCGTTTTTGAATACGCGGCGCGTGATCTACCACGGCAGCGCCAAGGGCTTTCCCTGGGGCGCGACGCGGGGCAACTGAGAAAGGCGGAAACCGATATGCATCCTACCCGGCAATTTGAGACCGCCGTCTGCGGCGGCAGCAATCTGAAAGCACCGATGAAGCTCGACTTCCTGCGCTCGCTCTGCGCGCAGGAGCGCCATGCGTGGCCGGAGGTCGTGCTCTGCCGCGTCGAGGGTGAGCCGCTGCCCGTGTGCTGCCTGTCCGAAGCGGCGGCGGGCGACCCGTTTGCGCGCATCGGCATCGTGACAGCGCCCTCGGAGGCGCTCACGGCGCTGCTGCGCACCGCGCCCGTGCGGGCGCGGGTCACGGCCCTGTGCGATTCCGCGGGCGAGCCGTGCGACGGCGGCGCACCGGACGTCTGGGGCTTTCTCGCCGAATACCGCTGCGGCGACCCGCTCAGCGGCGCGGTGCGCGCGGCCATCGACGGCGCGGCCGCGCGCGGCTGCGCGTCCCCGGAAGCGCTGACTGCGCGCGCCGAGTATCTGCTCGAGCAGGCAGTGCCGGAGCCGATCATCCTGCGCGTGTTCGCGGAGATGTTCTCCCTGCCGGAATACCCCGAGCTGGTGCCCGATCCGCTGGTGCGCTATGTGCAGGCGGACGGCTTCGGCGCGCTCACGCGCTGCCTTGCCTACCGGCTCTCGGGCATGCACCTGCGCCTCGTCGGCAGCAAGGGCTGCGGCAAGAACACGCTCATCCAGACAGTCGACTGGCTGCTCAACGTGCCGCAGTACCGCATGCAGGGCAATGCCGAGCTCGACAAGCTCGACCTGCTCGGCGGCCCGACGATTGAAAACGGCACCATGCGCTACCGCCTGAGCGATATGCTGCGCTATCTCGCGGCGGGCGCGGACGTCGTGCTCGACGAGGGCAACACCATCAAGCCAGAGTGCGCCGACGTGCTCCACTCGCTGACCGACGCCGCGCGCCAGATCCAGGTGCCCGGCTACGGGCTCGTGCAGATGCACCCGCACTCGGCGTTCACGATCACGATGAACGAGGACTATGCCGGCACGAACTTCATGAACGAGGCGACGATCGACCGCTTCACGCCCATCCACATCGCCGAGCCGGAGAGCATCGTCGATGTGCTGCACCGCGTCGTGCCCGAGGCGAGCGCCGCCAGCCTGAATATCTGCGACTATGTTTACTGTGCTATCCGCGACCGCGTCCGCAGCGCCGGCGGGCTCGAGCCGGACGCGATGACGATCCGCGGCTTTATTGACGCCCTGCGCGCGGAGCCCCTGCTGGGCCTGCGCTGGGGTCTGCTCGACAACGTGGCCTCCAAGCCGCAGGACGCCTACACCCGCCTCCAGCTGACCGAGCTCATTGAGAGCATGGTGCCGCAGGATGGACGGATTTGACGCCGCGCTGGCGCGCTACCGGGCGTTTCTGGCGCATGATCCCATCACGCCGCTGCTCCGGCGCAGCCTCGCGCTGCTCGTCCCGGGGAATATCCGGGTCGATACCGTCACGGCGGACGATCGTCTGCGCTGCACGACGGATGGCACGGCCGTCACCGTCGGCGGGGCGGAATATCTGCTGCGCACGGATTTTGACGCCCGCCACTGGACGGCCGCGCTGCGCGTGCTGCTCGCGCGCGAGATCCAGCACGACAGCAGCTCCGACCGGGACGTCTGCGCGGCGTTCGCGGCGGATGCCGGCGCATATTTTCACGCGCACTATGCCCTCGCGCCCGAGACCGGGGCGCTGCTCGGGCACCGGATACTGAACATTCTGGAGCAGGCGCGCACGGATAACATCCTCTGCCGCCGCTTTCCGGGCTACCTGCCGCTGCTGCGTTTCGTGTGTTATGCGCAGCTCGAGGCGGCCGCACCCGGCAGCGCGCTCGCGGCGCTGCTCGATGAGCTGGAGGCTTTTGCACTCACGGGCATCCCGTGTGGGACTCCGGCGCTCGCCGCCGTCCGGGCCGAGGTGGAGGCGGCGATCCTCGCGCCGTCGGCCGCCGCGTGCGCGGACATTGGCCGGCAGATCCTCGCGGCGCTCGCGCCGGAGCTGGCGCGCCTGTGCGGCATCGCGGATGTCGATGCGCTCGCGCGCATCGCATCGCAGCTCGTGGACTATGCCTTCAGCGAGGGCGACCGCGCGGAAGCCTTCGGCGACGGCTGCGACAGCCGCCTCCGCCTGCGCAGTGAGGCGCAGGACGCGGCGCGCCAGGGCCCCTCTGCCGACGGGGAGGACGCAGACTTCGACAAGGGCGACAGTGCGGCCGGCGGCAGCGGCGACAACTCCGAGCGCCACGGCGACATGAGCGGCAGCCTCGCCAGTCAGGAGGTCAAGCCGAGCGGCTCGGCCGGGACCAACGGCAGGGAGGACCGCGGCCGGTCGTCCAGTGTCGGGCGCAGCGGCAATCACGGCCAGAGCGGGGCGACCGCCACCACGTCGGACACGGTGTCCGCCGCACAGAAGGCGGCCTCCGGCGGGCCGGAGAGCCTGCGCGAAGTGCTCGGCACAGGCTGGGGCGCGCACCGCGGCTTTGCGCTCAGCGCGGCCGAGACGGACGCCATGCTCGCCGCGGCGGAAAAAGCGCTCACACGCGAGCGGGCGCTCGAGCAGCAGCTGCATGTCTCCGGCCCGCGTGCTGCCCGGCTCGACGCCGGGGAGCTGCAGGGGCTGGCCGAGCGGTATGCCGGCCTGACGTTTACGGAGACGTATATCACGCCGGGTGGCGGGCGGCTGCCGCCCGCATTTGCCGAGCGGGCAAAGGCGCTGCACCACCGGCTCGACAAACTCCTGCGCCAGCAGCGCGAACGCAGCGCCAGCCAGCGCACCGGCGCGCTCTCGCAGCGCGAGCTGTGGAAGATCCCGCTCGATGCCAAGGACGTTTTTCGCCGCAAAGCACCGCCGTCCAAGCGCGAGACGGCGTTTTACCTGCTCATCGACCGCAGCGGCAGCATGGGCGCCGGCGTCGGCGGCGGGCAGTCCAAGCTCTTTACGGCACTGGCCACGGCGGCCGTGCTCGAGGAGGCGCTCAAGGGCATCGCCTATACGAAGATCGTCGCCTTTGACGGCGGCACGAACGCCGTGGAGCACTGCGTCATCAAGGATTTCGACCAGAAGGAGATCGGCAGCCGCTGCATCGACGCCATGGAGCAGATCGCCGCCGGCAACGGCAACAAGGACGGTTATTCCATCCGCGCCGCCGCGCTGGATCTGGCCAAGCGCACCGAGCGCCGCAAGATCCTCATGGTGCTCTCCGACGGGCTGCCGTCCGGCTATTTCAGCGAGGCGGAGGCGATCGATGACGTGCGCACGGCCGTGCAAGCGGCGCGCCGCCGGGGTCTGCTCGTCATCCCGATCATTTACACCGCGCGCACGGACGAGAACGTGGATGCTTACCGCCGTATGTATGAAAAGAGCATGATCTTTGCCGATTCCGTGGGCATGCTCGGCGAGTTCGAGCGCCTGCTCATGAAGCTGGTGCGCTGAGCGGCGGCCGGGGGGTGGAATTGCTTGACAAGCCCCGCGCGGTGTGCTATGATGACTTCTCGTTAAAAGGGAGTAGTTACAAATGTATGACCAACAATCTCCCGGCATCCGCCGGTGGTCATGCGCCTATTGTGATAGGTAATGAGACTTTTAGCACATCATATTTATGATCGTGCCGAAAGTCTCATTTTTTGCGCGATCACGAAGGAGAATGCGTTATGAACCTCGATTTTACCGGCAGTACCCTCTTTCTTGTCCTGCTGCTGTTCGCGGCGGGCCTTGTGTGCATCATCAAGGGCGGCGACTTTTTTGTCGATGCCGCCACGTGGATCGCGGAGGCCTCCGGTATCCCCAAATTCATCATCGGCGCGACCGTTGTGAGCTTTGCCACGACCATGCCGGAGATGCTTGTGTCCGTCTTTTCCGCGCTGGAGGGCAATGCGGACATCGCCATCGGCAACGCCGTCGGCTCGGTGACGGCCAATACCGGCCTAATCATGTGCCTGTCGCTGATCTGCATGGAGTGCACCATGCCGCGGCGGCAGTATGCGGTCAAGGCGGTGCTGCTGCTCGCGGCGATCGCGGTTCTGTTTGGCTTCACGCGCGACGGGCAGTTGTCCATCCTTGAGAGTGTTTTGATCCTTGTCATTTTTGTGTGCTTTATTGCCGAGAGCCTTGTCGCTGCGCGGCGTGAGCAGTCGCTTGAGGCCCCGGAGCAGGATGCCCGCCCCAAAACGGACGGCCGGACGGTCGCGCTCAATATCGGCAAGTTTGTGTTTGGCGCTGCGGCCATTGTGCTTGGTGCGCAGCTGCTGATCGACAACGGCACCGCGCTCGCACAGATGCTCGGCGTGCCGGATGCCATCATCGGCGCGACCATGATCGCCATCGGCACGTCGCTGCCGGAGCTTGTTACGACCATCACGGCCATCCGCAAAAAGCAGTCGTCCCTGTCGGTGGGCAACATCATCGGCGCGAACATCATGGATCTCACGCTCATTATGCCGCTGTGCGCGCTCATCCTCGGCAAGCCGCTGCCGGTCGAGCGGCAGGGCATGCTGCTGGATATTCCGGCGTGTCTTGTCGTGTGCGCAGGTGCGCTCATCCCTGCACTTGTGCAGGGCAAATTCAAGCGCTGGGTCGGCTTTTTCATCGGCGGACTGTACATCGTTTATCTCGTCATCATGTTCACGTGCTTCGGCGCGTAAAAACCGGCGCCGGCCTCTTTTTGGAGACCGGCGCTTTTTGCTGTGATATTTGCTGCAGACAGAAAAAACCCCGGAAGCCGAAGCTTCCGGGGCGTGGTGCGCGAGGCGGGACTTGAACCCGCACGTCCGGAGTGGACACTAGAACCTGAATCTAGCGAGTCTGCCAATTCCACCACTCGCGCATAAGCTTTGTCATTCAAAGCCTGTTTAATATAGCATTTCGCGTGCGGATTGTCAAGCGTATTTTCCGCAACTTCCAGAAAAAATCGCAACGTGTGTCGAAAACGTGAATTTTTTCCGCTCCGGGTGTTCAAATCCGGCGGTATCTGGTATACTATACCGATGAAAAATGAGACCCGGCCATGCCGGGAACGGAGTTGTGATCAAAATGGATTTGAACCGTGCTGCACTCAAAGCAGACGCCCGCCGGCGCGCCGCCGGCTATCGCCCGAGCCCGATCCTTGCGGCATTGATCGTCTTTGCCCTCGGGCTGCTCATCTCGACGCTCTCGTCGTACCTGATGGGCGGCGACCGCCTGACCACGGCGCTGACAAACGCCGCGCAGTTCGGCCCCGACGCGGTCGAACAGGCATACATCAGCTTCTTTGAGCATTACAGTGTGTCCGGTGTTGCGGTCGTGCTCGTCGTCGCGCTGGAGATCATGAACTATATGGTCAGCGTCGGCTTTGTGATCTTCTCGCTGCACGTCAGCCGGGATGAAACGGCCGAGATCGGCAACCTTTTTGACGGGTTCGGCCTCTTCTTCCGCGTGCTGTGGCTGGCAATCCTGCAGGGGCTGTTCGTGTTTCTGTGGAGCTTGCTGCTGGTCGTACCGGGCATCATCGCGGCCTATCGCTACCGGCAGGCGCTGTACCTGCTGCTCGACCACCCGGAGAAGTCCGCCTGGCAGTGCCTGCGCGAGAGCGCAGCGGTCATGCGCGGCCACAAGTGGGAGCTGTTTGTGCTGGATCTGAGCTTCCTCGGCTGGATGCTGCTGAGCGCCCTGTTCGCGCCCGTGTCCATCTGGCTCGACCCGTACCGCGCTATCACGAACGCAAATTATTATAACCGGCTCGTCGGCGCGCAGGGCGGCCCGCGCATTTATGAGGGCTCGTTCACCGACATCCCGAACGATCCGCAGTCCTGACGGTTTTATCCCGCCTTTTCCCCCCGCCTGCCGTGCGCAGGCGGGGTGTCTTGCGTTGACAAGCCGTGGCTGTGCGGTATAATCTAAAGAGAAACCCGAGGAAAACGAGGTGCACAGATGCAGACGGAAAAGAGCGGCCGCCCGCAGGCGATGATCGCCATGAGCGGCGGCGTGGATTCGAGCGTGGCGGCATACCTGATGCAGCAGGCGGGTTACGACTGCATGGGCGTGACCATGAAGCTGTATGAAAATGAGGACGCCGGCGTGCCGCGCGGCCACACCTGCTGCACGCTCGACGATGTGGAGGATGCCCGCCGCGTGGCCTATGCGCTGGGCATGCCGTACTATGTCTTTAATTATAAGGATGCGTTTCGTGAGCAGGTCATGGCGCGCTTTGCCGCGGCCTATCAGCACGGGGCGACGCCGAACCCCTGCCTGGACTGCAACCGGTATCTGAAGTTCGGCCTGCTGGAGACACGCGCCCGCGCGCTCGGGTGCGACGTGCTGGCGACCGGGCACTATGCCCGCGTCGAGCAGCTGCCGGACGGGCGCTACACACTCAAAAAGGCCGTGGACACGACGAAGGATCAGAGCTACGTGCTCGCTTGGCTCACGCAGGAGCAGCTCGCGCACACGCGCTTTCCGCTCGGCGGTCTGCACAAGACCGAGGCACGGGAGATCGCCGAGGCGCATGGCTTCTGCAACGCGCACAAGCACGACAGTCAGGACATCTGCTTTGTGCCGGACGGTGACTATGCCGCCGCGGTCGAGCGGCTGACCGGCGCGCACAGCGAGCCCGGCCGCTTCGTGGACACGCAGGGCAAGGTGCTTGGAACGCACCGCGGCATCATCCACTATACGATCGGCCAGCGCCGCGGGCTCGGCATCGCGGCCGAGACGCCGCTGTACGTCTGCGGCATCGATGTGCCGCGCAACGAGGTCGTGCTCGGGCGCAATGACGATCTGTTTTCGACCGAGCTGGATGCGAGCGGCTGCAACTGGATCTCCGGCGACGTGCCGGACGTGCCGCTGCACGTGACGGCCCGCATCCGCTACCGGCAGCCGGAGCAGCCGTGCACCGTCACGGCCACGGGGCCGGACACGGTGCACGTGTCGTTTGAGACCCCACAGCGCGCCATCACGCGCGGCCAGGCCGTCGTGTTCTACGACGGGGACACGGTGCTCGGCGGCGGCACGATCGACTGAACTGTGATTTTTGGAAGGGAGGCGCGGCCGTGTCCGTGACGCTCTATCTTGCGATCCCCTGTTATAACGAGGAGACGGTCCTGCCGGAGACGGCGCGCCGCCTGCGGGAGAAATTCACCGCCCTGCGCGCCGCCGGGACGATCGGCCCCATGAGCCGCATCTGCTTCATCGACGACGGCTCGAAGGATGCCACCTGGCAGCTCATTTCCGACCTGCATGCGCGCGATCCGGTCTTTTCCGGTATCCGCCTGTCGCGCAACCGCGGCCACCAGAACGCGCTGCTGTGCGGCCTGATGACGCTGCGGAATCGCGCCGACTGCGTCATTTCCATGGACGCCGACCTGCAGGACGACATTGATGCCATCGATGCCATGCTCACGGCCTTTCAGAACGGGAATGATATCGTCTACGGCGTGCGCGCGAGCCGGAAGCAGGACTCTGCCTTCAAGCGCGCCACCGCGCAGGGGTATTACCGCCTGCTGCGTGCGCTCGGCGCGGACGTGGTGTATAATCACGCCGACTACCGGCTCATGAGCCGCCGCGCGCTCGACGCACTCGCGGAGTATAAAGAAGTCAATCTGTTCCTGCGCGGGCTCGTGCCGCTCGTGGGCTACCCGAGCACGGTCGTGTATTACGAGCGCGGCAAGCGCTTTGCGGGCGAAAGCAAGTACCCGCTGCGCAAGATGCTCTCGTTCGCGTGGGAGGGTGTGTCGTCGCTGACGGTCTCGCCGCTGCGGCTCATCACGCGCATCGGCATCGTGATGTTCCTCGTCAGCATCGCCATGCTCATCTATTTTCTCGTGCGCTATTTCACCGGCCACACCGTTGCCGGGTGGTCGAGTCTCGCCGTGTCCATCTGGGCCATCGGCGGGCTGCAGCTACTGGCCATCGGCGTGGTGGGAGAGTACATCGGCAAGATCTATCTTGAGACGAAGGCGCGCCCGCGCTACCGCATCGAGACGGAGCTTGATGACCGGGAGGCGGAGCTTTGAAGCGCCTGCGCACGCTCTTTGACGCGAAGCTGTGGAAGTTTCTGCTCGTCGGCGTGATCAACACGCTCGTCGGCACGGGCATCATGTTTGGATTGTATAACCTTGCCAACTGCTCGTACTGGGTGTCCTCGGCGGCAAACTACGTGCTCACGAGCATCCTGAGCTTTTTCCTCAACAAGCATTTTACGTTCCAGAGCCGGGAGCGCGGCGCGGGTCAGGTCGTGCGCTTCGCGGCGAACATCGCCGTCTGCTACCTGATCGCCTACGGCATCGCAAAACCGTTGTGTCTGCGCCTGCTTGCCAACGCTGCGGTGAGTACGCGCGATAATGTGGCCATGCTCGTCGGCATGGTGCTCTTCACCGGTCTGAATTACCTCGGCCAGCGCTTTTTTGCCTTCCGCAGCCCGAAAACCGAAGAAAAATGAGACCCATTCCCGGATGTGCAGCATCCGGGAATTCTTTTTTGAAAAAATGCAGATATCCTATTGACAAATGGGAGGAAAAATGGTTATATAAACACATGAACAATCATTCATATGTTCAAACGAAAGTGAGGAGATCCCATGGCAGAACCGAGACCCGACAGCGCACCGGCGTGCGAATATCTCAACGTGCACGAGGACGCGGTGGCGCAGGTGCTTGCGGCCCTGCCGGACGATGAGACGCTCTACGACCTGTCGGAGCTGTTTCGCGTCTTTGGCGATTCGACGCGCATCAAGATCCTCTATGTGCTCTTTGAGAGCGAGCTGTGCGTGTGCGACATTGCGCGGCTGCTGAACCTGACGCAGTCGGCGGTCAGCCACCAGCTGCGCATTTTGAAGGCGTCGAACCTCGTCCGCTTCCGGCGGGAGGGCAAGACCGTGTTTTATTCCCTGGACGACGATCACGTCCGGTCCGTGCTGGCCCTCGGCATGGAGCATGTGCTGGAAAAATGATGGCCCGGCCATCTTTTCAAATAACATTCAATGACAGATGAAGGAGCGTACATCATCATGGAAAAGACCTATAAGATCGAAGTAGACTGCGCCAACTGCGCGGCGACCATCGAGCGGCACGTGGCAAAGCTCAAGTGTGTCAAGGAAGTGACCGTGAGCTATATGGCACAGAAAATGCTGGTCGAATATGCCCCCGGCGTGGACGAAGCCGAGGCCAAGGCGGAGATCCTCAAGACCGCACTCAAGGTCGAGCCGGACTTCCGCTTCGAGGACTGAATATCATGACGCGCGAACAGAAAAGGTCGCTGCTGCTCATAGCAGCAGCGGCCGTGCTGCTCATTGGGCTGCACTTTGTGCCGGTCACGGGCTGGCTCAAGCTCGTGCTGTATCTCATCCCGTATCTGCTCGTCGGCGGCGAGACGCTCGTCGATGCCTGCAAGGGCATTTATAACCGCCAGCCGTTCGACGAAAACCTGCTCATGGCCGTGGCCACCATCGGCGCGATGGTGCTCGGGGACTATCCCGAGGCCGTGTCCGTCATGCTGTTTTACCAGATCGGCGAGCTGTTTGAGAGCTACGCCGTCGGCCGCAGCCGCCGGAACATCGGCGATCTGATGGACATCCGCCCGGATTTTGCGTACGTGGAGACTGCTGACGGCATTGTGCGTGTCAAGCCCGAGGAGGTCGCCGTCGGCGATACGATCGTCATCAAGCCCGGCGAGCGCGTCCCGCTCGACGGCACGGTGCTCACGGGCACGTCGGCGCTGAATATGAGCGCCCTGACCGGTGAGAGCGCCCCCGTGGACGTCACGGAGGGCAGCACCGTCGTCAGCGGCAGCGTGAACCTGTCGGGTGTGCTGCGCCTGCGCGTGGAGAAGGTGTATGCCGAGTCCACGGTCGCGCGCATCCTCGAGCTGGTGGAAAATTCCTCGCTCAAAAAGGCGCACACTGAGCGCTTCATCACGAAGTTTGCCCGCGTCTACACGCCGTCCGTTTGCGGTGCGGCGCTCGCGCTGGCGATCCTGCCGCCGGTCGTGCGGCTCATTATGGGCATCCCGGCAGAGTGGGGCGACTGGATCTACCGCGCGCTGACGTTCCTCGTCATCAGCTGCCCGTGCGCGCTCGTGATCTCGATCCCGCTGTCGTTCTTCGGCGGCATCGGCGGCGCGTCCGCCCGCGGCATCCTCATCAAGGGTTCGAGCTATCTGGAGATGCTGGCCAAGACCGACCGTGTCGTCTTTGACAAGACCGGCACGCTCACGCGCGGCACGTTCGCCGTCACGGCGG
>OLXQ01000007.1_pt1 | contig 26383 bp, 24 predicted proteins | sample 1673371 | NCBI WGS metagenome assembly OLXQ01 (sample SAMEA103958109, study PRJEB25191) | human gut metagenome | biome: human-associated habitat [ENVO:00009003]; feature: intestine environment [ENVO:2100002]; material: feces | place: Germany | collected 2013/2015
ACACAATATAAAAGGAGAAAGCGCATATGAAAATCGTTCTGGCAGAAGTGCCCTACACCAAAGACAGAGACATCAGCGTGGAAAAGTCCTGCGTGCCGGAAGGCGCGGAGCTGACCATGGCCGTGTTCGACGAGCACGCTGAGAATAACGATGCGTTCTACGCCGAGATCAAGGACGCCGACATCATCATCGACGGCTACGTCCACTTCGGCAAGAAGGAGATCGACGCCATGGATCACTGCAAGGTCATCTCCTTCCAGTCCACCGGCTACAACGAGGCCGACCTCGACTACGCGAAGGAAAAGGGCATCGCCGTCTGCTCCATCCTCGACTACTGCACGCAGGAGACCGCCGAGAGCGCCATGGCCCTCATGCTCAACCTCCAGCGCGGCATCCGCCAGTATGACCGCAGCGTCCAGCAGGATCACGTCTGGGATTACCAGGTCGTGCCGCACCTCAAGCGCATCGCCGGTCAGGTCATGGGCATCGCCGGTCTCGGCCGCATCGGCCAGTCTGTCGCCCGCAAGGCGCAGGCGTTCGACATGGAGGTCATTGCCTACGACCCGTTTCTGCCGCCTGCCATTGCCGAGAACCTCGGCGTCAAGCTCGTCGATTTCGACACGCTGCTGGCCGAGTCCGACGTGCTGAGCCTGCACATGAACCTCACCGAGGAGAACTACCACATGTTCAACAAGGAAGCGTTCATGAAGTGCAAAAAGCACCCCATCATCGTCAACGAAGGCCGCGGCCCGCTGATTTGTGACGAGGATCTCGTCTGGGCGCTCGACAACGGCTACATCCGCGGCGCCGCGCTCGACATGGTCGAGAGCGAGGATCCGGATCTGGACACCTGCCCGCTCGTCGGCCGCGACGACGTGCTGCTTACCCCGCACAGCGGCTACTACTCCGACACGTCCAACTATCTCGTCGCAAAGCTGTCCATGGACAACGCCCTGTACTACGTCAACGGCGAGTACGACAAGGTCAAGTCCATCCGCAACGGCGTCAACGCCTGAGCACCCTCCCGCTTGTTTCCGCTGGGCAGCCAATTTCCATTTTCTTTTTTCTACCCTTCTTTCTGTTCTGTTTTTGCGATTTCAACGGATATATCTTCTCTCCTACCAGCCGTCCAGTGGATTCCAAATATCCGTGTCCGCGTCCGGTCTCCGGCACGGACGCGGGCCTGAAAACCCGTATGTACCGGGCGCCGCGTCAGGTGCCCGGTGCTTTTTTGCGGTTGACACTGCCCGGCGGGAACAGTAAAATGAAAAGGACGGGCGGGGGCCCGCCAGAGAAAGGGAACGTTTTTTTAGATCGCGGAGGTGTTTCCTATGGAACCTGCAAAAGTATATTTTTCCGATCTGCGCGCGGATGAGATCAGCACGCTCGAGAAGCTGCACCGGCTCATGAAGGCGGCCGGCTTTGAGCAGATCGATTTCAAGGACAAGTATGTCGCCATCAAGCTCCACTTCGGCGAGCCGGGCAACATGGCCTATCTGCGCCCGAACTGGGCGCGCGTCGTGTGCGACTATGTGCGCGAGCTCGGCGGCAAGCCGTTTCTCACCGACTGCAACACGCTCTATGTCGGCGGCCGCGCCAACGCGCTCGACCATCTCGACAGCGCCATGCGCAACGGCTATTCGCCCATGACCACCGGCGCGCAGTGCATCATTGCCGACGGGCTCAAGGGCGAGGACTACGACCTCGTGCCCATCCGCGGCGGCAAATATCTGCGCGCGGCGAAGATCGGCCGCGCCATCATGGATGCCGATATCTTCATCTCCCTCACGCATGCCAAGGGACACGTGTCCGCCGGCTTCGGCGGCGCGCTCAAGAACATCGGCATGGGCTGCGGCTCGCGCGCCGGCAAGGAGGAGATGCACAGCTCCGGCAAGCCCGTCGTCGATCAGGATAAGTGCATCGGCTGCGGCAAGTGCGTGGAAAACTGCGCCCACAACGGCCCGCACATCGAAAACGGCAAGTGCACCATCCTGAAATATAAGTGCACCGGCTGCGGCCGCTGCATCAACGTCTGCCCGATGCACGCCATCCATGCGGACTATGCGATCGCAAACGAGCTGCTCAACTGCAAGATCGCCGAGTATGCCAAGGCGGTCGTCGACGGCCGTCCGTCGTTCCACATCGCGCTCGCGCTCGACGTGTCGCCCTGCTGCGACTGCCACAATTTCAGCGACGTGCCGATCGTGCCGAATGTGGGCATGTTCGCGTCCTTCGACCCCGTGGCGCTCGACACCGCCTGCGCCGACATGATCAATGCCCAGACGGTCAACCCGAACAGCGTCATCGCGCATGAGCATGACCATCCGCACGACCACTTCACGGCCGCGCACCCGGACACCGACTGGCGCGCCGCCGTCGAGCACGGCGAGGCCATCGGCCTCGGCACGACGCACTACGAGCTCGTGACGGTGTGATTCTGCTTTCATGCAAAAGGCTCCCCCGGATGGGGGAGCCTTTTTGTCATATGTATTCTCTTTGAGTGATCCGTTTTATGATCGCCCGAGCCAGAAGTCCGGCGACGCCTGTCTTTTTTGCAACATGCTTCTTGCCGTGCAGATAGAGTGCCTTGACCTCGATGCCCGCTATATCCTCCGCGGTGAGCGGATCATCGCCGAGAACGACGAAATCGGCAATCATACCGGGTGCAAGAGTGCCGCGTTTATTCTCCTCATGGCTCATATACGCGGGATTTGCCGTTATCATGCGCAGCGCGTCGAGACGCGATATGCGCTCGTCCGGATTGGGATGATTTACGGAGCACGCCATACCGTACAGGGGCTTTGGACGCGTGCACGGTCCGTCAGAGCCGTCGCCTACGACAAGTCCGAGGCGGTGCATCGTTCCCAGCGCGTTTAGTCTGTCAGTGCGCTCTCTGCCGAGCACCGAGCACAGATACTCGTCCGGCTCCTGCTTCCAATATATAAACGGCGACTGCGCGGCTATGCACAGCTTTATCTTTGCTGCGCGCTTTAGCTGCTCCTCGCTTGCAAGGCAGACATGGATCATCACATGGCGCGCATCGTCCCACGGCTTATCGGCATAAGCCGCCTCATATGCCGTTATGCACTGCTCCACCGCCGCATCGCCTATGGCGTGCATGGTTATCTGCCAGCCCTCGCGGTTTGCGCCGATGGCGAACTCGTTCACGCGCTCCTGCGGATAATTCAAAACGCCGTAGTTGTTCGGATCGTTCGCGTACGGCTCCTTGAGCGCCGCGTCCTCTGAGCCGAAGCAGCCGTCGAGGGCAAGCTTGAAGCAGCCGCCGACGCGCTTGAAGCCGTGCTTTTTCACGGCCTTGAGGTCCATGGTCTGGAAGAATATGCGGAACGCCTGCGGCAGGCCGGGCGCGAGTATTTTTATCATGTCTATATCCAGATCGTTTGCAAAGCCCACGCCCTCAACGGTGTGCACGAGCCCGATGCCGACCGACGCAAGGTACTCCGCGCCTCCGGAGAGACCGCGTATAATATCCATCGTGGGGATATACGCCGTTGCCTCGTTCACGCCGTTATAAAACGCCGACTGGTACAGCCATCCGGTCTCGGTATTGCAGCCGGGATCGGATTTCACCTTATCCGACAGCAGTGCCAGCATTGCGCTGTTGCACACGGCAGCATGACCGTCGTACTTCATGACCATGAGCGGACGCTCCGTCCAGTCGTCAAGATCGCGCTTTTCGGGCAGCCGATGCTCGGCAACGGTGTTCGCGGTGCAGCCGTAGCCCATGAGCACCTTGTTTTTCCGGTGACTGTCGGCATAGCGCCTGACCGCCGCCTTTGCTTCGGCAAAATTTTTGACATCCATGAGATAGAATGTGTTCTCGAAAACGCACAGCGAGCCGAAATGCATATGCGTGTCGCCGAACGCGGGCGTTACCGTCGCGCCGCCGAGATCGACCCGTTTTGCCTTGCCGTAGCGCGGAGGGATGCTGCTTTCATCGCCGAGCCACACGATGTGGCCGCCCTTTACCGCCATCGCGGTGTAAATGCGGTTTTCCTTTTCGCAGGAGATGAATCTGGCGTTCGTATAAAGCTCCATAACCTCATTCCTTTCACTTCTAAAATGGGCTCCATGTAGACATGGAGCACTACAGCCTGTTTCGTAAAGACAAGTGTACAGCGGGGGAGCGCGAGGGGGGTAAGCCCCCGCTCGCAATTGGATCATAGCCATCAAAAACGACTGAAAAACTGATTGATCAGTTTTATCAGGCTTTTTGACGAGCGCAGCGAGATTTTTTGTGAAAATTTATTTTTACAAAAAATGTGGCGTTTTTGAAACGTATAAAAAAGTCTCTGACTTTTGGTACGCTGAGGGGCTCCATGGTAAACATGGAGCCCAAATGTTTTCAGCCTTCGGGTATGTGTATCTCGCGGATGAGAAAATCCTTGCCCGAAAGTATGGTTTTTTCAAAGCTGCCGCAGTTGGGGCAATAGCCCTCATGCTCAATGACATGGAACAGCTCGTTGCATTCGTCGCATTCAGCCATGCCGGGAATGACATTTATCACAAGCTTTGTGTCCTTGAGCCATGTATCCCCAACGACGACGGGATATATATCCTCAACATACTTGGGGATGACCAGCGACAGCTCGCCTATATCGAGGACGATCTCCGCGACCTCCTTAATGTCGTTTCGCTCGCAAAATCGGTGACGGTTTTGACCATTGAGCGGACAACTCCGATCTCGTGCATAGCGGCTGCTTACTTTCTTGCGATCTTCTTGGTGACGAGCTTTGCGACTGCCGCCGGAGCATTGCCGGCTGCGCCGCAGCCGAGGCAGCGGGAGGTCTCTATCTTCATCTGCTCCTCGGTGAAGGTACCACGCAGATCCTTGAAGGTTTTCTTTGCTTCCTTGGCAGAGCTGTCGGCGGCATGCTGTCTGGGAGCAGTGTCGAAGCCCGCAACGGAAATGCCTGCGGTGGCGGTGTTCATCGCCTTATAATCGCGTCTGTCACGGCCGATGACCTGCGACTGACCGGGATGTACATAGCGTCTGTTCGCCATTGTTTTTCCCCGTATAATTTTCCCCCTATAAATATATTTTGCAGTTTAGGTCTATCAATAATTTATATCATGAAACTATACGCTTTGTCAATTATTTAGCATTGGCATTAAGTAACTGTTCAGCTATTTTTTCAGAGGCACATTGACGCACCCATTGGCTCCCTTGTGTAAAGGGAGGTGGGTTGCCGCATGGCGGTAAGCCGGAGGGATTGTGCCACTCGCCGTGGCGGGCATTGCGTTACCAACACTGGTAGTGGGTTTAGCTGCGTCATCTCGACAATAACAAACCGCGAATATGCGGGCGACCAATGGTCGCCCGTTTTTTATTGTTTCGTCGGCAATCACCGGTCGGGATGCCGCAACAACCGTACTGGCAGGCGCGTCAGTTCGTCTCCAAAAAGAAGTCGTTGTCGATTATCGCCTGGAGCGCCTGCTGCACGGCGGTGTCGAAGCCGAGCTCACGCAGCTTGCACACGCCCTCGATGGTCGTGCCGCCGGGGGAGCACACCGCGTTCATGAGTGCGATTGGGTGCTCGGAGCTGTTCATAGCAAGCGCGCCGCTGCCCATAACCGTCGCGGTGGCGATCTCCTCGGCGATCGGTCTTGCAAATTCCGCGCGGACACCCGCCTCCGCCAGAGCGTCAATGTACATCAAAACAAACGCGCCCGATGCCCCGCCGAGAGCTCCGAATGCCGGAAACAGGTCTTCATCTATATGGTACACCTTGTACGCCTTGCCGACCGACGAGAATATCGCGTCGGCGGTTTTTATATGTGCGCTCGTTGCCGCCTTGCCGCCGTATATCGCCGTTACGGAGACTTTTTATACTTGAAGTCGCTTAACAACGAGTATAAATTGGATATTCAACAATAGAGAAAACGACCATACCAGGCACGAAGCCCGATATGGTCATTATTCTTTTGCAACCCGCTTGAAGAATGCCAGTTAAAAATATGTTTTTTGCATATCCCTAATTAGCACCTTCTGATGGGGGAGCCTTTTGCTGCCTCGCGGGCTTTCAGTCCAGCAGCGCGAGCGCCTGCAAAACGGCCGCGGCCGACGCATCGGCCGCGTGCTGCTCGAACTGCTCGAACGACGCGGCGGCCGTGCCGTCGGCCAGATCCGAGATCGCACGCACCACGGCAAACGGCACGCCGCTCATGCTCGCCGCCTGCGCGACCGCGCCGCCCTCCATCTCCGCCGCCATGGCGGCCGGGAACGCGCGGCGGATGGCGGCCTTTGCCGCCGCGCCGGAGATGAACTGGTCGCCCGTGGCGACCAGGCCGCGGTGCACCCGCTGCGCGCCGATCGCGTTGCCGGCCGTCTGCGCCAGCAGCGCGGACAGTACCGCGTCGGGCGCGAACACCGTCGGCGCGCCGGGGTCGCCCATGCACACGCAGCCGCGCACGAAGCCGATGGGCGCGGCATCAAAATCGTGCTGCACCAGCCCGTCAGCCACCACGATGTCGCCGACGGCGAGGCCGCTTGCCAGCCCGCCTGCGATGCCGGTGTTGATGACCGCGCCGGGCGCGAACCGGTCGATGAGCACCTGCGTGCAGCGCGCCGCGCTGACTTTGCCGATGCCGCACCGGACGAGCACGACCTCCCGCGCGCCCAGGCGGCCCGTGCGAAAGACCAGCCCCTGTACGGTCTCCTGCGCGGGCTGCGTGAGCGCCGCGATGAGCGCGGCGAGCTCCGAATCCATGGCGCCGATGACGCCGATCCGGTCATAAGGCATGGTGATATCCCCTTCCGAAGGCGCGGCCGCGGCCGTGCCGGTTTTTGTCCACCTTAATCCTTCCCCCCGCCGGTGTCAAGCCGCGCTATGAAATTTATGAGTCACTCATAAATTTGCGGATATCTTGTTTCTGCCGTGTGACCTGCGATCCTGAAGACAAGCTCAAAAACCACAAGGAGGAACGAATCATGCTCAACGAAAACGTCAAAAAACTGCTCAAAGAAAACATGTGGGATCTTGCCACCTGCGCCGCCAGTGTGCCGAATGTGGTGCCGGTTGCGTTCAAGGACGTGACGGACGACGGCAAGCTCGTCGTCGGCGATGTGATCCTGGACACGACGCTGCGCAACCTTGCCGCAAATGACGGCTGCATCGCCATCTCCGTCTACGACGCCAAGACGCTCGAAGGCTATCAGATCCGCGGCACGGCCGAGCATGTCACCGAGGGCGCGGTCGTGACCACGTTCAAGGCCATGGTCGAGCAGATGTTCCAGGGCGCGGCCACGGCGAAGGGCGCGCTGATCATCACGCCGGAGACCGTCATCGTCACGACGCCCGGCGCGGAGAACAAAAAGGTCCTGTAACGGCAATTTTCCATCGCTTTTTGATCCTTCTCTTTTTGCCCGGGGCGGGCGCGGGTCGCGGTGCGCGGTGCGCGCCCGTTTCTGCACACTTGCATTCGGGGCGAAACTGCGGTATGCTGTAGGCAACAAACGGCGGAAAGGAGCCATTTTTATGCGCATTGCAGTCCCTTATGAAAACGGAAACATTTTTCAGCACTTTGGCCGCTCGGAGGCGTTCAAGTTTTATGACGTTGACGGCGGCGCGGTCACGGCGGCGGCCGTCGTGTCCACGAACGGCAGCGGCCACGGCGCGCTGGCGGGCTTTCTCGTGGCGAATCACGCCGATGTGGTCATCTGCGGCGGCATTGGCGGCGGCGCGCAGTCGGCACTCACCGAAGCCGGCATCCGGTTTTACGGCGGCGTGAGCGGCAGCGCGGACGCGGCGGTGCAGGCACTGCTTGACGGTTCGCTCGCCTATGATCCCGAGGCGCGCTGCGATCATCACGACCACGCGCACGGCGCAGGCCACACCTGCGGCGAGCACGGCTGCGGCGAACACAGCTGCCACAGCTGACGACAACGGCAAAAAAGCAAAGGCTCCGGGAAACCGGAGCCTTTGCTCGTTTTGCGGCGAAGAAAATTTCCAATTTCCCCTGTCAGCGTCTTGACATTCCGGGCGAAATATGTTACTTTTTTGCTGACCAGATGGTAAATAAAAATCTGGGTACATATTGATTCGATCAAGGGGAGGAAATACCATGACACAGTCTGTGAAAGACGAAGCAAAATTCCTGGATACCCGCCTCGACGACGAGACCGCCGCCGTACTGGAAAAGTGGAACCTGGTCATCCTCGGCGCAGCCCTGCTGCACGATGCCGACCACATCCGTCAGGCCATCCGCTGGCACTATAAGATCCCGATGCAGCTCTGGATCATCAACCTGGCCGTGTACGTTCTGCCCACCGTGGCGGAGTTTCTGCTGAAAAACAAGCGCACGTCCTCGTTCCTGACCGTTGCCGCCAACGGCATCGTCACGAGCGCGGCGTTTTTGAAGGTGCACCTGTTCAAGCCCACGACGGACATCTGGGGCGCCTGGAACTACAACTACTTTAAGCTCGCCAGGGGCGTGTGGCATGAGGGCCAGTTCATCAAGGGCATCGACTGGATCGACTGGGCGCTGCTGCTCGATCTGCCCGCCGTGGCCATCCCGGCGTGCATGACGGCGATCAAAAAGCGCAGGGAATTCAAGCAGAACCTGCTGGAAGCGGGCGAAGAGGCCTGATTTTTGAGGGGGAGCGCCGGCTGTGCGTTCCCCTTTTGACTTGGGGGCGAAGCAAATGAAAGACATCTCGCTGAGGATTCTGGACATGGAGTGCGCCGCGTGCGTGGCGCGGCTGGACCGCGCGCTGGAAAAGCTGCCGGGCGTGCAGCGCGCGGCGGTGAACTACACCGCCGCGTCGGCGCTCATCACCTATGACGAGCGCGTGACCGATCTCGCCGCGATCGCGGCGCGGGTCAAACGCGCGGGCTTTCGCGTGCCGGTCGAGGAGCAGGATCTGCTCCCGGCGGAAGCGGACGCGGAAACGGCAGCCGCCGCCGCGGCCGCGCTGCGCGCGGTGTTCGGCGTCAAGGGCGTGGCCGTGCAGGCGGACGGCACGCTCACGGCGTACCTGTGGCCCATCGGCGTGGACGGGCGCGATCTCGCCTCGGCCTGCGCGGGCGCAGGCTGCGCCGTCACGCCCGGCGAGCTGCGCGGCGGCGACGCGGATCAGGAGCTGGAAAAGCGCATGGATCTGCTCAAGACGCTCGTGACCTCGGCCTGCTGCACGGCGCCGCTCATGCTCGAGATGCACCCGAAGCTGCAGTTTCTGGCCGGGACGGCGCTGCAGTTCGGCCCCGGGCGGTATTTTTACAAGAGCGCGTGGCGCGGGCTGCGCAATCGCACGTTCGGCATGGACTTTCTCGTCTCGCTCTCGTCCACGCTCATCTATCTCTACAGCGCTTACGTGACGTTCACGCTGCGTCGCAGCTACAAACTCTACTTTGCGTCCGACGGGGTGCTGCTCTCGCTCATCCTCTTCGGCAAATATATGGAGCAGGTCGCGGCCGGGGAGGCCAACTCCGCCATCCGCAAGCTCATGCACCTGCAGCCGCGCACGGCCATGGTCCAGCGCGGGGACACGTTTGTCGAGCTGCCGGTCGACCAGATCGCGGAGCACGACCTGGTGCGCATCCGTCCCGGCGAGCGCGTACCGGTCGACGGCACGGTCGTCAGCGGTCAGTGCGCGGTCGACGAGTCCATGCTCACCGGCGAGAGCATGCCGGTGGACAAAGCGCCCGGCGACAAGGTCTTCGGCGGCAGCCTCAACCGCTCCGGCTCGGCCATCGTCTCGGCCGAGGCGCTGGGCAAGGCGTCCGTGCTCGAGCAGATCATTCAGATCGTGCGCCAGGCCCAGTGCGAAAAAGCACCCGTGCAGCGCTTTGCCGACAAGGTCGCGCGCTGGTTCGTGCCGGGCGTCATCGGCGCGGCGGCGCTGACGTTCCTCGTCTGGTACCGGCGCATTGCGCCGCGCAACCTTGAGCGCGCGCTGCTCACCTGCTGCGATGTGCTGTCGGTCGCGTGCCCGTGCGCGCTCGGCCTCGCCACGCCGACGGGGCTCATGGTCGGCTCGGGCCGCGCGGCGGAGCGCGGCATCCTCTTCAAGAGCGGTGCGGAGCTTGAAAACGCCTACAAGGCCGACTGCGTCGTCTTTGACAAGACCGGCACGCTCACGAACGGCGCGCCCGCGCTCACGGACGTCTGCCCGTGCAGCGGCGTGCAGCCGGAGACGCTCGTGCGGCTCGCCGCCGCGCTCGAGCAGTGCTCGGATCACCCGCTGGCGCGTGCCGTCACGGCGTATGCGCAGCAGCAGTCCGACGCGCCGCTGCCGCCGGCGGAGGACTTTTCCTACGCGCTCGGCCGCGGCGTGCGCGGCACGGTCGCAGGTGCGGCCGTCGTCTGCGGCAGCCGGACGTGGCTTCGTGAGCTGGGCATCGACACGGCTGCGCTTGCCGCGCTGCCGGATCTGCACGCGCAGGCCAAGACGGAGCTGTGCGTCACGCGCTGCGGCATCGTGCTCGGCGCGCTCGGCATCGCCGACACGCGCAAGAGCGAGGCGGCCGCCGTCGTCGCGCAGCTGCGCGCGGCGGGCAAGGAGGTCTGGATGATGACGGGCGATCATGCCCGCACGGCTGAGGCCATCGCGGCCGAGGTCGGCATCGACCACGTGCTCTCCGAGGTGCGGCCCGACGAGAAGGCCGCCGCCATCGAGCGCCTGCGCGCGCAGGGGAAAACGGTCTGCATGGTCGGCGACGGCATCAACGACACGCCGGCGCTCGCCGTGGCCGACTGCGCGGTCGCCATGGGCGGCGGGTCGGACATTGCCATCGAGTCGGCGGGCATCCTGCTGCCGTCCGGCAATCTGGAAAAGCTGCCGGAACTGTTTGACATTTCCCGCGCGACCATCCGCACCATCCGCCAGAACCTGACGTGGGCGCTGTTTTATAACCTCGTCAGCATCCCGGTCGCGGCGCTCGGCGTGCTGCATCCGTCCATCTGCGCCACGGCCATGTCGGCCAGCTCGATCGGCGTGCTCATGCACTCGCTGCGGCTCAAGGACAGCGGCAAAAAGGAGAGACGTTTCCCATGGAAGAAAAAGTCCTGACGACGCATGTGCGCGGCATCTACTGCCGCCAGTGCCCGGAGTGGATCGTGGACGACCTGCTGCACACGCGCGGCGTGCTCGACGCGGCGGTGTCGTTCTGGCGCGCGGAGCTGACCGTGCGCTATGACCCGCAGATCGTCACCGAGGCGGAGCTGCGCCGCGTGCTCGCGGACTGCGGCTACCCCGCCTGCGAAAAAGGCGCGCCGGGGTCGAACCCGCTGCGCAACGCGCTCAAAAGTGCCCTCGGCCGCAGGCCGGAGGGGTGAGGGGCACACCTTTTTGCGCTTGACCAGTATTGCGGACAGCTTTTGCGGCTGCTTCCGCATAAAATAAAAGCGCTTGCAACCAATATTGGTCAGAAAATGCTGTGCGGTGGTGAGAAGATGGAGCAGAAATTACGGCGGGATCGCGATCTTGGCGACAATTTGCGCCGCCTGCGCAACGCCAGCGGCCTCTCGCAGGAGAAGCTGTGCGCCGAGCTGCAGCGCCGCCCCGGAAGCAATCGCTTCCGGGGCGGTGTTTTCCGTTACAGGTAGAATTTCGGCTCCTTGCGCCCGGTGCAGTATTTTTTCACCGTGGCGGCCGCGGCCAGCCGCAGCGGCAGCGGCACGCCGCGGGCCGACTGCGGGCAGATCTGGATGCAGCGCAGACAGGAGATGCACTTATGCTTGTCCACCTTCTGCGGCGCGGCCTTCGGGATCGCGCCGGCGGGGCAGTTGTCCGCGCACAGGCCGCAGCGGATGCAGCGCAGGCCGCCGGTCGGCTTGAGCGGCAGGCCGTTGTAGGCGCGGTAGTCCGGATCGCCGGGCACGGCGATCTCGGCCGGGGCGTCGGCGGCGATGCGGGCCGCGAGCTGGGTGCAGAACCCTTCGATCTTCGCGCGGTCGGCTGCGTCCGGCCGGCCGGCGGCGATGTCGGTGTTGACCGAGTGCGGCGCGATGACCTCCGCCGCCGCGATCACGCGAAAGCCCAGTGGGGTGAGCGTATCGCGCATTTCGAGCAGAGCGTCGTCCACGGCGCGGTTGCCGAACACGGCCACGAGCACGGCCGGAGTGTCCGTCCCGCGCAGGGCGCGCATGCGCGCGAGACACGGCCCGGGCACGCGCCCGCCATAGACCGGGAAGAACACGAGCAGGCAGTCGTCGGCAGAAAACGTCTTCGCCTCGGCGTGCACGGTGATGTCGGTGCAGGCGTCGTCCGCGTTCAGATTTTCCGCGAAGAGCCCGGCGACGCGCTGCGTGCCGCCCGTGGGGCTGAAGAAATACAGGTGCAGGTTGCGCGGATGCATGGCATGGCCTCCCAATTTCAGATTGTCTTTATTGTAACGAAAAATGCCTGCGAATGCAATGCTTTTTGGCCGCCGGTCAGTACAGCTGCAGCTCGGACAGGTAAGCGTCCAGCCGGGACAGCCGCTGCTGCGGATATACGCCGAGCGTGCGGCTGAACTCGAAGGCGATGGCCTCGATGAGAAAGTTCACGCCGATATAGGAGTTTGTGGGCGAGGGGCTGGACAGATCGGCGAGAAGCACGATGTCCGCATCGCCGGCGAAGGGCGCGGTGAGCTTGTCGGTGATGACGATCAGCCGGCAGCCGGCGTCGTGCGCCATCTCGGCCAGTACGCACGTCATGCGCGAGTAGCGCTCGGCACCGAGCAGGATCACACAGTCGTGCGGGCCGTAGTCGAGCAGCTTTTCTACGCAGCGGGTGTCTGCGTCGCAGAAATACTCCACGTGCCGGGTATACTGCGACAGCAGCGTCCCCAGGTGCCGCGCCGGCCCCGCCAGGCCGCGGAAGCCGGAGACAAAGATGTGCTCACTCTCGAGCAGAATACGCACGATCTGCCCGTATTTTTCCGGGTCGTTCTTGCGGTAAGTCTCCTGCAGACAGTCTACGGCGAACTGCAGGCACTGAAACGAGCTCAGATCCTGATACTTTTGCAATTTGTCCGGCACCTGATGCTGCGGGATGACGTATTTTTCACGCTCGATGACCTGTGAGAGCTCGCTGCGCAGGCTCTCCTGCAGCTCACGGAAGCCGCGGTAGCCCAGCGTGCGGCACAGGCGGATGACCGAGGTGTCGCTCACGCCGAGCGCAAGCGCGATGTCCTTGGCCGTTAAAAAATATAGCGAGCCGCTGTGCTCGAGAAAATAATCCGCGATGACTTTTTCCGTCCGCGTCAAATGCGCGCTTTGAATGCGCTGTTCCAGTTTACCACTCATGGGAACACCATCCTTTTTTCTGGGGATTGTGAGCAGAGCCGCAACGAATGTTGCAGTAGCAACAACATTATACTGTATAAATTGTAGAAAATGCAATAGTGCATGAAAAACATTGAAAATTCAATTGACTTTTACGCATAAAAGAGCTAAAAATACCGCATACAACAATACCGGTGTTGGATTATTTGAGAGGAGGACCTCACAATGGAGAAAAACAAACGTATGCAATTTTACGGGGGCACGCTCGGCGCGTGTGCGCCGCTGCTGGTCTTCATGTGCCTCATGATCGTGATCGCCGCGATGAAGAAAGTGTCCCTGGTGTTGTTCTGCATGGCAGGTTTCGCCGGACTGTGTGTGGCGTTCCTGCTGGCAAAAAACAAAAAGGAATTTGAACAGGCGGTCGTGGACGGCCTGAAAAACGACACGCTGTGTGTCATTATCTTCGCGTTCCTGCTGGCCGGCATCCTGTCGCAGGAGCTGCGCCAGAGCGGCCTCATTCAGGGCCTGACCTGGCTTGTGATGAAGCTCGGCCTGAGCGCGGGCTTCCTGCCGCTGGTGGCGTTTCTCGTCTGCCTGCTGATCTCGACGGCCTGCGGCACGTCCAACGGTGCCATCGTCGCCGTGCTGCCGGTGCTGCTGCCCGTCGCGGCGACCGTCGGTGCGAATCCCTCCGTCGTGGTCGGCGCCATCGTCAGCGGCGCGATCTTCGGCGATAACCTCGCCCCCATTTCCGACACGACCATCGCCTCCGCGCTCACGCAGGACGCGGAAGTGCGCGACGTCGTGCGCACCCGTCTGCCGTATTCGCTGATCGCCGGCGTCATTTCCGCCGTGCTGTTCATCATCGTCGGTATCAAGACGTCCACGTCCGTCACGCTGCCGGACGTCATCGACCCCGCCTATGCCAAGACGCTCGTCATGCTCGTCATCCCGGTCATCATGATCATCCTGATGCTCCGTGGCTGGAACCTCATCAGCACGCTCATCGTCTGCGATCTGGTCGGCTTTGTGCTGTGCCTGGTGTTCGGCTTCCTCGATGTGCCGACGCTGTTTTCGGCCACCGGCCCCATCGGCGCCGGCCTGACCGGCATGCTCAATGTCATCTGCTTCAGCTTCTTCATGTTCGCGCTGCTCGAGATGCTCAAGCGCAGCGGCGTGTTTGACATGCTGCTCGAAAAGCTCAACAACGCCAGCAAGACCCCGCGTCAGGCCGAGCTCGTCACCATCCTGCTGAGCGTCATCGGCAGCGTGGCCATCGGCGCTGCGTCCATCTCGATCCTGTTCGTCGGCCCGGTCGTGCGCAAGCTCCTGCAGACGCACAACATCGAGCGCACCCGCGGCTCGAACCTCATGGACGGCATTGCGACCGGCCTTGCCGGCATCGTGCCGTACAACCCCGTCGGCCTCAACGCCGTCAGCCTCGCGATCGCGAGCGGCGTCGTCTCGGAGTCGTTCTCGTTTTTGGATTACGTGCCATATAACTTCCACAGCTGGCTGCTGATCCTGCTGTTCCTGCTCAGTGCGATCACCGGCATCGGCCGCCACTTTGAAAAGGGCACCGCAGCCGCGCCCGAGACCCCGGCTGCGGAAGAGAAATGACGATTTCGGGTGCGGCCGCCGCGCCGCCCCCGCTCAGATTGTTACATTTGGAAGGAGAAAACCATGCAAAATCTCAACGAAGGTCTGCTGTTTGATCCTGCACTGTCGGCGGAGATCAAGGATCGCTTTTACTATGTGGATGCGGATCCGGAATTCGGCCAGCGCCTGTTCTTTGAAAATTCCGGCGGTTCGCTGCGCCTGAAGGCGTCCGTCGAGGCGCAGGCAAAGTACCAGGCGTTCCCGGACTGCCCGGAGCGGCTGCACGATCGTTCCCGCGCGCTCAAAAAAGTGCAGCTGCACGGCATCGACGACATTATGCACATCGTTTTCGGCGCATCGGGCGGCGCGCTCATCTCGGAGATGACTGCCTCGCAGGCGATGTTCCAGATCGTCGGCGCCATCCTGGAAAACTGCCCCGGCAAGAGCGCGGTCACGTCCGTGCTCGAGCACCCGTCGGCATATGACGCGGTGAAATACTACTGCGACAAGACCGGCAAGGAATTTCGCGTCGCGCAGGCGAACCCGAAGACCGGCGGCATCGACGTCGAGGAAATCCGCCGCGTCGTCTCGCCGGATACCTGCCTGCTGAGCATCATGTATGCCTCGAACATCACCGGCAGCATCATGGACATGGCCGGTATCGTCAAGGCTGCGCGCGAGATCAACCCCGATATCTACATCGTCACCGACGCCGTGCAGCACGCGCCGCACGCCGTGCTCGACGTGGACGCCCTCGGCGTCGACGGCGCGACGTTTGCACCCTATAAATTCTTCGGCACCCGCGGTATGGGCTACGGCTACGTGTCCGATCGCGTGGCCAAGCTGCCGCACCGCAAGGTCTTGCAGCGCCCGGCCGACGTCTGGGAGCTCGGCTCGCCCACGCCCGGCAACTTCGCGGCCATGAGCGCCGTGGTGGACTATGTCTGCTGGCTCGGCGGCCACTTCATCCAGTCGGACGACCGTCGCACGCTGTTCGTGACCGGCATGGAGCACATCCACCTGCAGGAGCGCGCGCTGCTGCACACCATGCTCGAGGGCACGCAGAACGTGCCCGGTCTGCGCCACATCCCCGGCGTACACGTGTATGTTGACACCGAGGATCTCACGCACCGCGACCTGATCGTTGCCATGGGCATCGACGGGCTGGACATGACCCGCTGCGTCGAGGAGTACCAGAAGCGCGGCGTCACGACCTTTGAGCGCGTCAACACCAGCGTGTATTCCAAGCGCATCGTCGAGGCCGTCGGCCTCACGGGTGCGATCCGCGTCTCGCCGCTGCACTGCCACACCGTCGCGGACATCGAGACGTATCTGCGCGTCACTCAGGAGCTCGCGCAGGCATTTGCAAAGTGATCATTCTTTCCCCTCCCTTCTTTTTTCCTTATGCACAGACCCTGCCGCATCCGCGGCAGGGTCTGTTGCAGTTTTGCCATGTGTGCGGTATACTGGTGGCAGCAATATCGGAAGGGGGCGGCCGCCATGCGCGAATCCGCAACGAAAAAAGTGCTCGCCGAGAGTCTCAAGGAGCTCATGCTCCGGCGCGACTTCGCGGACATCACCGTGACCGATCTGTGCGCGGCCGCGGAGATCAACCGCCGCACGTTCTACCGGCACTTTACGGACAAGTACCAGCTCGTGACGTGGATCTACGACAAGGGCTTTCAGAAGGCAATCGGCGACGACGAGCCGGGCCTGTTCGACCTCTTCGGGCGCGTGTGCACGTATCTGTACGCCGACCGCGCGTTTTACGCCCGCGCGCTCACGTTCACGGGGCAGAATTCGTTCCACGACTTTCTCTGCGCCCGGCTGCGGCCGTACCTGCAGGCGGACTTTTCCGACCTCTTTTCCGATCCGCAGAACGAGGCGTTCATGTCCGGGAAGATGTCGGATGTGGTCATGGATATTATTCAAAACTGGCTCAGCCGGCCGGATTGCCCGCCGCCGGAGGTGTTTGCGCCCTGGGCGCTGCACCTGTGGAAGGATATCATGGGCCGGTGGAAGGAGCTCGGCGATGCGTGGGAGCACACATTAGACCACAAAAACGCATAAGTGAGGCAAAAAGCCACGAAACTGCGGTTCCGTGGCTTTCCTTGTGGCGTAATTTGTTCTATGCTGAACATACCCCCTCATTTGGAAGCGTGCAGGCCCAGAGGGCTCTTTTCGATCTTTCACGGTACCTCTTCTCCCGTTGCGCGACGGTGTCCGCGCGCTTCCGATCTCGTTCTTTCGGCAGAGCATGCCTTCCTTTTATATGAACGCCCCGGACTGCATTTGCAGTCCGGGGCGTCTGCCGTTGGGGGCGTTCTGCGCGGGGCGCGACGATTTGGAAAGAGAAGCCCTGCACGATGATCGAATTTCAATCCGCGCACCCCGTGCGGGGTGCGACCATTACATAACGAAAAAATTATGCTAATGTCGATATTTCAATCCACGCACTCCGTGCGCGTTGCCGCCGACACCGGCACGCTCTCTCCGCCGAGGCGCATCTGAATAAACCACGTCCCGCTCTTCAGCTTTCGCGGCTCAGGTACTTTCATTTTGCAGCCTCCTCAGTCCGGGCGATCCACGTCTACGCGGCCGTCTTCGATGTCTTTGTACACTTGCAGTACCTCGTCATAATAGACACGCACTGCATCCACTGCCTCTTCTGCCTCGGCGCGCGTGTAAATACCCTCACCGGCCAGATAGCTGTCCAGCACTTCCGTTGCGTACTCAATGTCCGTCTCTGTGCAGTTCATCAGGTGGGCTGCATCCGCTTCGCGCGCCGCATTAACCCCGGCGTCAAACCCGTTTCTATAGTTTTGCTTGTAAGCGTCCTCGCTGTACCATTTGTCCTGCCAGCACCCGCACAAAGTAAGCGAGAGCAGCACAGCGGCCAGCGCCGCAGCAACCCCGCGTTTCCGCATTTGCATATCCCCCTTTTTGTATATTCATTCCCGCTCGTTCCACCCGCGTTATTTTTCAATGGGTATAGCTTTGTTCCACGGGTACGGATTCGGCTCCGGAACTTTGTGATCGTGCTGGTAGCTTTCAAATGTTCTGCTGAAATTATACCGCTCTGCGTAACGCGCATACGTCGGGTACTGGATGTAAGTCTCGATGCGGTCGGCGTAGTCATCGACTACGGAATCTGCATAGCGGAGATAGGACGCGGCCTCTATGACCTGGCGCTGCGAGACGGAAAGGCTCTTTTGCGTGCACTGCAGATGATAGCCCATCAGGCAGCAGGAGACGGCCAGCGCGGCAGACAGCACGGAGAGCGCAACGACGGCCGCCTTCCTTGGCACCCGTTTTCGCTGTATTTCCGGCGTGGCATTCTGATAATTCACAACGCTTCCCCCTTTTTGCATATTGTTTTCCGCCTGCGCCACAATACCACAAGCGGCCTGCACCATCAAGATAGCACAGCTTTCCGCTTTCTGCAACAAAATCCCCGAAAACGGAAATTTTCCGGCCGGAATACCGGCCAAAAACGACACGCAGCCGCAAAAATGTGGTAAGGTAGTGCCAATATGCGGAACAACGTACGTTACTATAGATTATACAAGTTATACAAGGGCGTAAGTCAGCGCTGGCTTGCGCAGAAAGTGGGGTGCAGCCATAGCACACTAGGGGCAATCGAACGCGGAGAAAGCGCGCCCAACGTATACCTTGCGATGCGGATCGCGCGGGCGCTGGGCGCGACAGTAGAAGAACTATGGAGGGAGAACCATGACAGATGAGCAATGGACGTCGTACTTACGGCGCGAGATCGAGCAGCTTCTGGATGAAGCAAGCGAACAAAAGCTGCGGCTGACGCTGGCACTGCTGCGCGCAGCGTAAAGAAAAACAGAATAGCAAAGAAAGAGGAGCAGGAACTCAATCCTGCTCCTCTTTCTTGTTTTCTGCGGTGATTTGCCGGGCAAAGTCTTCGATGTCTTTCTACCGTTCCTCCGGCAGCCGTCCGGTTGGGGCGCGACTGTCAGATTGCAGGTGGACACGGTGACAGTCCATGTGTTTCGATCCTCGCGCCCGTGTGGGCGCGGCGGGTCAGCGCAGGGCGTCCGGCAGGACGGTGTTCTCACCGACCATGACCCAGTTGCGCTTGTCGCGCGCATTCTGATTGTCAACCCGGTACCATGTGCCGGGGAAGAACTGGTTGCCGTTGTTTTTGGAAGTGTCCCAATCGTAGGACATGAATGCATAAAACGGCCGGTCATATTTGGCGTTTGCATTGATGGCGTTGCCGGTGAAGGGGTTCGTCGGGTTGTCGATCAGCCCGCTTGTCGCCAGTGTCGGCACGTCGGCCGTGGTCATGAACGTGTCCGAGAACGAGAAGCCCTTGGCATTGAAGTCCTTGACCATCAGCAGGGGGAAGAAAAAGTCCGTATCGGGGCCGTTGTCGATAACGCGATCCCAATTGAGGTACAGGCCGCGTCCGTGATCTGCGACGAGGATGATGCGCGTGTTATCGTACACGCCGTTTTCGCGCATATAGTCAAACCATTTGCCGAGCTGCATCAGCGAGGCCACGTTGGGGTCATAGTGCGCAAACTGGACATCCTCCTCCATGGTGATCGACTTGCCGTCAACGGTGAAACGGTCCGCGTGCGTTTTGTCATACTCCGTGTTATCAATGGTGCCGGCAACGGAATAATCCGGCTCCTGCAGCAGCACGGGGGAGTGCGTGGTGTCGTTGGTCATGAACAGGAACGTGTTGTCCCCGCTCTTGGTGGTCTGCGTGATCGTCGGGAGATGGGTCAGTGCATGGTAGCCCTTGAGGAACGTGGCGTCCATGCCGGTGGCGGTGTGGGGGCTGGTGATCGTCTGCTCGACGAAATTTTCCTCCTCCTCCGTCTGCACGCTGCTGCGGTTATAGTTGCCGTTGTCATAGAGGATGGACTGCGCAGCGACGGGGCACACCTTCATGAGACTGTAACCGAAGAAATTGCGCATATTCGCGCTGACCCAGTTTTTCGGGCTCATGTCCGATTCAAAGGCGCCGAAGGTGATATAGCGGTGAATGTCCGGGTAATCGGAGAAGACGGACAGGTCGGGCACCCACTGGTAGTTGGCGTAGATGGGGTCGAAGACCGTGACGTCAAAGTCGTTCTGGTCAAACAGGACCGGCATCATCTTGAGCGCCTCGTTGTGCTTGTCGACCAGCTTTTCATCTTTGCGCAGGTTGATCTGGTCGACCGTGTATTCGTATCCACCCATGAGCGCGGGCGTGCCCATGTTCGTGAAAGCGCCGGTGGAGACGACGTTCGTATAAGCGGTGAAGCCGTCAAACTGCGCCTGGAGCTCCGGTTTTTCGTTGAAAATATACGGCAGGAATGCGCCCACGGCGCGGTCGAGCATGAGCACGATGACGTTTTTGCCGGTCTTGCTCATGGTGTATTCCGGCACACCGCCGCTCTCTTCCATCGTCTGGCGGATGCTCTTGATCTGCGAGTGGATGCTGCCGATATTGATCGGCAGCATGATGGCAATGGCCAGAATGAACGCGAGCGCTGCCTTGAATACATGCTTGCTCCACCGCCGATAGACCAGATACATGACGCCGGCGGTGGCCGCGATTGCGAGCAGGTTGCCCCAGAGCTCGGCCGGCGCAAACTGCATGCCGCCCTCAAAGCTGAGCGTGGACGAGAGCACACCGAGGTACTTGCCGAAGAACATGAAATCCACGATGGCGACGCCGACGAGCATCCACAAAACCTTCTCAAAGGCGACCTTGCCCTTCGGGCTGGCCAACCAGTAGAAGATGCCGAACCAGATGACAAAGGTGCCGATGGCGAGGCACAGGCTGTTGATGACGAACCAGATCGGGCTGTAGTACATCTGCACGTTCACGAATTCCTGCGCGGACGACGAGATGACGGACGCCGGGATATACCCGCCGATGAACAGCGCCAGGAACGCGGCGCAGCCAAAGAAGATCTTTGCGTTCGGCTTGGTGGCGGGCTTGCCGGCGGCGGGCTTCTTCGTGCGGATCAGCCCCACGATCAGGGGCAGCATCAGCGCCGCGCCCAGAAGCAGCAGCGCGGCTTTGACGACCGGCCGCTCGGAGAAGGAATAGCGCACGAGACCGAGCGCCAGCAGCGCCGCACCGGCGACGGCGGCCAGGATCTTGAGCACCCGCCCCGGATGCTTGAGCTTGTAGAAGATGGTCTTGATGAGGGAGAAGATGTTGTTGAGCGTCCAGTAAAACACCAGACCGGCGGGGGAGGTGTACAGGAAAAACAGGAAGAACACCGCCATCACGTACAGCTGGATCTTCGTCTTGGGCGTTGCGCCCTTCGTGAAGATGATGCACGAGACGAGGTTGACCGCCGTCATGATGATGGGCAGGAGGTTGATGTGCACGCCGGCGATGGCGATCAGCCCGTCGGCGGCGCCGAGGTCGGCGATCGGCCCGAAGGACACGCCCTTGATGAGCTCCAGCCCGGACAGGAAGCGGTAGGCGGCGATGAAAAACGGGATCTCCAGAAACAGCGACACCGCACTGCGCAGAACATACGTGGGCTTATAGTGGTTCTGGCGGTAGTAGGTCTGCAGGATCATCATCTTCTCGTCGCCGCGGAACGTCTTTTTGATGTGCGTCACACCGCGGTGCAGGCGGGCCTCCATGTCGCGTTCCTCTTCCTGCAGCGCGTCGGCCCGCATGTACAGCGGCAGCACCAGAAAGTTCATGACCAGGCTCAGCACGATGATGGACAGGCCGGGGTTGCCGATCACGCGGTTGGCGTTGACATAGACGACCTCAAACAAAAGCTGCAGCGGCTGCAGCAGCAGGGAATCCAGTATCTGAAAAAATGTCACGGTTCTTTCTCCTCATGCGTTGCGGTAAGTTCCTTCATCTTCTGCTCGAGATAGTCCGCAGCGCGCACGGCGCCCTCGCCCGGATAGACCCAGGTCTGCGCTCTTGCCGTGTCGCGGCCCTGGGCGTATTTCGGGTCGGTCAGGCACTGCTGCACCATGTCGCCGAGCGTGTCGAAGTTGTCCTCGGTGAGCTGCTGGCCGATCTGCGGCAGGATCTCGAACGTCCAGTACGGCGTGTCGAGCCACCAGCAGTCGTAGGGGCTCTTGTCAAACTTCGTGTCCGCGTAGATGACGGGCTTGTCAAAGACCAGCGTGAAATCGAAGATGATGCCGGAGAAATCGGAGACGAGCAGGTCGGCGCGCCGGAGCACGTCGAAGTTATCGTTGTCGCGGTTCCACTCCAGATCCTCCGAGTCCGGGTAGGCGGCCATGAGCTTGTCGATCATGTCCTTTTCCGACTTGTACGACTGGGGGTGCGGGCGGATGATGACATGGTAGCCGCCGGCGAGCAGCTTGTCGATGATCTTGCCGCCGTATTTGCTGAAGATCGCGCTCGGCCCCCAGGACGGCGCGATGAGCACCGTCGTCCTGTGCGGCGCGATGGGGCCGGCGGCGTCCAGCCGCCGCTTCATCTCGTCCATGTAGGGGATGCCGATCTTCACGACCTCCTTGGCGGGCAGGCCGCGCAGCGCCTCGAGCGCGCGCAGGTCGCGGATCTGATAGTCGCCGGAGACGAAGACCGTGTCGTAATAGTCGATGCCGAACATCCGGTAGCCGGCGACCTCGTTGGCCGCGTGCAGGATGTGCACATAGCAGTCCACGCCCGGCGAGCGCTTCCACTGGTAGACATCCAGCCCCGGCGTGGTGGACAGCAGCACGTTCGCGCGCAGGAAGTTGAGCTTGGCAAAGGCGTGCGGGCAAAACGGACGAGTACTGCATGGTCACGAACCGCAAGGGCCGCATCACGGGCGTGCAGGTCGGCGGGAGCGACGCATGGTACATGTTCGGCCACGTCTATTTCGACCGCAGCTTCAGCGAGAAGTTCACGCAGATCCTCGAGCGGGAGTATGACAGCCCGGTCACCCGGGCGGGGCTCTGGGAGGATCTGTACGCCCGGCACATCAGCGAGCTGGAGATGTACATCCGCAAATATCCCGGCGGCATCCATGAGTTCGACTCGCTCGATGAGCTGCGGGCGTTTGACAGCGCCTATGTCACCAATACCGACTCGTATATTTTCGACAACATCTGCGCCGTGCTCCACTGCACACCGGACAGCATCCACGGCATCATCCCGATCAAGACGGGGCTGACGAACCTGTCGTTCAAGTTCACGTGCAACGGCCGGGACTACGTGTACCGCCACCCCGGTGCGGGCACGGAGGCTTACATCGACCGCCCGGCCGAGGCGCGGGCGCTGGAGGTGGCCAAGGCGCTGGGGCTCGACGACACGTTTCTCTACATCGACGCGGCCAAGGGCTGGAAGATCTCGCACTATATCGAGGACGCGGCCATTCTGGACTATCACAACACCGAGCAGGTCGACACGGCGCTGCGTATGCTGCGCCGCCTGCACACGAGCGGCATACAGCTCGACGGCCGGTTTGACATCTGGGAGAAGATCAACGGCTTTCTCGACCTGCTGCAGGGGACGGACGTCTCCGACTTTACCGGCATGCAGGAGCTGCACGAGACGATGTGCGCGCTGCACGAGCGCCTGAAGGGCGACGCGGTCCCCCTGTGCGCCTGCCACTGCGACAGTTATAACCCAAACTTCCTGATCGACAAGCAGGGGAAGATGTACCTGATCGACTGGGAATATGCCGGCATGGCCGACCCTGGCTGCGACATCGGCACATTTATCGCCTGCTCGGACTACACGCCCGAGGAGGCGGAGCAGGTGATCGCACGCTATCTCGGCCACGCGCCCACGGGGGCGGAGCTGCGCCACTACATCGGCTATGTGGCCATGGCGTCCTACTTCTGGTTTTTGTGGGGGCTGTATCAGGAGGCGTGCGCCAAGCACGTCGGCGAGTATCTCTACATCTGGTATAAATACACAAAGCAATACGCCCGGCTGACGCTGGAGCGATATGACCATGAGGAGGAGTTTGCTTGAAACAGAAGACAGAGACCCAGCAGGGCTCGATTGAACAGCTCATCTACGAGGAGACCGAGCGGCGGCTGGAGATCATGCAGTCCGACACCTACGAGTTCCCCAAGAAAATGACCCGGGTCGATTACGGCATCATCATCGCCAGCGTGGCGGCCAGTCTGGTGCTGATCGTGACCTGCATGCTGGGAGGCTGAACCATGACAGACAGAGAAAGCTATATCCGGCAGGAGACCGTTACGGGCGTTGTGCCCATGCTCAAGGGCGACCGGCAGTATTCCTTCCTGGATCTGTTTTTGTCCACGAGCGGCTTTGCCATCGCCACGTGGTGCTATACGCAGGGCGCCTATGTCGCGCAGTACCTCTCCTTCAGCAGAATGCTCATCAACATTTTCTGCTTCAACATCGTCTGGGTGTTCATCGAGTGCCTGCCCGTCATCTTTGCCACGCGCTACGGCATTGATCTGTGGATCTGGCTGCGCTCGGTGCTGGGGCGGCGCGGCGTGGCTGTGCTGTCCACGATCATCAGCGTGGCAAACTTCGGCTGGTACGCGGTCGCGGCGAGCCTGTTTTCCTCGTCGATGATCAACCTTGCGGCGAAGTTCGGCCTCGTGCTCAACGCGGCCGTCTGGAGTCCGGTACTGGGCTGCCTGTGCGTCGTGCTCGGCACGCTCATCGCGCTCGGCGGGCCGAATGTCATCAAGTGGACCAACCGCTTTCTGGTCACGGCGCTGCTGGCGGTCGGCGTGGTCGTCGTCGTGCTGTGCTTCACGGCCGTGCCGCTGCGTGAGATCGTGGCGGTCAAGCCGGTGCTGGACGCGGACATGACGCCGCTGCAGGCGTTCATGATCTCGGCCGAGGGCAACGTGGCGTTCGCGTTCTCGTGGTCAACGCAGGCACTGGTCCTGCCGCGCCTGGCCAAGACCGAGCGCGGCGGCTACTGGGGCACAACGCTGGCCTACGGCGTGGTCGCGCCGTTTTTCGTCGCCGCCGGCGGCGTGATGGCGCTGGCGATGTTCGTGCGCACCGGCGTGTACGAGAGCGATCCTACCAATATGCTCTCCTACCTCTGCGGCTCCGGCTTCGCGCTGCTGAGCCTGCTGCTGGTCGCGTTTGCGAATGTCGGCACGCAGGGTACCGGCTCCTATGTCAACTGCATGATCGTCAAGAGCGGCATGCCCAAGGTCAGCTATAAGGTGCTGGTGCTCATCGCCATGGTGTATGTCAGCGCGCTGACCGTCTGGGGCGGCGTGGAAGAGCACTTCGGCGCGTTCATCTCCATTGCCGCGTTCATTCAGGCGCCGATCATCGGCATGATCGTCGTGGACTATCTCGTCGTGAAAAAGCGGAAGCTGTCGCTCAAGGCGGCCTACTTCATCGAGGGGCACGATGCGTACCGGTTCACCGGCGGGTTCAACCTGGTCGGCATCGGCTGCGTCATCCTCTCGTGCCTGATCACGATCCTGTTCGTGTACAATCCGCTGACCGGCAGCATCCAGAGCCCGCTGTTTCTCATCTTCACGGGCAGCGGCTTCGATGCCATATGCGGCGGCCTGCTCTACTGGCTCGCCAGCCTGACCCCGCTGAAAAAGTACATGCTCCGCGACCGCGACGATCTCGAGATCGTCTGAGGCGGCCCGAGCGATCCGAAAACGTCCCCGGTGCAGATGCGCTCTGCTCCGGGGACGTTTTGCGCCGCGGCAGACATTTTTTGAAGAAAAAACTGGAACGCCCGTGAGCGGCACGGACTGCATAGACTACCGGATTTTGCAGAAAATAGGGTTGCCGAAACGCAAAACAGAGCAAAGGAGTTTTCCGAATATGAAGGCAACCGGAATCGTGCGCCGGATCGACGACCTCGGCCGCGTGGTCATCCCCAAGGAGATCCGCCGCACCATGCGTATCCGCGAGGGCGACCCGTTGGAGATCTACACCGACACCGACGGGCAGGTCATTTTCAAAAAGTATTCCCCCATGGGCGAGCTGTCCGAGTTCGCCGCGCAGATCTGCGACGCGCTGCACAAGACCACCGGCGGCATCGCCGCCGTGTGCGACCGCGACGCGGTCATCGCCGTGGCCGGCGGCGGCAAGCGCGAGCTGCTCGACCGGCGCATCAGCCGCGAGCTTGAAGAGCTCATGAGCACGCGCGGGCAGTATGCGGCCGACAGCTGCACGCTGCCGGTCGTCGACACCGACGAGCGCTACGCCGTCGCCGTCGCCGCGCCCATCCTCTCCGAGGGCGACGTGCTCGGCTGCGTGCTGTTCGTGGCCGCGCACGACGACGGCCCTGCCGGCGAGACGGAGCGCAAGCTCGCGCAGGCCGTGTCGGGCTTCCTCGGCAAGCAGATGGAGAGCTGAGCGCGCGGAGCAGAAAAAAGCGTCAGAGCGTATGCGCGCCCTGACGCTTTTTTGATATGGAATGAAAAAGGCCCCCGGGCGCCCCCGGAGGCCTTTCGCTGCACGCGCAGCCGATATGGACACGTGCCCCGTACGCTGCAGGCCCGCGTCGCGATCACTGTGACGGGATGAGATATGCCATGCGGCGGAGAACAAAAAGGGTAGATAATCCGTAAAGAGAGATCAGATAAAAAGAGAAAAGAATGGATAAAAGAGATGGGG
>OLXQ01000017.1_pt1 | contig 23948 bp, 14 predicted proteins | sample 1673371 | NCBI WGS metagenome assembly OLXQ01 (sample SAMEA103958109, study PRJEB25191) | human gut metagenome | biome: human-associated habitat [ENVO:00009003]; feature: intestine environment [ENVO:2100002]; material: feces | place: Germany | collected 2013/2015
ACATAGGAAGAGTCAAGAGTCTTTTCGTTGAAACGGAAAGACTCTTTTGATTTTCCCGCCCCTTCGAACTTGAGATTCGTTATCGTGAATTCTGACACCGAGCCATCATTAAGAGTGACTTCGGCTCCAATGAGAATTGTTGTACCGCTCTTGAAAAAGAGTTTCAGTCCGGCGATGTCCATTGAACCTTTCCCTTTATTGGCCGGAGTGAGGACAGACGTGTCCACGACCTTTCCTCCGAACTTTGAACTTCCGAAAGATTCCTCCCTGAAAGCGTTGTCTATCGAGGCTATCATCAAGGCCGGATTTGTGGCATAGCTATCATACGAATCGTCAACAGACTCAACCAAAGCTTCTTCAGAGATTCTGTCTATCGTCCAACGGGTCTTCCCGTCACACCAGATCTCAAGCCCGTTTCCGTCCACTATGAATGAGGTTCCCTGAACCTTCACACTTCCGTTCCCGGTCATCTTGGCTTTCTTGGTCGGCATCGTGAACGAATAGTCAAACGAAACCAGCGAGGAGGAGACCTTGCTGACAAAAGTATCCAACGTCTTGCTCTTGGCGAACGAAACTTCCGGCAGCACAAGAAGCGCGGCCATGAGTGTGATGAGTATTCTTGTGATTGTCTTCATGATTTTTCCTGCGTATGCACAAGTCATGCCTTTCGGTGGATTACTGATTCTTGTAGGCGGCTATGATCTGATCCAGCTCATCAAGACTCGAGACAAGAACCTGACGTGGCTTGGAGCCTTCCTGAGGGCCTACAATCCCGGCGGCCTCCAACTGATCCATGACACGGCCGGCCTTGGCGTACCCCATCCCGAGACGTCTCTGAAGGTCGGAAGTGGAGCCTCTCTGGCTCATAACAACCAACTTGGCGGCCTCCTCAAAACGTTCGTCAAGTTTTGTCATGTCAACCATGCCACCAGATCCTTCTTCCGTGTCGTCATCGACAGGAGGCAGGTAAAACGGAGTGTTGAAGCTCTTATTGTGGCCTTCCTGCGAACCGATGTATTCATTGAGCCTGTTGATCTCCTCGCTGTCAATGTAGGCGCACTGGACGCGTTCCATCTCGACTCCGGCATAATAGAGCATATCTCCCTTTCCAATCAGTTTCTCGGCTCCCGGAGAGTCAAGGATGGTAGAAGAGTCTGTTCTGGACACAACCCTGAAAGCGATTCTGGTCGGGAAGTTCGTCTTGATGAGTCCCGTGATTACATCCACGGACGGCCTCTGTGTGGCAAGCACGACGTGCAGACCGGCGGCACGCCCCTTCTGGGCAAGCCTGATGATGGACGTGGTGATGCTGCGGGCCACAACCTTTGCGTCACCGCTGCCACCGACCGACATCGTAAGGTCGGCATATTCATCTATGATGGTGACTATGTACGGCAGGAAGCGGTGCCCTTCGGTAGGGAGAAGCTTCCTGTTGCGGTACTTCTCGTTGTAAGTCTTTATGTTAGGCACGGAGGCCTTGCTCAAAAGCTCATACCTCTGATCCATCTCGATGCACAGCGAGCGGAGTATCTTGTCAGCCTTGTCGGCCTTCTTCACTATGGCGTTGTCCCTCTCCTCCCGCTCGTCATTGCAAGGGAGGACAGCCAGATAATGCTTCAGAAGATGTGCGTAGGCCGAGAACTCGACCATCTTAGGGTCGATGAACACCAGTTTCAGTTCGGACGGATGCTTCGCGTACAGCAACGATGTCACTATGACGTTGAGTCCCACAGACTTACCCTGTTTTGTCGCTCCGGCAACCAAAAGGTGCGGGGCATCAGCCAGATCGAAGACCTTGACCTTCTGCTGGATGGTGTAGCCGATGGCGACCGGAAGCTCAGCCTTGCTGGAACGGAACGCCTCGTCGTTGAGCACGGCACGCATCGGGACGATCGAAGGGTGGTCGTTGGCGACCTCAATGCCGACAGAGTCCGTCAGAGTCACGACACGGACTCCCCTGGCATGAAGATGCATGCCGAGATCCTCCTGAATCCTCTTGAATTCAGCGATCTTGACACCCGGCGCAGGATAGACTTTATAGAGCGTGACGGTCGGGCCGACAATGGCTTTCACATCGTTGATCTGAATCTTGTAATTCTCAAGTGCGTTGCGGATCCTGTTGTTGTTTCTGACAAGTTCCTCGTCGGAGACTTCATTCCTATTTGATGAATATGAGTCCAGCAATTCCAGCGAAGGAAACTGGTAATCAGGCAGTTCGTCACGGACATTGATTCTCGGGAGTTCCTTCTTGATTTCAGTGGACAATTTGCTGCCTTTGACCACTTCCATAGATTTTTCAGGAGGCTCAGCCACCGGTTGTGGTGTTTCCCTTTCCGCTCCCTGAGCCTGTCGAAGAGTCGAATCCTGAGCACGCAAAGCCGAGGCCTCCGCCACGCCAGTTGTGCCTGTTACCGATGAACCCGTCCTAACCGCCGGCTCGGTGGCTTCGACGGTTGGTGAGCCCTGTCGAACCACAGGCTCAGCCACCGGTTTCTTTCCCAGAGACATCAGCCAATCCGAGAACTTTCTGGAAGCCAGAACAAGCCAGACAATCACCAGAAAAGCCAGAATGAAACCTGTAAGAATATTCCCGAAAACCACCGAGGCCCACTTCACGACAGACTCTCCGCACTCTCCTCCGAGTCCTCCGCCGAAAGCGTTGCCAAGTCCCGACAAATCTGAGACAAATGCCAGAATGAAAGACGATAGCATCGCCCCCGTGACAGTCAGAAGTGTTGTCTTGACCATCGAATAACGCCACCTATGCAGCAGCAAACGGACGGAAACGGCGAAAAGGATCACCACAAAAGCCAGGCTGCCAAGTCCGAACCATCTACGGACAAGCAGGTCGGCCCACCGGTATCCCATCTTTCCGGCCATGTTGCTCACCTCGACCGAAATGTCACCGACTGCGGAAGACAATGAACTCTGATCCGCTTTCCAGGTGAAGAAATAGGAAACGGTCGCCAGCAATGTGAACACTGCCAGCAACGCGACAAGGATTCCGGTCATCTTCGTCAGCCGTACCTTGTCCCCATCATCCATATTCCTCCAGAACCCGAGCATTATTTTCTGTTCTTACGATTGCCTTTCTTGTTGTTCCTGCGGTTCTGTCCCATGCCCAGATTCAGCCCCGGACGCGAGAAATTGGAATCAAATGAAATCTTTGTAAGTTCCAGATCGGCGGGAACCTGGATCCTATAGCCGGAAAGTTTCTCAATGTCAGCGAATATGGTCTCATCGGCCACGCTGTCTTTGTTCCAGATCAAGTACTGCTGCCTCATGTAGATGGCCAGCGAGCGCAGCATGGAGCGTTTGACCTCTCCTTCCGGCTCTCCGGCGATCAAGTCAATGATGCTCTCGATATTACGCCCATAATGGCTGGCCCGCACAGGAGTCTTGTCAATCGGGATATTCATCGGAGGCACGTCCATCGCCTCAGGATGTGGAGCCGGATACGGGGAATCGATGTCCAGATCATATCCCGCGATCATGTAAAGGTGATCCCAGAGCTTCTGTTCGTAGTTCTCCTGCGTGTGGACCTGAGGGTTCAGGGTCTCCATCACCCTGACTACCACACGGGCCTGCTCGCTTCGTTTCGCCCTGTCCGGAATTGCCTTGACCTGCTCGACCATATTCAAGACGATGCGGCCATATTCAGGCATCTGAAGTTTCTCCCTCTCCGTGTTGTAGTAGAGTTTTATAGAGTTGTCGTTCGCTTCCATAATAATTTTCATTTTGTGTCAAAAGGCAAATATACGAAAATTATTCCACCTCATCGGTAAGTACATACCAGATTATAGGAGTAATCTCCGAATATCCCATCCGGCGGTAGATGTCAGCGTAACGGGCGACCTGCCGGTGGTACCGACGGTTTTTCTCGCCGAACTTATAGTCGATGACCGTCACCTTCCCGTCCTTGATCAGCACCCTGTCCGGGCGGTAGACCTGACCGTCAGTGTCAATCAGCTGTGTCTCGTTCAGGACTTCCGTGTCCTCCGATGGGAACCACTCCGGATGCGCAGAGGTTCTTTGTGTAAGAATATCCAGATACTCTTCTTCCTGTCCGGCATCAATCTCACCGGCATCGAAGGCATGCCGGACGGCATCGGGCAAATCAGACAATGTGACAACCTCTGAAAGGATACCGTGTAGCACAGTGCCATTGAGTCTGGCCTCGTTTCTGGCTTCATCGTAGAAAAAATCTATGGAGTCGGCGCTGTACTTGAGCCTTCCGCGCTCACGGACGTCAGTGTCATCGTCTTCGGCAGACGGGTTAAGAGGGTATGACGGGTAACCGGGCATCAGTTCGGAGATGGTGTCCGCCTTCCGTTCCAGGGTGGAGTAGTCGTAAATGTCGCCTTTCGAGAAGACGATCTTGCTTTCGGACTCTTCTTTGACATAGCCCAATGGCTCCCCGTAACCGTACAGATAGGCATATAGAATCTGTGAGAAATCCGTGAAGTCGCATGGCGGGACCACTTCGGTCGCTGAGCCTGTCGAAGCGACCGGCACGATGGCTCCAGTGATCTTCTCCGGCGGATTGGATGCGATGACAGTCAATCCCTTGACCGGCCTCGTCAAAGCCACATAGAACGTGTTGATGTTGTCCACAAGCTGGAACTGCATCTCTTTCTGACTCCCTTCCCGGAACAGCGAATCCTCGTTCGACGGCTTCCTCAACGACACGTTATAGACCCCGTCGGTGATTCCCTCAAGCTCGGTTCCCTCCACCGAAGGCCGTGTCCAATGCTTCTCGCTGCGGAAAAGCCCGATCTCCTCGGCGAACGGAAATATCACATGCTGGAACTCAAGCCCTTTCGACTTGTGGATCGTCATGACCCTGACAGATTCCGGATCCGAAGGCGAACTGATCTTAGGATCTGCCTCCTGCCAGGCTTTCAGGAATCCATCTATGGCGTTCCCGTTTACTGACACATAATCCTGCACGAAGTCCATCAAAGCCTGAACATACTGGGTCTCAGACTCAAACAGTTCTGGATCCCTGGCCTTGAGAATGCGCAGAAGCTGCTCGCAGAGGTCGGCCAAAGACAGGCACGACAACTCGGCGACATTGATGTCCAGTTCCCCCGCAAGGAAAGAACCGATGGTGTCGTCCTCATTCCCTACCGAAGACAGAAGCGACACGACCTGACGGGCCACAGCGGAGGATTTCAAATGCAGCGAATCATCGGAAATCACACTGATCCCGTTGTCCATCAGGAACATGGCCACTTCATAGCCATGCCTGTTGCTCCTGACCAGAACAGTGATCTCGCCGTATCTCGCCCCGGCCTCATGCACTTTGTTCACAGCATCGAGAATCTCCTGCATCTCATCCTCCTTGTCGCAGAAAACGACCTCGACACTTCCGCCAGCGACATCCTTCGACTTCACAAGCTGCCCCGCGTCCGAATATATGTCATGGACCTTGAAGTCCGATTCCTCACCCGACATCCCATCGAGAACCGAGGAAGCATATTCAAAGAATCCATTGTTGAATTCGACTATATTCCTGAGGCTTCGGTAGTTGCTGTCAAGTGTTTCCACACCGCACTGAGTAAATTCTCCCTGAACCTCGCGCGCCATCATCCGCCAGTCGGAACCGCGCCAGCGGTAGATGCTCTGCTTCACATCGCCGACAAGCAGATTCTCCTTCCCCTGCGCGACACTATTCTCGATGAGCGGTCTGAAATTGTCCCACTGAATCCGGGAGGTGTCCTGGAACTCATCCAAGAGGAAATGCTCGAAACGCACTCCCAGCTTCTCGTAGATGAACGGAGCGTCCGTGCCGTCGATTATATTCCTCAGAATCACATTGGAATCGTCCAGACTCAGCACGTTCTTCTCCTTCATCAGAGCACGGAACTCCCGATCAAGGTCTCCGGCGATACCTAATTCATTCAGAATCAAAGAGATTTTGGAGGCCGTTGAATATACCTTATACTTTTCCGTAAATATCCCGCAGTACCTCTGAAGCAGCGGCATCAACCGTCCCTCCAACGGCTCATACCTCTTAAAATCCGCCTTTCTGAACCACTTGCTGAAATCCTCGCTGTTCTTGAATATGGTCGCAGACGGGTAAGCCGGCACTTCCTTAGGGTCCGACGCAGCGCAGACATAGACAGAATTGAAGCACTTCCTTGAAAAATCCTCGTTTGCCAGGCCCTCTTCTCCGGCCGCGCTGACAAACGCCTTGGCGGCTTCCTTCACCTCCTTGACGAACGAAGCCATCACACCTGCAAGCGCCTTCTTCATCCTCGCCAGATTCTCCTTTGAATATTCCTTCTCCTCGTCAATGCCATATTCCTCGACAGCAGCCCTGTGCTCATCCGATTTCAGGGTCATCGCGACTGTCTTCAGGTTGTTCTCCAGATTGTAGCGCTTGCCTTTCTCCAGATCATCCATCACGCTCTGTGTCAGCCATTCGAGAAGATCTTTGTTGTCATCCGAAAGGGAGTCCAGAACCCTGTCAACGCTCTCGGAGACAAGCGACTCCCGGTCCAGTTCCACCTGATAGGTGGCGAACTGCCCGATCTCTCTGGAAAAAGCCTTGAGGGTCTGCTGGAAGAAACGGTCTATCGTGCTGACCGCAAACGCACCATAGTCGTGAAGTATATCACACAATACAGTCCGAGCCCTTTGACGGAGTCCGTCCTCCGACTCAAACGCCAGGACAAGTTCCTCATAATAAGGCGAATCCTTAGGAGACACCGCAAGCAGATGCAATTCTTTCAGAATCCTGCTTTTCATCTCGTCGGTCGCCTTGTTGGTGAATGTCACCGCTAGAATATGTCTGTAGGAATATCTTTCCTCGTCCGTCAGCAACAGTCTTATGTATGTCTTGGCCAGATTGAAGGTCTTACCCGAACCGGCCGAAGCTTTCATTATCCGTATCATCTTCTTATCCTCCTTATTCTCATCTTCATCATTACAATGCTTACCTCCCGCAAATCATTCTGAAATCACAAATCGCGCATGTGTCCTCATCATCCGTTCGCCTGAACGGCACATCAACCGAAGCGATCTCTGAAAGGAGGCCGTGGAGCTTTTCCTCGGTGAGCCTCATGAACGTCTCACTGACAGGGACTTCCTTGACCGGCTCCGTGAACAGGTTAGCCGGGGGGTAGATGACATTGACCATCCTCTGCCCGTTATAATTCTTGGATTCCCTGCAGAAAACATCATAGAGGTAAAGCTGGAAAGCGATCTTAGGACGTCCCGCGTTACCTGGTCCGAACAGAGCCTCCACAATCCCTTCGGCGTTGTCATCGGTGATGTTGACATCCTTGTCCTCAACCTTTCCGGTCTTGTAGTCAATAATCCTGATCTCTCCTGGGCGCAGGCTGTCCATCCTGTCAACATAGCCCACGAAATGGAAACCGTCTATGTCATGAAGGAATTCCTTTTCCAGTCCCAGAATCTCAAACCCGTCATATCCGGATGTTTTAAGAAGTTCCCGATCCCTGTCAAGTGTTTTTATGACATATTCCACAATCACATCCTGCACAACCAGATCGCGCCCCGTAACTTCCAGGGAATGAAGCTGTTCAAGAATCAACCCCCTCACTATCTCCTTTATCGCGGAACGTTTGCGCAGAAGTCCGGCAAGATATTCGTCAGTCACTTTTTTTCCTCCGGCCATTTCCGGTGAATAGAGTCTCTGCATCGTGCCGTGATAGACATCGCCCAGCATTCCGGCGTCCAGATCCTCGGAGACCTCGTTCTGCCTGCGGAGTCTCTTGACCGTGGCATAATAGAATTTCGCCGGACAGTCAAGGTAATTCTTCAGCGCCGAGGCCGAAAGTCTGGCATGCCTTACGGCCTCTACATCGGCCTCAGTCTTAACTATCTCCTTAGGAGAGAAATCTCCGGCGGCGTTCGCCTTGACAAAACCGCGTTTTATCGGCACTCCGAAATGATACTCAAGCTGTTTGATGTAACGACTTTCCTCCCCGTTCTTCATGCCTTCGGTCCTGGAATCATAAACCAACGTCACCTTCTCCGCCCTTTGGATGAGACGGTAGAAATAGTACGCCCAGACAGCGTCCTGAAACTCGTAAGTCGGCAGACCGAAGCCCTTGCGGAGCTCCGGCGGGATGAATGACGAGCTGACGCTCCGCCTCGGAAACATGCCCTCGTTGCAGGACAGGATCATAACTTGCTTGAAGTCCAACGCTCTGGTCTCCAACGGCCCCATGATCTGGAGACCTTTCAGAGGCTCCCCGTTGAACGGAATGGACACCGGGCCGAGAAGCTGGTCGAGAAGCCGCACATAAGTCATCGGAAGGACCTCAAGACCGGCCGTCTGCAATTGGCTGATAGCATTGTATGTGGCCTTCGCGAACTCGAGCTCGATTGCCATGGAAGAATCCGCGGCCAGCTTTGGAGCAAGTCCTTTGATCAAGGTCTTCTGGTAGTCAGCGAAAGCCGAAATCTGTTCCTTGGATGCAGCTTTCGGATCAGTCACCGCCGGCCTGAACAACAGATCAAAGACCGGAACCCCGGAAAGATCCTCCTGAGGGATGTAGTACTTCATGCCATCCTTGATCGCCTTGATTCTGTTCCTCACAGCCGCGTCCCCTTGAGTCACCTTTCTGAATATGCTTGAAGAGAACAATGACCAGACCTGATTGTGGTAATAGAACCATTTCCCGTCTTTCTTCCTCAGATGCATCTGCATGGCCGAGACCAAAGTCATGAAATCAAAGAACGCGCTGTTCCTCATCGGATAGCCCATAGTGACGTTTATGTCCTTGATCTCCTCCGGGATGGAGTTCAACACAGGAATCAGCAAGGCCTCGTCCGGAAGCACGACCGCGCATCTCTCATCCTTGACAACAGACGGAATCAGTTTTGTCTGGCCTACCGAGGACGGGACGCTTATCACCTCAATCTCAGGGATTTTCAGTCCTTCCAAATCCATCTCGAAAGCCTGCGGGAAATCCTGGACATTCCTGGACATGAAGAAGGAGGACTTGTTAAGCGGATTTCTCACCATCTCTCCTGAATAGTCCCAACAGAACTCCGCGATTCCGGCGTCCCGCATCCGCCTCATGACCTTTTTCTCGCACTCGTTCAAGGCGTTGAGACCCACGAAGACATATTCATCCACATCTCCGAACGCGGCTTTCAGCACATCCACCGCCGACTCCGAGTCAAGCCGCGCCGCCAGGCTTCGGTAAACCATTCCCTCGTACGCCAGCCCTTTGCCGGAAAGCCTCTTCCGGAAATCATTGTAAAGCGGCAGAAGAATATTCCAGATCTGCAGGAAGCGCTCCTTCACATTCGGATTGTCCGAGTTCAGGTTCACCGTCAGCCGCCCATCGCTGCTGAAATGGCTGATGAAGCTCTCGATCGCCTTCCGCTGGTTCTCAGTGAGGTATGAATATGAATCCTGAATCTCCTTGAACTCAGCTATGTTGGCGAACAGCTTCGCCGGATCGACCAGATATTTGTCAACATCATCGAAATCCCCCAAGATCACGTCTCCCCAGAAGATGAACTCGTCCAGAGTCTCATGCTTAGGGTTAAGATCCTTGTAGCATTCGTACAGATCCAACAGCAGGTTCACCCTGTCCGCCGGCTTGTCCCCCGATATTCTAAAAAAGAAATCATTGATCGTCAGCATCTTCGGAGCCACAATCGGGGTCCCGACCTCCTTCACGGCCTCGCCGAGGTACTTAGTGAAGAATACCTGGCTGCGCCTGTTCGGGAATATGAAGCAGGTCTTTGAGATCCCGCCCGGCGCCATATAGTGATCCGCCACTTGTCTAAGGAATGGTGTCATATCGGTTATAGTTTATATTCTTCTGTAAACAATTCAATCGTCTTCAATACGCTCCATGCTCCTGATGGCTAATTAATCCGTCAAAAGCCAACGCGGTTTTCTTTCTAACGAATATAACAAATATATTTTTCACTGCAAAGATAAACCTCGTTTGTGCCAAAACTCTTCACAAGCGGGAATTTTTCAAAGTTTTCCCAAATATTTTCTAATTTTTAATAATTCTATTTTGCAAATTCAAATATTGGCATTAACTTTGTGACATCAAACGATGCTTTATCGTTTTATTTCATTTTGTTTGACTTTAAAAGATTTTGTTATGAAAAAGAAATTCAGATGTTTGGTTTGCGGTTATGTTTACGAAGGCGAGAACCCTCCTGCAGAGTGCCCGCAGTGCCACGCTCCGGCGAGCAAGTTCGTAGAGATCAAGGATGAGGGCGGCAAGCCACAGTGGGCCTGCGAGCACCACATCGGTGACGGCCGTGTAGAGGACAAGGAAGTTGTCCAGGGTCTCAAGGATCATTTCAACGGAGAGTGCACGGAGGTCGGAATGTATCTCGCGATGAGCCGTCAGGCCGAGCGTGAGGGCTATCCGGAGATCGCGGAGGCCTTCAAGAGGTACGCTTTCGAGGAAGCTGAGCACGCCGCCAAGTTCGCCGAGCTTCTCGGAGACGTAGTCTGGGACACCAAGACCAACCTTGAGAAGCGTTATCAGGCCGAGGCCGGTGCCTGCGAAGGCAAGCTCGCCATCGCCACAAGGGCAAAACAGCTCGGTTACGACGCCATCCACGACACCGTTCACGAGATGGCCAAGGACGAAGCCCGTCACGGAGCCGGTTTCTACGGCCTCCTCACCCGTTACTTCGGCAAGTAGCCTCTGAAACTTGTGGAGGATAATCCACTGACAACAAGCACATTAAAGAGTCTCCTTTAGCATCAATCAACTAAAGGAGACTCTTTATTTCATTATAAGTCAGCGAATAACAGATCACGGTAAAGACTTTCCATACCGCACAATCACTTGAGGCTGAAACGGACACTGGCCGTGACAGAGGTTGGACGAAGACGATAGAGGGTGGAGTGGGTCTCGTTGGCTCCGAAGTAAGAAGTGCCGTAATACTTGGTGCCCAGCAGGTTGGAGCCTTCAACGACATATTCAAGACGCTTGTGTCTGAAGGAGAGGCGCAGGTTCGCGAAGAACATATTCCTGTCAAAACCACGAATGCCGTTGTTGTAGAAATGGCGGCAAGAAGCGCCGGTGATGATTTTCTTTCCAACCAGGAAGTTCAAGGAGACGGTCTGGCGGACAGAGTTGATAGGAGTGGAACCGTCAACTCCGCTCATTCGGAACTGATTGGATTGGAATGAACCGGAATATGACAGGACTGAGACATTGCTTACTCTTGACTCGACCATGGCCGACAATGTCAAGGCATCATTTGTGGCCGGAACTGTCTTTCCTTGCCGCATGAGATCCGTCCACGAACTAGACCATTCCGAACCCAATTTGACAGTTGTCGCTATCGATTGGAAGCGTTTGCTGGCATTCGCTCCGAACGACACCCCGGATCTTTCATCAGGAATATGATAGGATACACGACTGCTCAGAAGTCCAGAATAATTCACACCAGTCTTGAAGTCGGCACGGGACTTCCACGACATCACCGAAGCGTTGGCAAAGAAAGCCTTGACAGCGTTTGAATATGACAGGTCAAGCGACACCGAACCGCTTCTTGTCCTGTTCCAGTCACCGTTGCGCCTTTCCAATGTTCGATAATTCTTAAGAATATACCCACTGAACATGTCGTAAAGGCCGCCAAGTCTCTCTCCGTAATTGGCGGAGGCTTTGATGGTCAGGTTATAGGTCGGAGTCCATTTGAGAGAAGCGTTCGGAGAGATGATCACGCGTCCATAATCCGATTTTGAAGAGAGTCTGTCATTGGAGCTGATGTCAGAGTAAACCACCGGAGAATAAAGGTCGAAACTAAAACGACCGCTTATTGAATAACCAATGGATGGAGTCAACGACAGATCAACACGTCGCCAGCTTATGTCATTACGCATCGAATCCGCTGGGGTCAAGTCCGATCTGAAATTCTCCAAATCGACAGTTCCTCTCACCAACAGGCCGAAAATCCACCGACGCACCTGACGGGACGTGCTTACAGACGTTACTGAATACAATTTCGTGGAAAGAATGTCCTGCCTGAGGCCTTCACCCGACACGCCATATTCTTCAAGAATGTTCGGACCCACTGAAAGGTAGGACTTCCGTCTTGCATAGTCAGTGTCAGACCAGATGTTAAGCTGCCACTTGCCGAGCTGCTGGATGGCATTCAAATGATTACGCAGTTTTAGATACGGAAGGTGCGAATGTTGGCTGAAGGTCTCCGAATCACCCACGACATCACCATCGGCATCCGCCCCCTTGACAGTCAGCTCAATATTGTCATCGAAAAAACACCTGTCCGAATTATGCCTGAACTTTAAAGTTGTCTGCAATTCATCAATCACTTGGCTCGCGGACATTTGTTCAGAAATGCTGAAAGACGGCTCATCCAACAAATGAAAAATCGTCTCTGAGGAGGATTCCGCCGTGCGCCTGTCCCGAAAGTAATGCGCCTGGGCCGTCACCTCCGTATGTTCTCCTGTCTTTATTATTCCGTTGGCCGACGCCGAATGAATGTTGTTGTTCAGCCATGTGCTCTCATCGAGCGGTGGCTGGCTCAGTGAGATTATCGAAACCAATTCCGGAATCGAACCGAAATTCCCTGATTGGTCGATGAGTTCCTTGGAGACATCACGCCCCATGTTGTTGCCCTTGTAGGTGAGGATGGTCTGGAACCCTTTGGTGAAATACATCGGGGTGAACTGTCCGGACCACTGCAGCGGTTTGTAGCCCGCTCCGGCCTCAACCACACCGTTCCATGTCCCCTTAGACTTTTCTTTGAGTTTAAGGTTCAAAGCGGCTTGGTCGGACCTCACCCAATCCTGAAGAACTTTTATAGGCTGATGATTCTCATAGACTTCAACGCTGGCAACATCCTTGGCTTGAACATTGTTCGTGGCGATGCCGTATTTGCCACCGAGCATGTCCATGCCTTCAATGTAGAATTTATTGATAGACACACCGTTATACTTCACGCCTCCACTTTCGGACACTTCGATCCCCGGCATCTTCCGAAGCACGTCACCTATGCTTCGGTCGGTTGAGTCACGAAATGAGGACACATAATAGGTCAATGTGTCGCTCGATCGCTTGACCGGGTCGGCCTTGACCGTTACCTCACGGATTTTCTGGTCGGAATGAAGCACCTTGAAATCAACCGTTTTCATGGATTTCGTCAGAATCTTTTCCTGACGAACAACATTGAATCCGGAGACCATCAACAACAGAGTGTCGGCTTCCGAGTTGAAAGTGATTTTGTAGGAACCGTCAGTTGATGTCATCGCGAACGCGATTATGCTCACAGCGTCAGGACGGCGGAGCATGACGTTCACAGCGTCCACTCCTACCCCGCTCTCCGCATCGGTCACCCGTCCAGAGACCGAGCGTTGCGCAAAGGAATCCACTTCAATCATCAGCACGGTCAAAATGACCAGCAATTGAGTACATCTTTTAGTCAATCTATCAGCCATGTCAGCATCTAACGTTTTATCAAATATAATATTAAATCCTTAATATTTAAGTGACAGACTTCTCTTTTCCAGTCAATATATTTACCGATCTCATTTATTATCTCTGACGATGAGGGACGCAGAGCGTCAAGATTAACAAGTCTTCCGTCGGTGTCGAATATAAGATACCTCGGGATATATCGGAATTTGATCTCCTTCAAGAATTTGGACTCAGCTGACACTATCCGGTAATTCTCGCCAATATCGCCCAAATCATATTCTTTGACAGCCCGCTTCCAGTCAGATTCATTTCTGTCTGACGAGATGTACATGAATATGACTCCACCAGAATCCAATCTTTCTTTCAGTCGTCTTGAAGCAGGCATCTCTTTCCGGCAAGGACCGCACCAGCTTGCCCACAGGTCACAATAGACCACCTTGCCTCTATGTTTCTCTATAACTTCCGCCAATGACAGTCTGTTCCCCGTAATATCCTGAAGGACAATATCGTATGTATAACCATCCATAGAAGATACATTAGGCTTTTCCATTACCGGACGCGTGAAAGAGCTATCACTAGTCAAATTGAGATATTTTTCATTGTATTCATCAACGACATCATCCGGATACGGAACCCAACCCGTGTCATTTATTCTGTCAATGTAGTGACGCAGCAGAGACTTCCTCGCGGCCTTGCTTAATGTCGTGTCCAGCGCCACATAATCAAACCTGCCGGTATAATCAAATGAGTCATAGCCCTCATCTGGATATTCCATCAGCTTATGAAGATGTGTGACATAGCGCAGTAGGCTGTCTGATTGTTTGATGCGACCGGCAGGGCACCCATCTTCAAGCAGCGTCTGCCTGTACCAGCGAGAATATTCTCGTCCGCGTTTTCCTGTTTGTGAAAGTGAATCCAATTTCGCGGAAAAGCAATCTCGCCAGTTATTGTACACGTTTTCAGCCGAATCAAGATCAACATAATACTCATTAAAAATCTTTTCCAGTCCAGGATATTTTCTTTGGCTTTCAGAATCGGTGAGGTATTTTTCCGCTGCCCGGAAACGAGGATTCCTAAGAATCGACCTGAAAGAGTATCCGTTCCGGTGAACCAATCCAGAGACAGACTCCGGCAGACGATAGAGCCGGGAACATTCATCATTATTAAGGCTTCTTATCACTGGCCTGGCATCTTGGTCATATGTAACCATCACAGAATCGCCTTCCGGCAAAAGGAAAGGAATCTCCTCACAAGCCTGATAAAGGTGGATTATCTCCGCATAGCCATGATACGTTGGAACATCCAAAGTATCATAGCCGATGCTCCTTGGGTTGAATCCCATCTCACGCCCAACGCTGTCCACATAAGCGATAATCGCCCCACGCACACAATTCAAATGTCCGATCCTGTCGGTGCTTCTCTGCTCTGGCGCGTCTTTGAATATGACCGTGACCTGCCCGGCACCCGTCCCCACGCAATCCTCTCCCACACAAGAAAGGCACAAGATAATCATTATGATCAAGGACATGCACCTCATGATAAGTCCAAATGAACCTTGGAGCATATTCGTAAAACTATTGCTATTCTGTCTCGATGGGATCATATGGTATCTTCCAGTCTTCCGAATAATCAGTTCTAGTGAACACATTAAATATTCGATACTTGCCTCCTTCGGTAAAGTAAAAATACGGAGAGTCGTGCCAACTCTTCTCCAATTTCAGCCAAGCGTCACGGCTAATAGACTGGTATTGCCAATTTGGTTTATATATAGGTTCTTTAATCGATCGCAACTCTTTTGCGACAAAAGAATAGTTCCCAGACCGCGCCTTCAATATCAAGCCTGGAAGTCCGTTCAAACGCCATGGGCCAAGTCGTATCGGAATGTCCGAAGTGAACCACACCTCCCAATCGCGACCGTATGCCGAACAAGTCGCCTTTTGACACAAATAGCCCATGACGCTATCTGTAACAGCAGTAATATTCCAATTTATAGCAGTCGAATCCTTATAGGAGTACGCCTTGTCCATATCATAAAAAGGGCTTCTATTAACGACATCCACATGCTCATTCAGAATGTTTGTATAGATTTGGTAAGGAACATAATCCTGTCTCCTGTCTACGTCAATCTTCACGCCATAGCTTTTTCTGCGATCCATGCAGTCCAAACCATAAGAATAGAATTTTGATATCCTTTTTCCCACCAAAAGAATCATGACATCCTCCGCAACCGATTTCCCCTTTTTAACATCATTTCTCGGATAAGCCGCATTGTATTTAATCATAACTCTGGACGAATCCAACGTCTGTGAGCCCCTCAGATCAAACGGAAGATAAACAAGGCTGGAAGAATGAAGTCCTATGGCAACATTCTGAGCGTCTATCGCAGTTGTAATTAACATTAGCAATAATAGTATTGTGTGTCTCATAGACGGGATTATTAATCTTATACTTAATTGTAGTTTTATATCTTAAGGATATGAATAGCGACAAGGGGCGGCTAATATGCAACCAACCGCCCTCTGTTAGAATTAGGAAACTCTAATACTTGCTTACAGTAGCTTTGTCTCCATACGTCTTTTTCGCATAGGCTAATGCTTCAGCCTCTGAGTCAGCGTCAACGAAAGTACAGAATATACCATCATCATAGATGATATAGGTCTGACCTCCCTTGACTGCATTCATTTGACTTTGTGAAAGAGTCCTCATTTGACCACTAATTTTAGTTAAACATTAAACACAACGATGATAACCTGACATACATCAAAAACAACTTGATTTTCAAGCGAGTCACCGATGCAAATATAAATCGTTCTCCTTATTACATCAAAAGCAACCTGGCAATATTTCATCTTACATAGAGGGTTGCCGTAATACTGGCGTAAGTATCATACAGTCAATAAAATAACTCAAACCCGTATAATATCTTGTAAGACAAGAATCTTACAGGTAAGATTTCATCGGGAGAATCGCCGAGGGAGTGCCGTGAAAACGGAGTTCTGTCAAGGACAAAAGAAGTGGTTGTAAGAAAAAACAAGGGTTATCCCAGATTGAACAGGATCTTGAGCATCACGGAGGCGGGACGAAGGGTACGGATAGAGGAATATTCAATCAGGTCACTGGTTTGGATGTGATTGAAGATTTTAGGGTTCAAAAGATTACGAGCCGCGAGGGAATATTCAAAACGGTTCTTCTTATAAGAGAGCGAAAGGCCGGCGAATAGGGTATTCCGATCCTTTCCGCTAATGAGATTATTGAGATAATGCTCAATCTCAGCGCGGATAATCCAAGGTTTACGGAAGGTAATATTCGTCAAAAGGTACTGACGCAGATAGAATATGCTTGAGAGTGGTTCGCATTTGGACAGGCCGCTGGAAGTGTTTGACAATGAACCGGAATATTCCATATTCAGAAACGAGGAGAGCTTTGTGAGAGTGGTGATCCTGCCTTGAACGTTAGCTCTGCAAACTGACATTAGGGAGCCTTGACGGATGATGGAGGATTCGTTCAGAGACCAGATCAAGCTGGCGTTGATCGTTGTGGACAGGCTTTGGAAGCGTTTGGCGGCATTGATGGACGCTTGTAGATTGTCCGAGTGGTTGTCCATCGCCAATGCCGACTCCTGCAATCTGGAACCATCTATGACTGAACTGAATATCATGTCGCGCCAAGACCTTGACCATCGCAATGCCGCCGAAGCGACAAGGCCTGAAACAGGATTCTTATACTCCAATCTTCCGGAAACAGCCAAGGATGATGTGTGCGGAAGTACTCCGGACTTGCGGGCAAGCATTCGGTAATCCGTCAGGATGTAGCCGGAGTACAAGCCATTGATTTCGCCCTCGATGTCGTTATAGGAGACTGAGATGTTGTATCTTAAATTGTTCGTGGCATCTCCCGACACGGTCAGTTTCGGAGTAAGCAGAAAACGATTATTGCTGGTTCCGGATATTTTTGAGAGCCTGTAATCCACTGGGAAACTCAAAGTGGCTTTCATGGGATCTCCAAGATTGTACTCTATCGCAGGGCTCAACACAACGTCAATCCTTTGTAGCGTCAAGTCGTTTTTCAGACTGTCAGTAGGAATATCAGTATAGTGTTTTTTGTCAAACGACAGACTCTGGGCTTCTTGCAGACCACTATCAGTGTCACAGACACTTAGTTCGGAGTCAAGATTTTCAATGCTCAGATTCGCATTGCCGGTAATGCGGAACTGCCAGTTTCCTTTATTGACGGAGAATCTCAACTCATTAGTCATCTTAAACCGCTCTGATTTCACCCTCTGGACGGCCTCCGCGACACTATCAGAGAATAGAAACGAGCTTACGTTCAAGCGTTCAGGAAGGCGTGCATATTCTGAATCGGAGAGCACTGAAAAGACCGTTGAGCCAAGTCTCACCAAATCGGTGAAATTGTTTTTCAAGACGATTTTGTCCGAATGGTGCAGCTGTGACACACCTCCGGAAGTTCCGAGCCCTTCATTCCAGACTCTGTTGAACTCCACTGATTCATTCAAATAATGCTTGGAAGAGTTGTTCCTTATCTTAAATTCCAGGTCAGCCCGGTTTGTGGAATGCACCGAGGACAGATTCTCGTTGACCTCAACCGGGGAACCATCCTTGAAAAAGTATTTTGTGCTCGTAACCCCATCCGCGGTCTGCCGATCTTTCAGGTACGTGGCTTTGGCGACAATGTCCAGATTCTTTCTCAGTTTAAACATCGCATTCACCGATGCTGCATGCAGATTGTTGAACAAGTACTTTGCCCGGTCAATGGAAGGCTCTGACAATGTACGGATTCCTAGCATTTCCGCCAAGTCGTCAGTTTGCTCGAAAGGAAGAACCTCCTTGGAGGCGACATCCTCTCCTTCATTATTTCCCTTGTAGGTAAGCAATGTCTGGAATGCTTTCGAGAAACGCATTCCCAAGCCTTCGGCGTTCCACATCGCAGGCTTGTAGCCTGCTCCAAGCTGAGCCATTGCATTCCACACGCCCTTGGCATCGTCTTTCAGACGCAGATTGAGCGCGGCTTGGTCAGTCCGCTCGATGTCCTCCAACGCCTTGACAGGCTGATGCCGTTCATAGACCTCGACACTTGCGATGTCCTCGGCCCTCACATTGTTCGTTGCCACACCGTAAGACTTTCCCATCATATCCATTCCTTCGATGTAGAAACGATTGATTGGCTTACCATTATAGGCGATCCGGCCACTTTCCTCGACCGTTATTCCAGGCATCTTTTTCAGCACATCGCCTATAGCACGGTCTGTTTCATCACGGAACTGTCCGACATAGTACACAACGGTGTCGCCTTTCGCTGACATCGGATCAGCCTTCACTTTGGCTTCTCTTATCACCAACGGAGAGGTTGTGACAATGATGTCAAGTCTTTGATCAGACGCAGGAATACGCCTTTCCTGCATCTTGATGTCCATCCCGGTGCACCGAAGGACAAGAGAATCCGCGGTCCCCGAATATTCAAGTCTGAAACGTCCGTTCCCGTCCGTCTGGCCGAAGCCGAGCATCGACTTGTGGTCTTGCCCGAAAAGCATCACATTCACTCCAGCAGCCGGCTCATCGTCTTCCTTGAAACGGACCGTTCCATGAATGACAATGCCTTGCGCCATCGACATGAATGACGACAACAAAAGAAGGTATGTCAGCAGCCACCTTGACATGATCAATAGTCCTTCTCTCTCAAATCATATTTCCTTTCGGAAGCCATATTCCCCAATCCAGCCTCCTTCGCCCTGGACGCATTGACGAAGTCTTGTCCAGAATATGCTCTCAAATACTTCTGGCGGGTCACTTTTGTGTACTTTTTCTTACCATCGGACCAATCAAACACAGTCACGTTTCCTGAAGAATCGGCAGAAATGGAAACCATTGAATATGAATATTCCATCCGGCTGTCGTATGCCTCGAATATGAGTCCGGGCAGCCCCCATAGTTTCCAAGGCCCCACACTCAAAGGGACTTCCACTGAATACCACGCCACCCATTTCCGGCCACGGAAGTCTGCCTCCGCCATACGGCACTCATACCCCAGAATTGTCTTGACGGAATCTCTCAAGGTCCATTTCGGCAGTTCTCTTTCCTCCGTGAACTCCACCGGTTCCTTGCCAAGCTTTGCTCTGGTGGTAATACAACCATCCGGCCAGTTCTGGTAGATATATTCAGACGTGTTGCTGGTCAATTCGCTGATCCTACCCTCCTTGGCGTACAGCAACATCAGCCGCCTGAACTCCTGCTGGCCATCAGGCTGGGCCTTCAGCGAATCCGCAAACAGCAAGTCCTTGCTGTAGAATGCAGAAGCAGTTCTTCCAGCCTTAAGAATAAGTGTGTCGCTCACTCTCCGCCCAGACAACGTGTCCACCACCACCCCTTCCAGATAGCGGCACTCCAAAATGGCCGGCTCAACCGTCTTTCCCTGCGCCAAGACCAAGGGAAGTGTCCCTACTAAAAAGCTAATGATGAATACCGTCCGCAACACAATCACGCTGTGGGGAGAAGTTTTCTTCCCACAGCGGAACGAAAGAAGACTAATTCGCACAGTACATGTTCCAAGCATCGGTTGCATTCGCCCATTCTTCATCAGTCCAAGTCTGAACTTCGGTCTGATACTCGAACATTTCGTTCAACTGCTTACAGTACTCTTCACGTGAAATACCTCCCGATATTTCATTCATCTGTTTTTTAGATAGTCTGTACATAACTAATCAATAAAGTTAAACATTATACACTACGGCCATTAACTAAAACAAAATCAAAAATAGCATCTGATTTTCGATAGGCAGCAAACGCGAATATAATCGTATTTTACGAAAGTCATGGCATCCAACGACGGATTCCATCTTACAAAAGCCCTCTTTTGACTCTAGTCAATTAATTAACAACAAACCAATTACACCAATAAGGCTAATACTGTGTAAGATTGGATTCTTACAAGATAACTCTGCGCAAAAGAAACAGCACTACACGGCTACACAAACATGGTCCCTTTCATGTTCATAGAAGAATTGTAAGAAAAAAGTTCGGCTAAATCACCAACAAGTAATCATCTTTATAAGGAGAATTTAATTTTCTGATACGTTCACGAAGACGAGATCTCTTTGTATAAACATTAGGCACGGAAAGGTTAAGCAGCATTGCTATAGTCTGTGAATCCAACCCGGCAATAAGATAACAGATAAAACGCTCATCCTTTTTATCTGCAATTCCCAAGTCCTTTTTCATATGGACAAGGATTCCATTAAGATCTTGGTTGATCCGAGACTCAAATTTGTCGAATAGATTATTGTCACCATTGATCTCGGAAATAATCTGTTCCACACGATAATAAATAACCTCTTTCTTATCACTACGATCGTTTAAGCCCAGATAAATCTTACAGAGTTCTCCCATTGTGGCAAATTTCCCCTTATAAACAGAAGCTAAAGACAAACGCGCCTTTCCCCGTTCCTCCTCACTTTTGTCGTATTTGGATTTCAACTCTGCATTCTCCTGCTCCAAAACTCTCTTCGTCTCATCTAAAAGGCGCAACATCTGTCTATCATTCTCACGTTCTTTCATCAACCGAACTCGATGATATAGTAATAATATCATAAACAGCAGAACAGCAAAGGACAGACTCACAGCCGATATTATCACTATCCTATGGCTTCTGACACGATTCTCATCCGCGACAGAACGATAATAATCCTGAATCCCCTCCGAAACAGGCAGAGCCAAAAGGGAATCCAACATATCAATATTATACACCTTGGCGGATTGCAAATAATCCAATGCTTTCTTATAATCACCTCTTCTGTTATATATACGATACAGCCAAATCAAAGCATCTTTTTTATGTTTTGCATCAAGATTCTCAAGTTGAGTGGCGATCCGGTCACAAGTGGCTTGATTCCCTATCATGTCAGAGGCGTACGCATACACTCCATAATCAATTATGGACAGTGGTTGGTGATATTTTTGTGACAGAGACTCCAACAAGGAAATAGCACCATGAGGGTCTGGTTCCGACTGAATCGTTTTCATTTTGGCGTAATTGGAAAGAAGGTTAGACACCACCAAAGTATCATGCCTCATCTTTTCAATCCCGACATGGTACAATGAATCAGCCTTATCCCATTCCCGCATTCCATGATACGCACGCGCAAGATCACCGTATGACAAGTTTATGCGACTCGTATCACCTGATTCCCTGTAACAAGCCAGACCTTTTTCCGCATATTCAAGTTGTTTGTCATTGTTATGGATCCAATTATATAGATAGCTGAAATTCATGAACAATAGACCTTTCTGCACAAGATCTTGTGACTTTTCCGCCTCTGACTCCGCCAATGCATATTCGTATGCAGCCTTTTCAAACCGATGGGCATTCAGATAAATACGACCAAGATAGAAATGTGTCTTTAATTTCTCATCCGGGCTACCGTGCCGCTTGTAGTAGTTAACCGCAGGCATAATAACAGAAACATCCGTGGTGTCTATGTAGTTCTTGTCCAAAGCAATGGCATAAAGCAAGGCAAACCTTGCACGCAGCTTTTTCGTGTTCAGTGAACTTTGATCCATCCCGCGAAGTGTTTCCAACGCATTGTCCGGATGCTCACAAATGCACCTCTCCACTTCTGACAAAGTATGTTTAATTTCCTGGTTGCCACAAGAAACGAACAAAAAAGATACAAACAGTATAAAGCCTTGCAAGTACTTCATAACAACGAATATTCTGATTCGTAAATATAATGTGATTTGAAATAATTTGCAAGATGCCCGGGCGCCACATGACGCTCGGAGCTTAGACGTGTTTCACAATCATAAAAGGAAATCTCCGGAATACTGTTTCCCGTTTGAAAGGATAAACGTTATCGTACAATAACCGTCATCCCATGGGCATGGGACAATCTTGGGTCCATTGGCCAGAACCGTTACATTGACACTTTCTCCTGTCATTGAATTATAAAGGTCAATCATTACCTCGCCGACAGAGCTTTTAAATTTGACCAAAACGCAATTCATGCCGGAATCATAATAGCATTCCAACGGAATTCTGGACGGAGTCCTGTGTGTCGGGCTTGACGGAACACCGCCTGTGTCAGTAATCACAATCTCAATCGTATCCCCATCATCAGAGGCAAGCGGTAAGGCTGAAACGCCACTCAACAAAAACACAAAAAGGATAATTCGTTTAATCATATAAAACTGATTTTAAATAATATAACTATGATTTCATCGATTCATAAACAATGATTTTATCGGGTAAAGCAACTGTCCTATAAGACGCATGTCCTCCGTGATTATCTCTGCGTTTCCGTCCATCTCCTGAATCATCGGGAATGTCTTCCCGTAAGTGCTGACCAGACCTTGCGGGAATGAGACTTCTATCATGTAGGAGACTCCTCCGCCAGAATCCTTTTCGGGTACTGAGGAAATGTGGCTGACAGATCCTTTCAGAATACCGAACTCCATGTACGGGAATCCGTTCAGCCTGACATTCACCTCCTGCCCCTCGACCACCTTGCCGAATCCTGTGGAAGACACTCTCATCCGTCCCTCGACCACACCGGCGGCATCGGGAACGACACTCGCAACAACATCTCCGGTGTTCACATGCTGTCCCCTGCTCCAATAATCCTGAAATGACACCGAACCGTCAACCGGTGCGACTATGGCGTAGGTCTCAAACCAAGCATCGATCTGAGCCGAAAGCCTCCGGACACATTGGTTGATCCTGACATAGAACTCATTCTCTTCTTTAAGTTTCTGAAGTTCAATCTCATCAGCACTCTGAGACAGTTGAAGCATAGTCAACTGCGCTGACTTCATGGACGACTCGAAACCAGTAAGGCTGTTCAGTTTTGAAAGATAGGACTGTCGTGACGACTGGAACTCATATTCAGAGATCGCCTCCTTCCTCAGCAGAATCGAATCGCTGTTCATGATCCGTCTCTGGATGGAAATGTCTTCCAACAGGATGTCACGCTGCGCCATCAGATACTCATAATACTCCTTGTTCTTTCTGATCCTGTCGTTTGTCATCTGTGTCTGACGACCTGCCAAATCAAGGGTCATGTAACGTGCGTACTCATCAGCCACAGTCACAATCTCGGTCCATAAAGTCTGAATGTCCCCCAATTCAAGCCGGCTCATGAAGATTGTATCCGAGAGGATCTCCTCCAACGGTCGCTGATGGCAATTGTCAACAAACTCCTTGACCGTCATCACATCATCATATTCCGCCGGAGTCGATAACAAGGCGATAAGGTCACCTTTTCTCACCTTTCCACCGTTCCCAACAGCGACCGTGTCCAGCAATCCGGAAAACCTCGCTGTGATTCTCGAAGGCGGATTGGATGACGTTATGACGATAGGAGACACTATCGTCTGAGGGTAACGAATCAAGCAACAGCCTATGAAGATGACAACAAACACACCGAATATGACGGTGATCCCCCATCTCGTGATCCAAGATGGAATTGTCCCCATTATCTCCTGACCAGAATCAACGGCGACTTGCTGCTGATCTCCACCTCGGAGACCGTCATCA
>OLXQ01000032.1_pt1 | contig 22166 bp, 17 predicted proteins | sample 1673371 | NCBI WGS metagenome assembly OLXQ01 (sample SAMEA103958109, study PRJEB25191) | human gut metagenome | biome: human-associated habitat [ENVO:00009003]; feature: intestine environment [ENVO:2100002]; material: feces | place: Germany | collected 2013/2015
AAGATCGACAACCTCTGCCAGATAGCCCACAATGTCCAGATCGGAGACAACACCGTGATGGCCGCCCAGTGCGGAATCGCCGGCTCCACGAAGATCGGCAAGAACTGCATCCTCGCCGGCCAGGTCGGCATAGCGGGGCATCTGAACATCGCCGACAACACGACCATCGGCGCCCAGTGTGGCGTGATCGGAAATATCCGCAAGTCAGGCCAGGTGTTCCTTGGCTCGCCAGCCCTTCCGCTCAAGAACTACCTCCGCAGCTACGCCGTATTCAAGCGTCAAGGCGAAGAATAGTAGCCAATAGCTACGAAGTGGCAGGGTAATCCTTGAATATTCAAATATTTCATGCTATCTTTGCAGACTGCTGTATTTTACGCAGCCTGCAAAAGATAGATTATGACTTTGAATAAGCAAAAGACCCTTGCGGGTGAATATGAGTTCCATGGTAAGGGGCTTCACACCGGCAAGATCTCAAAGATGATTCTCAAGCCGGCTCCTGAGGACACTGGGATAGTGTTCCATAGGGTGGATCTCGGTGAAGATGCGTTCGTCGAGGCTTTGGCTGAGAATGTGTCATCGACGGCCAGAAGTACCACTATCTCCAAAGGAGAGGCGTCTGTGTCCACGATTGAACATCTGATGTCAGCTCTGACGGGAATGGGCGTGGATAATGCCCTTGTTGAAATCGACAATGTCGAAGTTCCGATTCTGGACGGCAGCGCCCGTTATTATGTGGAGGCAATCGCCAAGGACGGCCTGAAAGAACAGAAGGCTGACAGGAAATATGTCACTATTCCAGAGGAGATTGAGATCCGTGACGAAAAGACCGGCTCATTCGTGAGGATCACTCCGGCCGACGCGCCTTCGATGGACATCACCGTGGACTTCGGCTCCAGGGTACTTGGTGTGCAGACCGCGCATTGGGATGAGTCCACGGACTATGCCAAGGAGATCGGCCCGTGCCGTACTTTCGTGTTCTTCCACGAGATAGAGTACTTGTTCCAGAACAATCTGGTCAAGGGTGGGGATGTCGATAACGCCATCGTGATAGTTGAACATCCGGTCCAGCCGGAGCAGGTCGAGAGGCTCTCCGCGCTTTTCAACGTGCCTGAGCTTGCCATAAACGACAACGGTTACCTCAACAATCTCAAACTTCATTTCACGAACGAGTGCGGAAGGCATAAGCTTCTGGATCTGATCGGAGATCTGAGACTCGCCGGAGGTTATCTCAAGGCCAAGGTCACCGCTTTCAAGCCTGGACACACAATCAACACACGGACCGCCAAGGCCATCCGTGAGAAATCTTGCTGATAAAACAAACAGATATGAACACAATTTCACCATTAGCGTCAGTGAGCCCTAAGGCGAAACTTGGCGACAACATTGAGATCGGTCCTTTCGCCTTCATCGATGACGACGTGGAGATCGGAGACGGATGCAAGATCCATCCGCATGCGATGATATATTCATACGTCAAGATGGGAAAGAATTGCCAGGTATTCCCAGGTGCTGTGGTAGGCGCCATCCCTCAGGATCTTAAATATGAGGGTGAGGTCACATACGTGGAGATCGGCGACAATGTCACCATCCGCGAGTGTGTGACGATCAACCGTGGCACCAAGGCCAGCGGCAAGTGCGTGACGAAGATCGGCAGCAACACTCTGCTGATGTCCTACGTTCATGTGGCCCACGACTGCGTGGTAGGAAATCACTGCATCCTTGTCAGTTTCGTCGGCATCGCCGGCGAGACCGTGGTTGATGACTGGGCGATTGTCGGAGGCGGAGCGAAGGCTCACCAGTTCTCCAAGATCGGATGTCACGCGATGGTCGGCGGAATGTCCAAGATCAACAAGGATATCCCTCCTTACGTCCTCTGCGGCCGCGATCCGATCTGCTATTCAGGTGTGAACATCGTGGGACTCCGCCGCCGCGGGTTCTCTTCGGAGGTGATCCGCAACATCAAGGACATCTACGACACGATTTACTTCTCCGGCTACAACATCACCGACGGCTGCGCCAAGGTCGAGGCCGGATTCCCTCAGAGCGAGGAGCGTGACACGATCCTGAATTTCATCAGAAGCTCGAAGCGTGGAATCATCAGGGCAAACGACTCCCACGAGAAGGGAGAATTCGAATAGGTCTGAAGAAGAGGCGGCGGTGCTGCTGAGTGTGGCCTGGTTCCCGCCGATCAGCTATTTCGCATTGATGGCTAAAGACTTCATCTTGTCTCCGGACAGGGTGAAGCCTTCTGTCGTTTATCTTGAGGCCTGCGAGCATTATCAGAAGCAATCATGGCGGAACCGCTTCCGTTACTATGCCGCCGACGGTCCTCAGAGCTTGAATTTCCCGATTGTCCACGAAAGCGGAACCCATGAGCTGCCGATCACCGAGATCAAGGTGGATTACTCGACACCGTGGCTGATCCGCACCGAACGGGCGATTGCCTCCGCCTACGAATCTTCCGCCTATTTTGAATATTACAAGGACGAACTCTTTGGAATCCTGGATTCACAACCAGAGACGTTGTTCGACCTTGATTTACAACTGATCAGGTTCTTCCTCCGGAAGACCGGCGTCTCGGTGGACCTGAGGATGACCGATGAATATGTCCCCGTCCGTTCCCGTGAGATTCCGCTGGATTCCGGCCGCTACGGAATGGATTACCGGGAACTCATCCACCCGAAACGTCCGGACAAGATATTGAAAGACCTGAATCTGGAAAAACCGTACTTCCAGGTCTTTGCCCGAAAGTACGGTTTCGTTCCGAATCTTTCCATCATGGACCTCCTTTTCAACGAAGGTCCGGATTCAATCTCCTATCTGAAAAACCTTTAGAATCTCCACCCGAAGGTCGCCGTGATGCTGTAGAGGTCCCTCTTGTTGAGGATCATCGGAGAAGCCAGATCTTTAAGGTAGTCGGCGTAAGGTGAGATATATTCGTCCGACAGCATGGTCAGCCTTGCCGCGATGTCCGCGAAGAACGATCCGTTTGATGAATATCCAAGGCCTACGGAGAAAGCGTTGGTTCTGTCGTTCAGCGTTGTCTTGCTGTTGCCTTCGCTGACATATTCAGGAGTCGTGGTGAAATTGTAGCCAGCGCGGACGGCGATCTCCGGCACCGGTTTGAACTCCGCTCCGACCCTTACCATGTGGGACACTCCCATACGGTTGCGGATCTCGTCATTCAGTTTCCCGTAGGTGTCGTCATTCCATCCGCCGTTCTTGCTCATGAACTTCATCGTGCTGTAGTCGGTCATCTCGTAGTCCGCGCTTAGAAGAGCCATTCCCGCGAAGGTGAACGCTGCTCCGGCGTTGAGTCTGTAAGGCGAGCGTAGCCTGTAGGAATAGTCCCCCTCAGGCGTCTTGGCCGACCCGTTGAATGAGGCGTCGGTGTAGTTGACATTGACGTCTTGTCTCCAACGTTCGTTGATTTCCATGATTGTCGGTGTCTGAACGGCTCCACCTATGCGTATCCCGTCCACAGGTCTCCAAAGAAATCCGAACTTGCCGTAAACTCCGCTTCCGTCCGCCGTGTAGGAGTAACGGGTGCGATAGTCGCTGAAGTAGGTCTTGCCTTTCTCTCCGAAGTCCATCTCGAATGCCGACGGGTTCTCCGCGGCTTCCTTGAAATATTCATCATAGTTGTAGTTGAGGGAGGTTATTCCGAGATTCGCTCCGAGGAAGAACGTCTCTCCAAAATTGAACCCGACATTGAGCAACGCGTCGTATTTGCTTCCTGTTACGTTCCTGCCGTATGCCTGGTTCAACGCTCCAGGAAGGGAAAAGTTGTAGATGTAGTTGCCGTCGGCATCCTTCTCTCCAGTCTGCTCATAGATTTCTGTCGCACCTATGTAGCGCCAGTAATAGGCCGGATCGTTAGAGTCTCCGAAATTGGAAAGCGCTCCTGCCTGGACGTTCGCGATCACATTCCATGGCGCGTATGAGCCTTTGTTAGGGTCATTGGTGTAATCATCAGGGTAGTAGTAGGGGTAGTCCCAACCTCTGTCTACTCTCTCGTTGTTGCTGTTGATGGAATATCCATTAAGGAAATCCATGTCATAACCTTCGGCCGCCACAGCCATGGAACTGATGTAACTTGTCTTGTCGTTCCTGCCGCCTGCCATCATCTTGCCGGTGAAATTGTTCGTCCCGTTGACGACAAATCCATAAGTGATGGCGGTCAGACCGCTCCCGCTGCCGGTTTTCCAGTTGAATGTCGCACCGATGTTCGGCATCGAGAATCTGGTGAGACTCTCGCGTCTCTCATTGGAGAAGTTGTCAACTCCTCCGACAGGGTAGGCGCTGTAGGATGAGTTCATCGAACTGAGCGTGAGATTCGGCGTGATCGTGAACTGGGAGTATCCCGCCACTGCCGATCCCGCAGGATTGATACCGATTGACCCGAGGTCGCCGCCGACAGCCGTCATCGCGTTGCCCATACCGATCGACCTTGCCGTTCCATAGTAGTTGTTCTGGCTGAATGTCAGCCCGTCGTACATTGTCTGCGCCCCGGCCGCTACAGCGGTCAATGACAAAAGCGCAGTGAATATTGCCTTTCTCATTATTTCAATTGTTATTAATGGTTACCTTCTTCCGCCACCGCTTCTGGAGCCGCCTCCTCCACCGTACGAACCACCTGAACTTCTGGATGATCCGCCACCGGAGAACCCGCCGCCGGAATAGTTGCTACTGCTGCGGCTTGAGCTGCCGGAAGAATATGAACTTGAGCTCCTGCCTGTGGAGTAGCTGCTTGAGCTCCTCGTCGAGCCGGAAGAATAATCATTGCTTGACGAAGACCTGTAGGAAGATCCCGAAGACCTATAGCTGCCTGTTGAGGAACTTCTGCTTGATCCTGTAGAGAATACGCTGGATGTCGTTCCGCTTGAGCTTCTGCTACCGCTTGCCGGTCTTGAGTACATCGTCGAGGATGAAGAGGATGACGAACGGCTGCTGCCGTAGGATGACCTGACTGAAGATGAGCCGGTAGAGGTCCCGAATGAGGATGATCCGCTGGATCTGACAGTGCCGCCGACCGATGACCTGACGGATGAGGACCTGTCAGACGAAGACATTACCGAGGATGATCTTGCTGATGAGGATCTTACGGATGAGGATGCCGGCCTGTTGACCGAGGATATTGATGACCTTGTGCCGCTTGTGCGTCCGCCAAGGCTTGAAGACCTTGTGGTAGTCGCTGACATTGAGGATCTTGTTGATCCGATTCCGCTTCTTGATCTGGTCATTGAGGAACTTCTCACTCCGGCGCTCCTTGAAGAGGACCCGATTCCGCTTCTTCTGCTTGAGCCGGTTGTGCTAAGACGTGGAGTGTAAACCCGTCCGCTGCCAGGACCGAAGAAGTCACGGTCGTGGTGGTGATGATGGCCGTAGCCCCAGCCTCCGTAATACCACGGATCGTACCAGCCGCCGTACCAGCCTCCATACCAGCCACCGTACCATCCGCTATAGTACCAAGGATCCCAGTACCAAGGGTCGTACCATCCGCTGTAATACCACGGATTGCCCCACCCCCAGGAATATCCATAATACCAAGGGTCATAGTGCCACGGTGAGTACCAGCCACCATAGTACCAAGGATTCGCGCCCCAGTAGATCGAGGTGTAGAAAGGACGGTTCCAGGAATACCAGGATGTCGCGTACCAAGGTTGGTAGGCGGCCCAGGTGTCGAAACCGTTGTCGTAGAGGTAAACGGATGTGGTGTTGTCAGTGTTGTTGAAATCTATTCTCGCCGCTTTGTTCTCAGGGATGAACAGAGTGTCAACCTTCTCTCCGCTCTTCATGAAGATCGGGGAGTTCTTTGTCTTTGCCACAAGAAGGTCGGTCTCCTCGTCATTTGCGGAGGTGGCTGCCTCCTCGGCTTGATGGACCTTGGCATTGGATGTATAGTAGATTCCATCCTGATACTTCTGCCTGGAAGCATCACTGGCAAACCGCGCCGCTGAACCGCACGAAGTCAGTGCCAGAAGCGCCGAGATAAAGAGGATTGTGCGTGTTTTCATTTCTGAATCTCCTATATTTAACAATTAATTCGTAACTTCGTGGCCGTATCCAAAGGTGTCGGCCACACAAATGTTCTCTAGTGAACAAAATCCATACCTTTCGGAATATTGCACAATAATAAGAATAATTGACAAAAACAGCAAAGAATATATGGCAAAGGAAGTGACAAAAAGGTCTGAGAACTATTCTCAGTGGTACAATGATCTGGTTGTTAAGGCAGACTTGGCGGAGCAGTCCGCCGTCAGAGGCTGCATGGTCATAAAGCCTTATGGCTATGCGATTTGGGAGAAGATGCAGCAGGCCTTGGACAAGATGTTCAAGGAGACGGGGGCGGTGAACGCCTATTTCCCGCTTTTCATTCCTAAGTCCTTCTTCAGCAAGGAGGCCGAGCACGTGGCGGGATTCGCCAAGGAGTGCGCCGTCGTCACCCATCACAGGCTTATGAACGACCCTGACGGAAAGGGCGTTGTCGTGGATCCGTCCGCGAAGCTTGAGGAAGAGCTTATCGTAAGACCTACCTCCGAAACCATCATCTGGAGCACATATAAGAACTGGATCACATCATGGAGGGATCTCCCTATCATGTGCAACCAGTGGGCTAACGTTGTCCGCTGGGAGATGCGCACAAGGCTTTTCCTCCGCACCGCCGAATTCCTTTGGCAGGAGGGCCACACGGCCCACGCGACCTCGCAGGAGGCTCAGGAAGAGGCACAGAGAATGGTTCAGGTGTACGCGAAGTTCGCCCGTGAGTTTATGGCTCTGCCTGTGATCGTGGGACACAAGAGTCCTAACGAGAGATTCGCCGGCGCGCTCGACACCCTTACCATCGAGGCGATGATGCAGGACGGGAAGGCTCTCCAGGCCGGAACATCTCATTTCCTCGGCCAGAACTTCGCCAAGTCGTTCGATGTGAAATATACAGACAAGGAAGGCCTGCAGCAGTACGTGTGGGCCACATCCTGGGGCGTTTCCACGAGGCTTATGGGAGCCCTCGTGATGGCTCACGGCGATGACAACGGACTTGTCCTTCCGCCGGCTCTGGCCCCTATCCAGGTCGTTATGGTTCCGATCTACAAGACCGAAGAGGATCACACGAAGATCTTGGACAAGATGGCTCAGTTGAAGAAAGCCCTTGAGGCCGAAGGACATACTGTCAAGATTGATGACCGTGACACCCTGCGTCCTGGATTCAAGTTCGCCGAGTGGGAGCTCAAGGGAGTCCCTGTACGTCTGGCTATGGGACCTCGTGACCTGGAGAACGGCACTGTAGAGGTTCACAGAAGAGACACCCTGGAGAAGCAGACTGTCGCCCTTGAGGGGCTTGACAAGTCAATCGCCGCCCTTCTGGACGACATCCAGAAGACCATCTACCAGAAGGCGTTCGACTTCCGCGCGTCACACGTTGAGAAGTGCGACGACTGGGAGGAGTTCAAGGCCAAGATCGGCACAGGCAAGTTCCTGCTCTGCCATTGGGACGGCACGGCCGAGACCGAGCAGAAGATCAAGGACGAGACAAAGGCCACGATCCGTTGCATCCCTGTGGACAGCTTTGTCTGCGAGGAGGAGGGCAAGGACATCTACTCCGGCAAACCTTCAAAGCAGAGGGTGGTGTTTGCCATCTCATATTAAATGAATATAATAAACTGACTATGAACGTGAAAGCGATTAAACGAACAATGCTGTCCGTGGCTCTTGCGCTCGTTACGTTCGGAGCGTCCGCGCAGACGGACACGACATGGAGAAACGCCCAGTCAGCCGCGGCCGCGGCCGCAAAGCTTCTGACACAGACAGAGGAGACAAAGGTCGTGGCTCCGAAACCGGACTATTGGAACAAGTCGTTGATGACGAACCTGAACTTTGTCCAGAGTAGTTTCACGAACTGGGCGAAGGGAGGTTACAACAACTATGCGTTGAGCGCCTACATTGATGGCAACGCGAAGTGGAAGAAAGGTGAGAAGTACTGGAACAACCGTCTCCAGCTGGACTACGGATTCCTTTATTCCGCCGACAAGCCGATCATCCAGAAGAACAAGGACCGGATCCTGTTCGAGAGCACTTGGGGCTACAAGGCAACAAAGACTTTGAACTACTCCGCCAAGTTCACGTTCCTCAGCCAGTTCGCCAACGGTTACAACTACCCGACTCCGGCCGTGGAGGAGGACAAGGAGCCATCCAGCAAGGATTGGAGAAACGCCCGTGTGCTCAAGTCCAGCATTCTTTCTCCGGGAACTGTCAATCTGGGTCTTGGTATTGACTGGGTGCCGAGCAAATGGCTGACTGTCAACATGGCGCCTATCACCGGTGGTTTCACGATTGTGGGGAACGAGAAGTTGAGGAAGAACAATGGTATGGAGAGGAAGAAGAAGTATGAGGATAAGGAGACGTACAAGGATGAAAAGGACGAGAAAGGACTCTACAAGACTGGAAACTATTACAAGCCCGCCCGTTTCGAGTTCGGTGCCCAGCTGACCGCCGATGCCAAGGTCAAGGTCAATGACAATTTCGAGGGCTCGACGCATCTGCTCCTGTTCTCAAACTATCTGAAGAATCCGAAGAACATCCGTGTGAACTGGGACACCCGTATGATGTGGAAGCTCAGCAGGTTCTTCTCGCTGAACATCACGACCAACCTCATCTACGACGACACTGTCCTTGTCACGGACAAGGACGGCAACACCGGCAGGAGGGTGCAGTTCGCGCAGGCTCTCCAGTTCGGCTTCACGTACACGTTCGCAAGCAAGAAATAAAATTCCTGAATATGCAGGAACGTTTTGACAGAATCCTGAAAGGGCTGCTTCCTGATGGAGAGGCGGTTCTTTTGGCTGTCAGCGGCGGGGTTGACTCGATGTGTATGGCGGAGCTGTTTCTCAATTCCTCGGTCAGGAGGTGTTTCGCGCTGGCTCACTGCAATTTCCACCTGAGGGGAGAGGAGAGTGACTCGGACGAGACTCTTGTCAGGGCATGGGCCGAAAGCCACGGCGTGATATTCATAAAGAAAGATTTTGACACCAAGGAATATGCCGCCTCGAATGGCGTGAGCATCGAGATGGCGGCGAGGGAGCTGCGTTACACTTGGTTCGCGGAGGTCTGTCGGGAGCGAGGATTTGCCGCTTTGGCTGTCGCTCACAATGCCAACGACAATGCTGAGACTATGATTCTGAATATGTTGCGTGGTACCGGGGTGAAAGGAATGACCGGAATGCGCCGCAGTTCGTCCCTTCTGGGTTCGGACGCCCGACTTATCCGGCCGCTTCTCGATTTCTCACGCGGGGATATTTATGAATATGCCGTATCGCACGGGCTGTGTTGGCACGAGGACAGCACCAACGCTGATTCCGCCTACAAGCGCAACTGCATCCGCAATGAGATATTCCCGCTTTTTGGAAGGTTGAATCCGTCGTTCCTGACAACGTTGAACGAGGATATGGAGCGGTTCGCGCAGGTTCAATCCATCGCTGATGAATATGTCCGTTCGGTTTCGGCGGAGATTGTACGGCTTGATGGTAATGGCCTTCCTGTTATTGACCATCAGAAGCTTACGGCTAAAAAGAATTGGGAATATGTCCTTTTCCGTCTTTTGGAACCTTTCGGGTTCACTTCCTCCGTGGTCGCGGACCTTGCCTCTGTCCTGAAAAGTGACGGTACCGTCAGTGGCAGGACGTTCGTTGCTGATGAATATCTTGCCGTGACTTCGGCTCGGGAGATTGTTATATCTCCGGTCGCAGAGCTTGCCGAAGCGACTGACCTAACCATCAATGGCCCAGGAACATATTCATTGAACGGAATAAAGTTCTCCGTCTTGCTGTCGGACGATGTGAAGGACGTGAAGACAAGCGTAGGAGAGACTAAACTGGATCTCCCGTTCCCTTTCACAATAAGACATTGGCAACCAGGCGACTGGATGCGCCCGCTTGGAATGCGTGGCCGCAAGAAGCTCAGTGATATGTTCGTGGACCTTAAACTTGATATTCTTGAAAAGAAAAAAGCCCTCGTCATCGCTGACGAAGGCTTCCATATTCTCGCATTGGTAGGTCATCGCATCGATGACTCCGTGAAGGTGACGAAGGCCACAGCCACCGTCACAGTGATCCGTCTTATCTGACCTCTATCTCGAACGGCATTCTCGCGAAGACAAGGTCTCCCTGGCCTTTCGCCCAGCTCCTCTGCCAGTCAAGCAGATTCTTCGCCACGCCCTCCAGCGGAGTTCCGGCCAGTGCGTTGGCCATGGCCTCCTCCGGGTTAGTGGTCTTGCCAAACTGCTGCAGCAACTGCTCCATAATCGTCAAAGGTTTAGGGTAACTTGCTATACCCCAGTTCTCAATATCGGCGTCCCCGGCCATCGACGCCGCGTACTTTATCGCATCCTCCAACGTTCCGATCTCGTCCACGAGACCGATCTTAAGTGCGTCGGCTCCGGTCCAGACACGTCCCTGAGCGATCTCGTCCACCGCCTCGAAAGTCATATCACGTCCCTGCGCGACTATGCTCACAAAACTGTTGTAGATGTCGTCAACATAGACCTGCATCCAGGCTGTCTCCCCGGCGTCAAACGGACGGGTCAGCGAAAGCATATCGGAATGCTTGTGGGACTTGACCGGCACCATATTCACGTGCGCTATGTCCTTCAAGGTCTTCCCGAACTCAGGGATGGCGGAGAACACACCGATCGAACCGGTGAGAGTCGTCGCGTTTGAGAATATGTGGTCGCAGCTGTTGGAGATCCAGTAACCGCCGGAAGCAGCATAGTCACCGTAAGAGGCGATGACCGGCTTGACTGCTCTGGTGAGGTCGATCTCTTCCTTGATCTTGCTGGCGGCCAGCACTGTACCGCCAGGAGAGTTGACCCTGAACACGACAGCCTTGACGGTTGAGTCCGCCCTTACCTTGGCGATGATGCCGGCGAAACGGTCGCCGCTGATGTTGTTCGGGTCGTCCTGCTCAAGGATATTCCCGTTGGCATAGATGACGGCGATGTTTTTCTTGGCGGTCAGGTTCGGCGTTGCCTTGGCGGCGGCATAGTCGCAGAACGGGATGAATTTCACATCCTTGTAACTGTCCTTGCCGGCCAGGTCGGCGAGTTTCCCCTTATATTCCTCAACGGAGAGAGCCTCGTCGGCGAGGTTGTGGCTCACCATATCTTCAGGAAGGGCTATGGAAAGGTGATCGATGAAGTAGTTGAGTGAGTCCACGCTCACACCCCTGCTCCCTGCGGTCTCCGCGGCCACCGTTTCCCACATGGAGTCGATCATCGCCTGGTTCTGCTCCATATTCTCAGGGCTTGGCGCGTTCTTGACGTACATTTCGCCGGCACTCTTGTACTTGCCGTGGCGGATGAGCTGGTAGTTTACACCGAGCTTGTCGAGCAGATCCTTGAGAAACAACATGCTCCCGCTTATTCCCAACATAAAGTTGTTGCCGCCGTGATGCCTCGTCGTGTAGATCTTGTCGGCCACTGACGCGAGGTAGTAGCTTCCGGAAGTGAACGCCTCGCCATATGCTATCACTGCCTTGCCGCTCTTCCTGAAATCTGTGAGGGTCTTGCGGAGTTCCTCCAGTTTGGTAAGGCTGGTGGAGGCGCCGTCTGTCTTTACGAGGATGTACTGCACACCCGGATCCTCGGCGGCTTTGTGGATTGCCTTGACGGCATCGTGAAGTCCGACCAAAGCGATCTCTCTGCCTTGGATGGATGTGAGCGGGTTGCTTTCCTGAGTCTGTTCAGTGATCTCGAATTTAGACATGTCCATCAGCAGGACACCCTCCTTGGGAATAACGGCGCCGGAGCCTCCGGAGAATGAAGCCGCAGAGGCAATCATTGAGCCGAGCATCATAAAGAACATGAAGAACTTCACGATGCCCCAGATGAACAGGCCGCACAGCACGGCCAGCACCCATTTGACGAATTCTTTTGTGTTCATATAGCCTGAAAACGTTTTGGTTTCTCTGGTTGCGAGATTTTGTACAAATTTAATCATTTTCTTAATAATCAATTATTATATTTGCATCCAGCGTATAACTTTATTTGAAGGTACGGCGCACTACGCGCTTGGCTTATGATGTGAATTATGAGAAAGACTATCATTGCTTCTATTATGGCCACGGTGTTGTCCGTTGGCATGTCAGCCCAGTCGGTTGACACTACCTCTATATATAAGGATAGGAAAGACAGTCTCAACGCGACGGTTTTTGTCGGTCATCAGGAGAATAGCATCTCAAGAGGAAAGACCTTGAGGACGGAACTTATCTCGGCCTCGGGACTTCAGAAGATGGCCTGTTGCAACCTTGCGGAAAGCTTTGAGAACTCGGCCAGCGTGACAGTCGGCTATTCGGACGCTGTCACGGGAGCGCGTCAGATAAGGCTTCTGGGCCTTTCCGGGACATATACGCAGATGCTGGACGAGAACCGTCCGGTGATGAGGGGGATAACCGCTCCATATGGACTGTCTTATGTTCCAGGGCCATGGCTGGAGAGCATCCAGATCGCGAAAGGCTCCCCGTCCGTGATCAACGGCTTGGAATCAATGACCGGACAGATCAATCTTGAGCACAAGAAGCCTACCGAGGAGAAACCGCTTTTCATCCAGGCTTCGATGATGAGCGACACCAAGGCGGATTTCAACGCGACATCGGCCTGGCAACTCAGCCCGACGGTCTATACGATTCTGTTAGGACACGTCAGCGGGAACTTCAAGACCTACGATATGAACGATGATGGCTTCCGTGATGATCCTAAGATGTTGCAGTTTAATGTGGCCAGCAGGTGGCTTTACTATACTCCCGAACTTCAGGTACGCTGGGGCGTGAAAGCTGTCCGGGACCATCGGCAGGGCGGAATGGACGGCTATGACAAAAGCGGGATGGAACCTCGTTGGGCTTCAGATGAGTTTATCCTGGAACCAACAGAAGGGAACTCTTTCGCAAAATATCTCTCGGAATCCCCTTGGGGCACCGACATCACGAACAGTCTCCTGAACGCCTACCTGAAAGTCGGCAAGCCTCTTCGCGAGGACGGCTCCTCCAGCATAGCCGCCATAGCGGACTGGTCGTGGCAGAAAAGCGACTCCTGGTTCGGCGCGTCATCCTACCTTGCGAGCCAACAGTCGGGCTTCATCAACCTCCTCTACAGGAATATGTTGAATGAGTCGCACGACTTCACTGTCGGCCTTTCCGGCACGTTCGACCACATTGACGAGGCTGTCGCAAAATTGGACTACGGCCTGTGGAGTGGTGAGAATTGGAACGGGCAGCGTCCATATTCCGGAATCGCGGATCATTTCTTCGGCGGTGCTTACGGGGAATATACCTTCCACGCCGGGGACATATTCACATCAATTGTCGGAGTCAGCGCTGATTGGTACAAGGGGAGCGGGTTCAAGTTGGCTCCGAGGGTGACTTTGAAATATTCACCGGCGGAATGGTTCGTGGCCAGAGCGAACGGCGGCAGGGGACTGAGGTACGCGGATCCGGTCGCAGACAATATCGGTGTGATGTCCACCCACAGCAGGCTCCAAGGGAATTGTATGGAGCGGCTGCTTGAGGATTCGTGGACATTCGGAGGAAACCTTACTTTTTATATGCCGCTCGGGGTCGATCCTTCCAAGACTTATGTCAGCTTTGATTATTTCAGAACCCAGTTCGCGCGTCAGTTGATGGTGGATTATGAGATGCCGGGCACAGATGTGAACGGCGGACGTGACATCTGGTTCTTTGATTCCAATGGAAGACGCTCATATTCAGATAACTGGCAGGTGGATTTCAATGTCGAGCCATTTGACCGCTTCACCGTGGCTTTGACCGGGCGCTACACCAACGCCCGGCAGGAGAATTATGGTGGCGAATTGGTGGGGAAGCCGATGCTCAGCTGCTTCAAGGGGGTGCTGAACCTTCAGTATAAGACAAATCTGAGCCGATGGATATTCGATTTCACCGCTTCCGTGAACGGTTCGGCGAGGGTGTATGACTTTATGAAAGATCTGAAGGATGATGGTGGGGAACTGCTTTATCCTGATGGCCGCACTCCGGTCTATCCATTGCTCTATGCGCAGATAACCAGGCGTTTCCGTGGGTTCGACATCTATGCTGGGGTTGAGAACATCACGAATTTCACCCAGATGCACGTGCTGGTGGGGGATAGGAACGCCGCCGGGGAATGGACTCCTTGGACTCCAGGCTTCGATGCCAGCTGTGTCTGGGGGCCTATTATGGGACGGCGGATCAATCTTGGCGTGAGATTGACGCTTTGGAGGGCGACAAAGAACGATTAAATCACTATCTTTGCGGGATGAACCTTGGCGCGGATAACCACGCTGCTGCCATAAGGTTGTAGATTATGAAAAGAATATTATTGATAGCGGTCGCGGCCGTGATGTTGGCTGCGCCTTTTGCCGCGGCTCAGGCTGCTCCTTTCGAGGGTTTTGCGACGGAGGCACCCGCCGACAAGAATGTCGGCGAGGTTGTTTTCGCGACGAATATGCATTGTGACAAATGCGTGAACAAACTCAATGAGAATCTGGCGTTCCTCAAGGGAGTCAAGGACTTGAAGGTCTCTCTCAAGGATCAGACAATCAAGATCAAGTACGACCGCCGTAAGACCGATGAGAAGACCCTTGCGGACGCTATCAAAAAACTTGGCTACAAGGCCGATAAAGTGGAAAAATAACGATTATGAGTCAGAAACCGTCAATCCCTAAGGGAACACGTGATTTCGGTCAGCAGAATATGGCCGAAAGGAATTATATCTTCGACACCATCAAGAAGGTCTTCAGGACTTTCGGCTATGCCCAGATCGAGACTCCGGCTATGGAGAATCTGTCAACCTTGCTCGGAAAATATGGCGAGGAAGGGGACAAGCTTCTGTTCAGAGTCCTGAACTCCGGTGACTGTTTCTCAAAGGTCAACTTTGAGGATTACCGCAATGAGGAAGGGGGAGTGAACAGTGTCGCTCTTTCCAAAGAGATTTGTGAGAAAGGTCTTCGCTACGACCTGACCGTGCCTTTTGCCCGTTTCGTGGTCCAGCACCAGAACGAGATCTCCTTCCCGTTCAAGCGTTTCCAGATCCAGCCGGTCTGGAGGGCAGACAGGCCGCAGAAGGGACGTTACCGTGAGTTCTACCAGTGCGACGTGGACGTGATCGGCAGCAAATCTCAGGTCAATGAGCTTGAACTCGTGCAGATTGTGGACAAGGTGTTCAGCCTTCTGGACGTGAATGTGCTCGTGAAGATCAACAACAGGAAGGTCCTGACGGGTTTCGCCGAGATCTGCGGATTCCCGGACAAGGTGGTTGACATCACTGTGGCCATTGACAAACTTGACAAGATCGGCCTTGAGAGCGTTGAGGAGGAGATGCGTGAGAAAGGTCTGACCGACGGTGCGATCGCCGTGATCGAGCAGATTCTGAAACTGTCCGGTTCCACTTCCGGGAAACTGGCTTCGATGCGCTCGCTGATGAACGGCGGCTCCGCTTCCGGACTCGTTTCCGAGACAGGCCTCAAAGGTCTTGACGAGCTTGAGGAACTTTTCGGCCTGATCGATGCTGCCGGTGTAAAATGCCCGGTAGAGATCGATCTTTCCCTTGCCCGTGGCCTGAATTACTACACAGGTGCCATCTTTGAGGTGAAAGCCCTTGATTTCCAGATCGGAAGCATCTGCGGAGGCGGTCGCTACGACAATCTTACCGGAATATTCGGTCTTCCGGATATGTCAGGAGTGGGCATCAGCTTCGGCGCCGACAGGATCTATGATGTCTTGAAAGGCTTGGATAAGTTCCCTAAGTCATTGGCTTCCAGCACCACGCTTCTGTTCGCTTGTATGGGTGTCGAAGAGCTTCGCTACGTCCTTCCTGTCGCCGCCGCGTTGCGCTCAGAAGGTGTCTCCGTTGAGGTATATCCGGAGCCGTCAAAACTCAAGAAGCAGTTTGACTACGCCGAGAAGAAGTCCATTCCGTTCCTTTCCATCAACGGTGGCAACGAGGTCGAGGCCGGCGTCATCCAGCTCAAGAACCTCACCACCGGCGAGCAGAAATCCTTCGCCAAGACCGACATCGCCGGAATGAAGGTGTTTATGAATATATAAGGATAAGAAATCTGTAGAACATATATCTGTAGGAAGTCTCCTTCTGAAATTTTGCACGTTACCAAAATTTCAGAAGGAGACTTCCTACAGAGTGATTCAGATCCGAACATTTTTTTGAAATATGTTTTGCATTTCAGAAAAATATTCCTACCTTTGTAGTCCAACATCGCGGGGTAGAGCAGTTGGTAGCTCGTCGGGCTCATAACCCGGAGGCCGGAGGTTCGAGTCCTTCCCCCGCTACTAACACGGACATTGAGTAATCAGTGCCCGTTTTTTTTGAATATATTTGTACTGTAATATTCATACAGGCTATGAGAAGTGTCATAATGAAAGATTTGGCTGTCTGCGCGTTGTGCGTTGTGACGGCGTTTTCGGCTTCGGCGCAGAGTGCCGGGGATGATCCGGTGGCTGATTCAAAGGCGGTTGTCGTTTCGGGCAACGCAAGGTTCACGGTGCTGGAGAGCCGGCTGGTGCGAATGGAGTGGGCTGCTGACGGAAAGTTCGAGGACAGGGCCACCCTCGGTGTGGTCAACAGAAAACTGCCTGTTCCGGCCTATACTGTCAAAAAATCAGGCAAGAAGCTGACAATCAGGACATCGGATCTGACCCTGACATATTCGGGAAATGACAAATTCGATGAGAATAATTTGAATGTGACATTCCGAATGGTGGATCCTGCTGCCAGAAAAGGCTTTAGGACAGTGACTTGGCATCCGGGGATGGATGACAGCGGCAATTTGCTCGGAACGACGAGGACGCTGGACGGTTGTGACGGTGTCAAGACCAAGGAACCGTACGACAAGGGAGTCATCTCGCGGGACGGCTGGGCCGTCATGGATGAGTCTGACAGACAGGTGTTTGTGCCGGTTGACTCGGATTGGAGACATTGGGTCGCGGATCGAGACTCCACTGACAGGCAAGACCTTTACCTGTTCGCCTACGGTCACGACTACAAGGCCGCCGTCTCAGACTTCACCAGAATCGGAGGTCGTATTCCTATGCCGCCGAAATATGCCCTTGGCTACTGGTGGTGCCGTTTCTGGCAATATTCAGACTTCGAGTTCGTGGGGCTTGGAAAGGAGATCCGCTCGCTGGACATCCCGATCGATGTGATGGTTCTGGATATGGATTGGCACGAGACCTGGTCGCTGAGGAGGTACAAGGCACCTAAGGACGAGTTTGGCCAGAGGATCGGCTGGACTGGCTACACCTGGCAGAAGAAACTTTTCCCTAACCCGGAAAACTGCCTGCAAGATCTTCATAATCTTGGGCTTAAAACCACGCTGAACCTGCATCCGGCTTCCGGAATCCAACCTTACGAGGAACCTTACGACCGCTTCGTGAAGGATTATCTTTCAAGGACTGATGAATATGACGGCCCGAAGGGGTACATCAATCCGGACGGAAGCAAGGCCCCCGTGCCGTTCCGGATGGACGACATTAACTGGGCGAACGCTTATTTCAATTCCGTGATACGCCCGTTCGAGCGTCAGGGAGTCGATTTCTGGTGGCTCGACTGGCAGCAATGGAAGTTCAGCAAGTATGTTCCCGGACTCAACAACACATTCTGGCTGAACTACACATTCTTCAACGATATGGTGCGTCAGTCTGCTGATCAAGGAATATATGCCCGCCGTCCGATGATATACCATCGCTGGGGAGGCATCGGCAGCCACCGCTACCAGATCGGCTTCTCCGGAGACTGTCTGGCTTCGTGGCAGGTGCTCGGTTATCTGCCATATTTCACCTCTACCGCATCCAATGTGGGCTACGGCTATTGGGGACACGACATCGGAGGGCATCTCCAGCCTAAGGGAGTCAAGGCGACCGATCCGGAGCTTTACACCAGATGGCTCCAGTCGGGAGTGTTCACCCCTATATTCAAGACTCATTCGACGAAGGATCTGACGATGGAGAAGCGGTTCTGGGTGTTCCCGGATCATTTTGACGCGATGCGCGCCGCTGTCAGACTTCGCTACGACCTCTCGCCGTACATCTACGGTACAGCCCGCGAGGCCTACGACACTGGCATCTCGATGTGCCGTCCGCTTTATTATGAATATCCTGAAGACTCCCAGGCCTACGATTTTACTCAGGAATATCTCTTTGGTAATGACATACTTGCGACAGTTGTCTGCGAGCCTGCGGATTCCGTGACGGGACTCGCCGAACGTGTGATGTGGTTCCCGGAGGGAAGTGACTGGTACGATGTGGCCACAGGAACGCTGTTCAAAGGAGGTCAGGTGGATACTTTGAGATATACCATCAACGAGAATCCTTACTACATCAAGGCCGGTGCCGTCATTCCGATGGCCTCGGACAAGATCAAATCACTTCAGGAGAAGGACAACACGTTGAAACTTTTTGTGGCTCCGGGCGATGGCGAAAACACTGCCTCTGTCTATGAGGACGATGGCGCCACACAGGCCTATAGCACTGAATATGCCACCACTAAGGTCACCAAGGTTTCGGATGCATCTTCGTTGAGGCTCACCATTGCTCCTCGTCAGGGAAATTATCGTGGAATCGCCCCTGAACGTCACGTGCAGGTTGTCCTCGCAGGTGTTTTCGCACCGGAGAAGGTGACTGTGAACGGAGTGGAGGTTCCATATTCCCGCTTCGCCGCCCACGATGCTGAAGTCTCCGGAAAAGATGCTGTGTGGGGCTATGAGGGAGCCGATCTCTCGGCGGTCATATTCCTTCCTGAGACACTTGCCTCCGAGGAACTTGTCATCGAATGCTCGTTTAATGAATATGCCGCCTCGCACCGAGATCTTCTGAACGGCAAGAAAGGCTTGATGCACAGGATGATGGACATCACACCGGAGACCAAACTCATCTTCGGGAAATATGTCGATGCCTATATGATGCTTCCTGATCCGTTCCTCGCCCTTGCGCAGTGCGCCAGTTTCATCAACGAGGATCCTCAGAACGTAGGTGAATATTTTGAAAAGATTGACACTGCGGCGCTTATCGCTGATTTTGCCAATTATGAGAATATCCCGGCTGATTTTGTCGCCAAGGTCAAGGCACAGGTTGGTGTGGAATAGTGATTATATTCAAGAATATGGAAGACAACAATAGAAAACTATACCCGTTAAGGTTTGTGGATGAAGGTGCGGATGTGCCTTGGGGACACGTCAGCTATCAGATCGCCGACCTCGGGTTCAAGGATTCGATGATCGATAACGGCTGGTTCGGTGGCAACACTCTGAGCGAGCTGATGGGAACCTATCTGGAAAGGGTAGTCGGGGATGATGTGTTCGAGTTCTATGGACTGCAGTTCCCTGTGATGGTGAAGGTTATGGATGTGACCGCTTGGCAGCCCCTTCAGATGAACGCCGCTGATGACATTGCGGCTGAACGTTATGACTCGTTCGGCAAGACTGCCCTTTGGTACGTTCAGGAGGCCGCTCCGGGAGCTGAATTGCTTTTGGGTTTCAATCGGGACATTGATCCGGCCGAGTTTTACGCAAGATGTCAGGACGGGACGGTAAAGGATGTCCTGAACATCGTCAAGCCGCGCAAGGGTGAGGCTTTCTTGATCAAGCCAGGAACCGTCTTCGCCGCCGGACCGGGACTCAAGATTGTCGAGATCGCCGAGAGTTCCGAACTCGTGTTCAATCTCCATAATTGGGGTGTAGAGCTACCAGACTCAGAGGAATTGCTGCTTGAGGAGGCCTTCGATCTCATTGATTTTAAGAAATATATCCCTGAATCTGTCACTGGAGACAAGCTGGCCGTATGTCCGGAATTCGTTGTGACGAAACTCGACTTGAAGGACGGACTGCACATATTCTCGGAGCAGCCAGGCGGTTTCGCAGTCTATTATTGCGCTTCCGGGGAGGCTTCGGTGCAGATTCAAGTCGAGAATGACCGAGGCTCCAAGAGTGTGGAGTCATATTCATTGAAGTCAGGACATTCGATTCTTGTCCCGTCTGAGGTTAACGACTTCTTCCTCATCCCGGCAGCCCGTGGGACGGTTCTGCTGGAAGCTCTTGTGGAAAAGCGTCTTGTTAAGGATTCGTACACGGATCAGGAAGTCGAACCAAGCTCCTTTGTCGAGGCCGAGGCCCCGGATCCGCATATTCGTGAATGGAATAGTTAGGTTATGGCAGACACAGAAAGAATAGACAAGGTCCTTTGGGCCATAAGAGTGTTCAAGACCCGCACCGAGGCCACGGATGCCTGCAAAGGAGGCAAGGTCAAAATCGGTGGAGTGAATGCCAAGCCTTCCAGAATGTTGAAGGTCGGAGAGACTGTTGAAATCCGCAAGGGAGCCGTGCAGTATTCGTACAGAATCAAGCAGCTGACCGACCATCGCCTCGGCGCGAAACTGGTCCCGGACTATGCGGAGAACCTTACCCCGCAATCCGAAATCGACAAACTCAAGGCTCCCGTCGAGACCTTCTTCCTCCGCCGTGATCCGGGTGCCGGCCGCCCGACCAAGAAAGACCGCCGTGCTATGGAGGAAGCCTGGGACGAGATCGACTACTCCAACGACCTCGGTGACATTCCTGATGACACCGCCGCCCGCTTCGGCCTCACCGACGATGACCTGTAGTCGCAATAGGTGGGTCCTCATGTGGAATCATCAGCATGTACGATAGTAGGAGCGTTAATAGGTGATTATGCTCCTGTCAATGACAAAAACGTATGTGGTGGTGGCGTTTATTCCAGATAATGCTGCCGTCAAGTATTTGGGGTGATTGTCGGGCGACATCGTTGCGTGTTACTTAGTTTTGTCCGCTTCCGTATAAAACGTTTGATTTCGTATCTTACAAGACACGGTCGTGAGTTTGACGAGAAAGTGCCTCAGGCTGTTGTTAAACGGCACTTTCTGCATGTTGAATCTTTCGGTGTAAGAAATTAATCTTACAGTATCAAGGTGATGTTGTCATATTGCGTTTATCCTTAACTACTTATGAGAATTTCTTTCTGGCGTCTTTGTAAGGCAGGATTTTCTCGTTTATGCGTGAATTGTCGATGAAACGTTTTATGTTTGTAATTGTCGTTTGCGAGATCCAGTCTTCTTCTTGATATCTTAGGCCGCGGAAGAAGGTGAGGGTACAAGCAAATGATAATTAACAAAATCTACAATGAAAAAGGTATTATCAAAGTCGCAGATGTCCTTGATAAAGGGCGGAGCACCAACGGCATGGCTGTGTAAGGCTGTTCAGAGTAAAACCGAAACAGAGTGCGATGTGATTCTCGAAGGACCAACGGAGATTGTTATGGCAGAGACGGCAGTGGCTGCTGCTGACTATATGCATGATAAATACGGTGTAAGCCAAGTGAATTGTACCAAGTATTAAGAGAACTGAGAAGATGAAGCGATGTTGTCTTGTTGTTGTGGCATTGTTGACTATGTCATTGTTTTCGGAGGCTCAAAGATGGCGGACATGGACGCTTGATGATGCTTTGACCAAATTGAATGATAAGTTTTCTCTGTACGAAGGTGTTTATCGTGATCCGTATCCTGAGTATGCTCCATGGCATTTTAACAAGACAAAACGACTTGACCGCTCTTATCTGCGAATTAATTATGACGCGGACATTCTCCTCGATTCCTTGTCGGGAAAGAGGGGAATGGACTGGGTCAGAACGCTTGTCGGTAAGAACTATATGCTGAGTGATAGCCATGGTTTTTGGTCTTATTCAATGCGGCAGACAGTTCCCGACAATGAAACAGATAATTATTGTGATCCGCAAGGTTGTTTCACACCACTGATGAACTGGTTCGTTTATCGTAATCTTACATCCCGTTCAGTTCAAAACCTTCATGCCTTGCCGATGTTGCGAGATTATGCCATCCGGTATGATGAGCCACAGCCCACGTTCGCCTGGACGATGTCCGCTGACACAATGACGGTAAGCGGCTACCTGTGCCAACGTGCCGACACGGATTACTGTGGCCGCCATTGGACAGTCTGGTTCACACGGGAGATTCCTGTGGATTGCGGCTTCTGGAAATTTTCGGGCCTTCCTGGTCTCATATTGAAAGCCGAGGACAGCGAACGTTATTATTCATTCACCGCTGTGTCCATCAAGAACGCCAAGGAGGACATAGACGTGATTAC
>OLXQ01000033.1_pt1 | contig 22161 bp, 12 predicted proteins | sample 1673371 | NCBI WGS metagenome assembly OLXQ01 (sample SAMEA103958109, study PRJEB25191) | human gut metagenome | biome: human-associated habitat [ENVO:00009003]; feature: intestine environment [ENVO:2100002]; material: feces | place: Germany | collected 2013/2015
TATTAATTATGATGAGGCGCAAAAGCAAATGGATGTATGCCTGAGCGCCTTTGAATCGGAAATTCTAAGACTTTGTGAGGAACAAGCATATTATAAAGCAATTTCTAATACCATCGATTTAATGGAGGAGCTTGGTATTAGTATGCCGATGTCAGACGATGATACACTTGGTATTGATGATTGCTTTTTGTTTATCGCTAAACAAATGGCAGAATCGTGTGGTTTTGAAAATGCTCAAGCATCAATGCAAGAAAACATTGCAAACGGACGCTTCCATGACCATTTCTATGATATAAATATTGGGTGCGATTCTTTGAACGGTACATCACTGGAAAGGATCTCTAACAAAAAGATAATAGACAGCTATGCACAATTGGATAGTCTTTTCAATGATACCTTTATGACAGCATGTGTATTCAAAGGGTTTTATATCACTTTAGGCGACATTCATAGTAATGGAAAATGGTATGATGTTTTTATTTGTGATGGCATGGAAAGTGATGTTACTGTAAGAAGTGATGCCGAAAGAGGACCTTTTAATGCAACAATGAAATCGAAATTTGATAACTGGGGCAAGAGCTCAAACAATAGTACAAAGAATAATGAGAGCACTTCTGGTGGTAATGTTACGCAAGAATATCTCAATGCCTTGAATAGAGGACTGTCTTATGCTCAAAATCTTCATATGTCAAAGAAAGCAGTATATGACCAACTGACATCTTCTTATGGAGAAGGCTTCCCGGCGGATGCTGCACAATATGCCATTGATAATATGACGGGCGTAGACTGGAATGCAAATGCCCTCGAAAAGGCAAAGCAATATTATTATAATATGTCGATGTCCAAAAGCGCAGTTTATGACCAGCTTACTTCTGAATATGGTGAACAGTTTACAACGTCCGAAGCTCAGTATGCCATTGACCATCTGAATTAAGACACAGTGACCCAATAAGAGAAAGACCGCAGACGGAACAAATAGCCGTTTGCGGTCTTTCTCTTTGCATTTTCCTTCCCATCTGGTACAATGGTGCAGAAGGGAAGTGACGAAATGCCGGAAGTGGATATGATCCGTGCGCAGCTGTTTGCTGGGGGAGTTTATACTGGTTGTTGAGAGGGGTGTGTTGTTTGGTTGTGAGGGAATGTTTTTGCTGGAGTTGGGGGATTAGATGGGAAAGATTATAAGGCAGGAATTGGAAATCTTCCAAAATCCAATGTACTTGAATTTAATATGGAAGACGACATCAATGTCTTGGTTCGTCCATCCGGAACAGAGCCAAAGATCAAATTCTATTTTGGCGTTGTAGGAACGGACATCAAAGATTCCGAAAAGAAACTGGATGAGCTGCGCAACGCAATGCTTACATACGCAGGAGAATAAAATTTATGGATGATCAGAAGAATATAAAACCGGATTTTTCCAAAGCAGGAGAAGACAGCATCCTCTATAAAAAAGAGGAGCCGAAGACAGAAAGAGAAAAGTTAAAAGAGCTGCATGGAAAAGATAAAATATGGTATCTGGTTCATTACTATGGATTGCAGACCATTGTCGCACTTGCCATTATAGGAATCATCAGCTTTCTGATCATCCATTATGTTACGCAAAAAGATACCGCACTGGAAATTATGGCGGTAAATGCCATGCAGTCTGCGGACAATCCGGCTGGGGATTCCGGTTATTATAATGATTTCCTAAAAGAAAACGGACTGGATCCGGATAAAAGCGAAGTGCTTGTCAGCAGTAATCTGGGAGCCTCGGCAAATGAAAACGACGGGGCATCCGCAGAGAGCATTCAGATGATTCAGAGCCGCTTTATGACACAGTCCGTGGATGTGTTTTTTTCCGATTATGATTTCTTTTATTCACTGGGAGAGTTTGACTATCTGGCAGACATCCGGGAATATTTGCCAGAAGAATTGCTGGAAAAATATAAGGATGATCTGGTGTATGTAAAAAGTACCGAAACAGGGAAAAAATATCCGATCGGCATAAAGTTAGAAAAAAATGCCTGGGTGAAGGAAACCGGCTGGTATCCGGATACCTGTGTGGTAGGTCTGGCAGAAGGTTTAAAAAACAAGGACCTGGCAGTGAAATTTATAGAAGAAAACATACTGGAGGATTAACATGAGTATCGTATTTGATGAAAATCTGGATCTGTTTTGTCTGGAGACAGCGAATACCAGCTATATCATAGGTCTTGCAGACCATCGGACCTTTGTGGGTCACGTATATTACGGCAGGCGTGTTCGCAGACAGGATCTGCGTTATCTGCTCCGCACCGGAGAGGCACCGTTTGTTCCGTCTGGGAATGAAAGAGAGTGCTGCTCTTTTTATGACACATTTCCGGCAGAATATTCGGGAAACGGAGTGGGAGATTACAGGGAAAGCAGTATTGCCGTGCGTACACAGGCAAGGCTCGAAGGCTATCCTGCCGACGGGGCGCAGGAACTGGCGATGAAGGTGCTGACGGAGGGCCTTCGCTACTCCAAGCACGCCATCCTGCGCGAAGTCGTGGAGAACGAATTTGCGGGTGAAGTACCGGGAGAAAAATGTGAAGCCTTTACCCAGAAGCTGCTACCGCTTGTCGGAAACGTATTCTCCATCTATGACCTCTCGGACGACAATTTCGCCCTGTCGCCCGAATATGACCTGCTCTACACGGAGCTGACGGGAGCCGTCATCCTCTATATCGAAGAGTATGGCGTTTAACCGCAAACAGAGGCTGCGGGACAACATCGAGGCGATACGGACGGCATTCCTCCTTGACAGGGAACAGCGCACACCCACCGCACGCGAACGGCTCTTGTTAGAACGTTATTGCGGTTTCGGGGGACTGAAGAACATACTCAACCCTGCAAGGGAACTGACGGATGCCGTCCACTGGGCGAAGTCCGACCTCGAACTGTTTGCCCCTACCGTGGAACTGCACAGGTTGCTGCGAGAGAACACAAAAGACGAGACGGAGTACAAACTGAATATGGATGCCATGAAGCAGTCCGTGCTGACCGCCTTCTATACCCCGCCGGAGATAACCGGGACCATCGCGGACGTGCTGCATGAACACGGCATCCGTCCCGACCGGGTGCTGGAGCCGTCGGCAGGTGTCGGTGCATTCGTGGACGCCGTGCTGGAGAACAGACCGGACGCGGACATCATGGCTTTTGAGAAAGACCTGATGACGGGCAAGATACTGAAGCACCTGCATCCCGGACAGAAAGTAAGGGTACAGGGCTTCGAGAAGATAGAAAAGCCGTTCATGAACCATTTTGATTTGGCTGTCTCCAATATACCGTTTGGCGATGTGGCGGTGTTCGACCCGGATTTTTCGGGCAGCAAGGATCCTGCAAGGCTCTCGGCGGCACGGACGATACACAATTACTTTTTCCTGAAAAGCCTTGACGCGGTGCGTGAAGGCGGAATCGTGGCGTTCATCACCTCGCAGGGGGTACTGGATGCCCCGACCAACGCGCCCATACGCGAGTATATGATGAACCATGCCAATCTGGTGGGCGTAGCCCGCCTGCCGAACAACCTCTTTACGGATAACGCGGGAACGGAGGTGGGCAGCGACCTGATTATCCTGCAAAAGAACAGCGGAAAGAACGGTGAACTGTATTACAACGAAAAACTCTTCGTGCAGACCGAACAGACCCCTATCGGCACTTCCGTAAATGGGTATGTATGGAGCATCGGCTCGCTTTCACACACGGATTTGATCAGAAGTACCGACCCGTACGGGAAACCAGCCTATAAACTCCTGCACTGTGGGGACATCGCACAACTGGCGGAAGACTTGCGGGAGCATCTGAAAATAGAACTGCAACAACTTGACAGGAAACTGTATGAGAGACACAGGCTGCATCCGACAAAGGAGGAAAGCACGGCTGCGGAAGTGCAACCTGCTCCGAAAACAGAAAAGGTATCACCTTCTGTAATAGCCCCCGTTTCTGTAATTGAGCCTGTCAAGGGAGTGGAGAAGCCGCAGGCACAGCCCATAGAGGAAAAGCCGGAGATTGAGCCGCGCCAACCCAATCATTCGTCAGCCGTGCAGCTTACCCTGCTCGACCTTTGGGGTATGCCCATAGAGGAACCGGTAAAAAAGAAAAAGGCAGCGAAAAAGGAAAGCAAGCCGAAGCCTATGCCGTCCACGCCTAAACCGCAAGTCAAAGTTACTCCACCCGTTGAAGCCGCCAAGCCGGTAAACGGTAATAAGGAAGAAAAGCCGGAAAATGCCGAAAAGCCAAACGACCCGGACGACATTTACGCCACTCTGGATTGGGAAACCAATCCTCCCATCAACGGCTTCTATGAGACAATGATGAGCCTGACAGCGGAACGGCGCAAGGCCCTACGGCTTGAGGCAGAACGGCACAGGCAGGAACAACTGAAAAAGATGGGTATCAAAGACACGTTGAACCCTGCTTTTGCGCCTTCTTCGGACAATATGGATAAAAAGCCGGAACAAACGGAAGAAATAAAGCAACCTGAAACACTGGCAGAAGTTGTGCCTACTTCCGAAACGGTTGCCACTTCCCTGTTCCCGGAACTTGAAACGGAAAAGCCGAAGGAGGAAGTCATGGACCTTTCTCCCCGTCCGTTCAACGGCCTGCTGGAGCCACACCACCGTGACGGCTCGATGGTGCTGGATGCTTCACGCAATCTCGGTTACCTGAAAGACCTCACGCCTTACGGTGCGACCTTCCAACCGCTCGACCTCCGTGGCTATCAAAAAGAGAAAGCGATGCTGTATATATCGCTCCGTGACGCTTACGAACGTCTGTATAGCCACGAGACGGAGAACCATACGGAACACAAACCGCAGCGCGGGTATCTCAACACCTACTACGATGAGTTTGTCATGCGTTACGGTAACCTCAACGCCAGACAGAACGTGAAACTGGTGATGATGGATGCCGGAGGGCGCGACATCCTTTCGCTGGAACGTGCGGAGGACGGCAAGTTTGTCAAGGCGGACATCTTCGACCGTCCCGTTTCCTTCTCGGTGGAGAGCCGTGTCAATGCAGGCTCTCCCGAAGAAGCCTTGTCCGCATCGCTCAACAAGTTCGGCACGGTCAATCTCGGCTATATGCGGGAGATAACCGACACCACGGAAGAGGAACTGCTTGGTGCCCTCAAGGGGCGCATCTTCTACAACCCGCTCGTAACCGGTTACGAAATCAAAGACCGCTTCATCGCGGGGAACGTGATAGAGAAGGCGGAACGCATAGAGGGCTGGATGGAGGACAATCCCGAAAGTGAGCGGATGCCGGAGGTGAAACAGGCGTGGGAGGCATTGAAGGAGGCCGAACCGCAGCGCATCGCCTTTGAAGACCTCGACTTCAATTTCGGGGAACGCTGGATTCCCACGGGTGTGTATGCCGCCTACATGAGCCACCTTTTCGACACGGACGTGAAAATAGCCTACTCCGCAAGCATGGACGAGTTTTCCGTGGCGTGCGGCTACCGCACCATGAAGATCACGGACGAGTTTTTAGTAAAGGGCTATTACCGGAACTATGACGGTATGCACCTGTTGAAGCACGCTCTGCACAACACCTGCCCCGACATGATGAAAAGTATCGGCAAGGACGAGAACGGCAACGACATCAAGGTACGCGACAGCGAGGGCATACAGCTCGCCAACGCGAAGATAGACGAAATCCGTAACGGGTTCTCCGAATGGTTGGAAGAACAGTCGCCGCAGTTCAAGGAACGGCTCACGACGATGTATAACCGCAAGTTCAACTGTTTCGTGCGCCCGAAGTATGACGGCTCGCACCAGACTTTTCCCGACCTCAACCTGAAAGGGCTGGCAAGCCGGGGAATCAAGAGCGTTTACCCGTCGCAGAAGGATTGCGTCTGGATGCTGAAACAGAACGGCGGCGGGATCTGCGACCACGAGGTGGGAACCGGCAAGACGCTGATAATGTGCATAGCGGCACATGAGATGAAGCGTCTGAACTTGGCGCACAAGCCGATGATTATCGGGCTGAAAGCGAATGTGGCGGAGATTGCCGCCACCTATCAGGCGGCCTATCCTAACGCCCGCATCCTCTACGCTTCTGAAAAGGACTTTTCGACCGCCAACCGTGTGCGTTTCTTCAACAACATCAAGAACAACGACTATGATTGCGTCATCATGTCGCACGACCAGTTCGGGAAGATACCGCAGTCGCCGGAGTTGCAGCAGCGCATCCTGCAGGCGGAGCTTGACACGGTGGAGGAAAATCTCGAAGTCTTGCGACAGCAGGGCAAGAACGTGTCGCGGGCGATGCTGAAAGGGCTGGAGAAGCGCAAGCACAACCTTGTGGCGAAGCTGGAGAAGGTGGAACACGCCATCAAGTCCCGCACGGATGATGTGGTGGACTTCAAGCAGATGGGCATCGACCACATCTTCATTGACGAGAGTCACCAGTTCAAGAACTTGACTTTCAACACCCGTCATGACCGTGTGGCGGGATTGGGAAACTCGGAAGGAAGCCAGAAGGCCCTGAATATGCTCTTTGCCATCCGTACCATACAGGAACGCACGGGCAAGGACTTGGGGGCTACGTTCCTTTCGGGCACGACCATTTCCAACAGTCTGACGGAACTGTACCTGCTCTTCAAATACCTGCGCCCCAACGAACTGGAACGGCAGGACATCCGCTGTTTCGATGCTTGGGCTGCCATCTTCGCCAAAAAGACGACCGATTTTGAGTTCAACGTAACGAACAATATCGTTCAGAAGGAGCGTTTTCGCTATTTCATCAAGGTGCCGGAGCTTGCCGCCTTCTACAACGAGATTACCGACTACCGCACGGCGGAGGATGTAGGTGTGGACAGACCAAACAAGAATGAGATACTGCACCACATACCGCCCACACCGGAGCAGGAGGACTTCATACAGAAGCTGATGCAGTTTGCCAAAACCGGCGATGCCACTCTGCTTGGCAGGTTACCCCTGTCGGAAACGGAGGAAAAGGCGAAGATGCTCATCGCCACCGACTACGCGAGAAAGATGGCTCTTGATATGCGCATGATAGACCCGAACTACGAGGACCATCCCGACAACAAGGCAAGCCATTGTGCCAAGATGATTGCAGAGTATTACCACAAGTACGAGACGCACAAGGGTACGCAGTTCGTGTTCTCCGACTTGGGGACATACCAGCCGGGGGAAGGATGGAACGTGTACAGCGAGATAAAACGCAAGTTGGTGGAGGATTACGGCATACCGGCAAGTGAGGTGCGCTTCATTCAGGAGTGTAAGACGGATAAGGCTCGTAAGGCGGTGATAGATGCCATGAACGCAGGGACAGTGCGAGTGCTGTTCGGCTCCACAAGTATGCTCGGAACGGGCGTGAATGCGCAGAAAAGATGCGTCGCCATCCATCACCTTGATACACCGTGGCGACCGTCCGACCTGCAACAGCGTGACGGACGGGGTGTTAGAGCCGGGAACGAGATTGCCAAGCATTTTGCCGAGAACAACGTGGATATCATCATCTACGCGGTGGAAAAGTCGCTGGACAGCTACAAGTTCAATCTCCTGCACTGCAAGCAGACTTTCATAAGCCAGCTCAAAAGCGGTGCGATGGGTGCGCGTACCATCGACGAGGGGGCAATGGACGAAAAATCGGGCATGAATTTCTCGGAATACATGGCGTTGCTCTCCGGCAATACCGACCTGTTGGACAAGGCGAAACTGGAAAAGCGGATCGCATCGCTCGAAGGGGAACGCAAGTCGTTCAACAAGGGCAAGCGTGATTCGGAGTTCAAGCTGGAGTCAAAGACCGGCGAGTTGCGCAACAACACGGCTTTCATAGATGCCATGACGGAGGACTGGAACCGCTTCCTGTCGGTGGTGCAGACCGACAAGGAGGGCAACCGCCTTAATATAATAAAGGTGGACGGAGTGGATTCCGCCGATGAGAAGGTCATCGGAAAGCGTTTGCAGGAGATAGCCAAGAATGCCACGACCGGAGGGTTGTACACGCAGGTCGGTGAACTTTACGGTTTTCCGATAAAGGTGGTGAGCGAAAGGATACTCAAAGAGGGATTGGAGTTCACCGACAACCGCTTCGTGGTCGAGGGGAACTACAAGTACACCTACAACAACGGGCATCTGGCGATGGCTGACCCGTTGGCCGCCGCCCGCAACTTCCTCAACGCGATGGAGAGGATACCCTCCATCATCGACCAGTACAAGGCGAAGAACGAGGTGCTGGAGATGGAGATACCGCAGTTACAGGAGATAGCGGGTAAGGTGTGGAAGAAGGAGGACGAGCTGAAGCAGTTGAAGTCCGAACTTGCCGCCCTTGACCGAAAAATTCAGCTGGAGCTTGCGCCACCCACGCCCGAAGTCGCAGAAAAGGAGAATGAAGGGCAACAGCTCAAGCCGGAAGCGGAAGATGTGAGGAACAGGCAGGCGCAATATCCCGAAAATGCACCGCCGCAGATACGCAGTCCGGCGGATAGTATCGTTGCCAACCATGTCATAATCGGGCGTCCGGGACTGTATGCCAAGGAGGAAACCCGGTCCAAAGGATTGAAAATATAACCTAAGGAATTTTATCTGAAGTATTAATAAGGGCTATCCCAAAAGGTCTAAAAGTAAATTTTATCCTTTCTGCAAGTATCTATAGGATGGCAACTGCATTTTTTTCTTTTTGGGCAGCCCTTATTAAAATTTATTCTTATTTTAGGTTATATACATTCATGTCCATTTATGTAAAAAATTCCTGCTGACCTTGTTTATGTCTTGTCAGTCACCATTTGCAAAACCATATTTGACCCTCAAAGAGGCTGAATTTGATAAGTAACTTGCTACATACTCATAATAAGGAGCTAAATAGAACACGAATGGGAAATACACAAATGCTAAACTAAAGAAGATATTGGCCAAAATAAACGCTATACCGAGAGAGAAACTTGATTTTTCAACTTCCTAAAACGGTGTTGTTCAAACATTTCTACTTATTTGTACTTGCCAGTTGAACCTACGCTTCCCTAATAAAATGTCTATGGTAAAAAGTTAAAAAATCCTCCCACTTTTGTTAGATATATTTTTTTTTGTAATTTTGTAATCGTTATGCGGCAGTAATAATATACATATTAATACGAGTTAGTAATCCTGTAGTTCTCATATGCTACGAGGAGGTATTAAAAGGTGCGTTTCGACAATGCATCTACTGTAGTATATTATTGCTTAATCCAAATGAATATTATAAATTTAGGAATTCTTGCTCACATTGATGCAGGAAAAACTTCCGTAACCGAGAATCTGCTGTTTGCCAGTGGAGCAACGGAAAAGTGCGGCCGTGTGGATAATGGTGACACCATAACGGACTCTATGGATATAGAGAAACGTAGAGGAATTACTGTCCGGGCTTCTACGACATCTATTATCTGGAATGGAGTGAAATGCAATATCATTGACACTCCGGGACACATGGATTTTATTGCGGAAGTGGAGCGGACATTCAAAATGCTTGATGGAGCAGTCCTCATCTTATCCGCAAAGGAAGGCATACAAGCGCAGACAAAGTTGCTGTTCAGTACTTTACAAAAGCTGCAAATCCCGACAATTATATTTATCAATAAGATTGACCGTGCCGGTGTGAATTTGGAGCGTTTGTATATGGATATAAAAACAAATCTGTCGCAAGATGTCCTGTTTATGCAAACTGTTGTCGATGGATCGGTTTATCCGGTTTGCTCCCAAACATATATAAAGGAAGAATACAAAGAATTTGTATGCAACCATGACGACGATATATTAGAACGATATTTGGCGGATAGCGAAATTTCACCGGCTGATTATTGGAATACGATAATCGCTCTTGTGGCAAAAGCCAAAGTCTATCCGGTGCTACATGGATCAGCAATGTTCAATATCGGTATCAATGAGTTGTTGGACGCCATTTCTTCTTTTATACTTCCTCCGGCATCAGTCTCAAACAGACTTTCAGCTTATCTCTATAAGATAGAGCATGACCCCAAAGGGCATAAAAGAAGTTTTCTTAAAATAATTGACGGAAGTCTGAGACTTCGAGACGTTGTAAGAATCAACGATTCGGAAAAATTCATCAAGATTAAAAATCTAAAGACTATTTATCAGGGCAGAGAGATAAATGTTGATGAAGTGGGTGCCAATGATATCGCGATTGTAGAAGATATAGAAGATTTTCGAATCGGAGATTATTTAGGTGCTAAACCTTGTTTGATTCAAGGATTATCTCATCAGCATCCCGCTCTCAAATCCTCCGTCCGGCCAAATAAGCCCGAAGAGAGAAGCAAGGTGATATCCGCTCTGAATACATTGTGGATTGAAGACCCGTCTTTGTCCTTTTCCATAAACTCATATAGTGATGAATTGGAAATCTCGTTATATGGTTTGACCCAAAAGGAAATCATACAGACATTGCTGGAAGAACGATTTTCCGTAAAGGTCCATTTTGATGAGATCAAGACTATCTACAAAGAACGACCTATAAAAAAGGTCAATAAGATTATTCAGATCGAAGTACCACCCAACCCTTACTGGGCCACAATAGGGCTGACTCTTGAACCCTTACCGTTAGGGGCAGGGTTGCAAATCGAAAGTGACATCTCCTATGGTTATCTGAACCATTCTTTTCAAAATGCCGTTTTTGAAGGGATTCGTATGTCTTGCCAATCTGGTTTACATGGATGGGAAGTGACAGATCTGAAAGTAACTTTTACTCAAGCCGAGTATTATAGCCCGGTAAGTACACCTGCTGATTTCAGACAGCTGACCCCTTATGTCTTCAGGCTGGCTTTGCAACAGTCAGGTGTGGACATTCTCGAACCGATGCTCTGTTTTGAGTTGCAGATACCCCAAGTAGCGAGTTCCAAAGCTATTACAGATTTGCAAAAACTGATGTCTGAGATTGAAGACATCAGTTGTAATAATGAGTGGTGTCATATTAAAGGGAAAGTTCCATTAAATACAAGTAAAGACTATGCCTCAGAAGTAAGTTCGTACACTAAGGGCTTAGGCATTTTTATGGTTAAGCCATGTGGGTATCAAATAACAAAAGACGGTTATTCTGATAATATCCGCATGAACGAAAAAGATAAACTTTTATTCATGTTCCAAAAATCAATGTCATTAAAATAATGGAGCGGTCAGGAAATTTCTATAAGGCAATACGGTTGGGATATATACTTATCTCCATTCTTATCGGATGTATGGCATATAATAGCCTCTATGAATGGCAGGAGATAGAAGCATTAGAACTTGGCAATAAAAAAATAGACGAGCTCCGAAAAGAAATAAACAATATCAATATTCAAATGATAAAATTTTCTCTATTGGGTGAAACAATACTGGAATGGAACGATAAAGATATCGAGCATTACCATGCACGGCGTATGGCAATGGACAGTATGCTCTGCCGTTTCAAGGCCACCTATCCAGCAGAGCGCATCGATAGTGTGCGCAGTCTTTTAGAGGATAAGGAACGACAGATGTTCCAGATAGTCCGGTTAATGGATGAACAACAATCTATTAACAAGAAGATAGCCAATCAAATTCCGGTTATTGTACAGAAAAGTGTGCAGGAACAGTCCAAAAAGCCAAAACGAAAAGGTTTCTTAGGCATATTCGGCAAAAAAAAGGAAGTAACTCCAGCAGTATCAACCACTATCCTTCATTCGGTCAATAGAAACGTAATCAGCGAACAGAAAGTGCAGGATCGCCAATTGTCGGAACAAGCCGACAGCCTTGCAGCTCGTAATGCAGAACTTAACAGACAACTGCAAGAATTGATTTGCCAAATAGAAGAAAAGGTACAAACCGAACTGCAAAGCCGGGAAAACGAAATAGTTGCCATGCGTGAAAAGTCATTTATGCAAGTAGGCGGTTTAATGGGATTCGTTCTTCTATTGTTGTTAATTTCCTACATCATCATACATCGTGATGCAAAAAGCATTAAACAATACAAGCACAAGACAACTGATTTGATAAGGCAACTGGAACAATCCGTACAACGGAACGAGGCACTGATAACGTCAAGGAAGAAGGCGGTACATACTATCACCCATGAACTGCGCACACCGCTGACAGCAATAACAGGCTATGCCGGACTGATACGGAAAGAACAGTGTGAGGATAAGTCCGGGCAGTATATCCAAAACATACTGCAATCCTCCGACCGTATGCGGGATATGCTTAACACTTTGCTTGACTTCTTCCGCCTGGACAACGGCAAGGAACAGCCCCGTCTGTCACCCTGCCGGATTTCAGCAATCACGCACACACTTGAAACGGAGTTCATGCCTGTTGCCGTGAACAAAGGGCTGTCCTTGTCCGTGAAGACTGGACACGATGCCATTGTATTGACCGACAAAGAGCGAATAATACAAATCGGGAATAACCTGCTGTCAAACGCTGTCAAGTTCACAGAAGAAGGCGGTGTTTCTTTGATTACTGAATATGATAATGGAGTTCTGACACTGGTCGTTGAAGATACAGGTACAGGCATGACAGAAGAGGAACAGAAACAAGCGTTCGGTGCGTTTGAACGTCTATCAAATGCCGCCGCAAAGGAGGGTTTCGGGCTTGGGCTTGCCATAATGCGTAATATTGTGTCGATGCTTGGCGGAACAATCCGTTTAGACAGCAAGAAAGGGAAAGGCAGTCGTTTCACAGTTGAAATTTCTATGCAGGAAGCTGAAGAACAGCTTGGATATACAAGCAATACACCTGTTTATCATAACAATAAATTCCATGATGTTGTCGCCATTGACAATGATGAGGTATTACTTCTGATGCTGAAAGAGATGTATTCCCAAGAAGGAATACACTGCGACACTTGCACCGATGCTGCGGCACTGATGGAAATGATACGCCAGAAAGAATACAGCCTGTTGCTGACAGACTTGAATATGCCCGATATAAACGGTTTCGAATTGCTGGAACTGTTGCGTTCGTCCAACGTGGGCAATTCACCAACAATCCCGGTGGTTGTGGCAACCGCTTCGGGCAGTTGTAACAAAGGGGAACTATTGGCAAAAGGCTTTGCCGGATGCCTGTTCAAACCGTTCTCCATATCGGAACTGATGGAGGTTTCCGACAGGTGTGCCATAAAAGCGACACCGGACGGGAAACCGGACTTTTCCGCCTTATTGTCCTATGGCAATGAAGCCGTCATGCTGGAAAAGTTGATAACTGAAACAGAAAAGGAAATGCAGGCGGTACGGGATGCAGCAAAAGAAAAAGACCTGCAAAAGCTGGATTCCCTGATCCACCACCTGCGCAGTTCGTGGGAGGTGCTCCGTGCCGACCAACCGCTGAATGTACTTTACGGATTGCTTCGTGGCGATGCTCTCCCGGATGGTGAAGCGTTAAGCCATGCCGTGACTGCCGTGCTGGATAAGGGAGTGGAAATAATACGGTTGGCAGAAGAGGAAAGGAGAAAATACGAAGATGAATAAGACAAAAATAATTGTGGTGGAAGACAACATCGTGTATTGCGAATATGTCTGCAATATGCTGTCACGGGAGGGCTACCGCAATATGAAGGCTTACCACCTCTCAACCGCGAAGAAACATCTGCAACAGGCAACAGATAATGATATCGTGGTTGCCGACCTGCGTCTGCCTGACGGCAGTGGCATAGACCTTTTGTGCTGGATGCGAAAGGAGGGAAAGATGCAGCCCTTCATCATTATGACCGACTACGCCGAAGTTAATACCGCCGTGGAAAGCATGAAACTCGGCTCGATAGACTATATTCCCAAACAGCTTGTGGAGGATAAACTTGTCCCCCTGATCCGTTCCATACTGAAAGAACGTCAGGCAGGACAACGCCGTATGCCTATATTCGCCCGTGAAGGTTCCGCCTTTCAGAAAATCATGCACCGCATAAGGCTGGTAGCCGCCACCGATATGAGCGTGATGATATTTGGTGAGAACGGCACGGGCAAGGAGCATATTGCCCACCTGTTGCATGACAAGAGCAAACGTGCAGGCAAGCCATTTGTGGCGGTGGACTGCGGTTCACTCTCCAAAGAGCTTGCACCGTCGGCTTTCTTCGGACACGTCAAAGGTGCATTTACAGGTGCGGACAATGCCAAGAAAGGATATTTCCATGAGGCGGAAGGCGGCACGTTGTTTCTGGACGAGGTAGGAAACCTCGCGTTGGAAACCCAACAGATGTTGCTCCGTGCCATACAGGAGAGGCGGTATCGCCCGGTCGGAGACAAGGCAGACCGGAATTTCAATGTCCGCATCATCGCTGCTACCAATGAAGATTTGGAGGTATCGGTGAATGAAAAGCGTTTTCGGCAGGATCTTCTGTACCGCCTGCACGACTTCGGGATAACCGTTCCTCCGTTGCGTGACTGTCAAGAAGACATTATGCCGCTGGCAGAGTTCTTCCGTGATATGGCAAACAGAGAGCTGGAGTGTAGCGTGAGCGGGTTCAGTTCCGAAGCACGTAAAGCGTTGCTGACACACGCATGGCCGGGCAACGTGCGGGAACTTCGGCAGAAAGTTATGGGTGCTGTATTGCAGGCGCAGGAAGGTGTTGTCATGAAAGAGCATCTGGAACTTGCCGTGACGAAACCGACCTCTACTGTCAGCTTCGCCTTGCGCAATGACGCGGAGGATAAGGAGCGGATATTGCGTGCGTTGAAACAGGCAAACGGCAACCGGAGTGTCGCCGCAGAACTGCTCGGCATAGGCAGGACAACACTATACAGCAAACTTGAAGAGTATGGACTTAAATATAAATTCAAGCAATCATAGCCCGTAATTCACTGAATTTGGCTATCTTTGCATAACATTTGAGAAAAACGGCGATTGGCAGGAGCTTTTCGCCGCCAACATATAGGATAAGACCGCAAGGCGTTTCAAGCGAAAATCTGGTAAATTGGAACTACGGAGACGATTGCGTGATGCTTATGCTATGCTTACGCATAGCGTGCATTCACGTACTCTCCGTAAAGGCTTTACCAGAGCCATCGCTTGAAGGTAGTGTGAATTGCACGCTACTTTTTTACCCTTGCCTAACGAAAGGAAACGATTATGGGTAAAGTTCAGATTCTCGCCGTACTGACGATGGACGGATGTCTTTCTTCAGAGTTATATGATAAAGCACATCAGGATTTGTGCCTTGACCGTTGCGGTCTTGATGAAATCAGGAAGAAAGCCTTTTACCGTGTGACACCGGACTATTCCATTTCAATGCTGCACGAATGGAGAAAAGACTGCACAAACATCCGTTACCTCGCGGAAGCCACACCGGACACGGCAGACTATATAAACGGACTGCTGCGGATGCACGCTGTGGATGAAATCATACTATACACCGTTCCTTTCATATCCGGAAGCGGACGACATTTTTTTAAGTCGGCTCTGCCAGAGCAACACTGGACGCTTTCCTCTTTGAAAAGCTATCCCAACGGTGTATGTCGCATTATCTATATCCTTGATAAAAAAGCAAGATAGCCAAAATGTGCGGCAAGCATACATTTCTATTTTCAGGAATAGAATAAATGTTCCGATTACAAACAATTTAAGTCGGAGATAATTTGTCCTTGTGAAAAAATACTGAATTTTATACCTCTGAAATCCAGCACTTTGTAAAATTGAGTGTTGGATTTTTTATTTTCTGCCGCGTTTTTTGCCAATTATATTCATGTGCGCACGCAGAAAACAAAGTGTAATTTTCAAAATTGACAGAACCATGAATTATTTCTTGCTGGCGGAAACCGACTTTTTCCGCCTGATAAACGAAGCCGGCGACTGCAATATGGAAACGGCATACACGGCTTTCGCCACCCAAGTGATCGAACTGTGCAACGGCGGCATGGACATGAACCTTACCGTCATCGCGCTTGCCTACATCGAAATCGAGTTGCAGCACCATCCCGTACGTAATCTGTCAGAAGAAAAAAGAGAGATTGCCGCCTACGTCAGCAAGGCTCTGTCTTTCGTAAGAAAGATGCAGAAATTCCTTGCCACGCCCCAAGTGCCACCACTAATATCCGCCAACAACGCAACAGAAACCACCGCCAGCCTTCTTCAATGGACGGGCAATGCCATCGACCTCGTGGAACTTATCTACGGCATAGACGTGATGGGCTGCATCAACAACGGCAATATGCCGCTCAAACAGCTCGCCCCACTTCTCTATAAGATATTCGGGGTTGATTCTAAAGACTGCTACCGCTTCTACACTGATATCAAACGCCGGAAGAACGAAAGCCGCACCTATTTCATTGACAGGATGCAGGAAAAACTGAACGAGAGAATGTTGCGTGATGAGGAGTTGGAGCGGATGAGAAAATAAAAAAATATCCATTACATATGAGAAGACAGGAATACTCGTATCCTGTCTTTTTATTTTCATTTAATTATATATTAATTAGCACAATATATGTGAGTTTTTCATTCCTATAAGGACAAATTTCAGAAACGTATGTCTGGTAAATTATTGAGTCATCATAGTATGAACATATATCATTACTAAAAACAATGAAACAACTTCCATAAGATTGTGGTTGTAAAAATCGCCATTTAATAGCCCGTTTTTTTTGTAAAATTCGCCAATTAAAAAAATATGATTATCTTTGCATTATATTTTATAAGGTATGGAAACAGTAAATAGAATACTTCAAGAGAAGATTACAGCACGAATCGCGCCCAATAAAGCAGTACTGATTTTTGGTGCTCGCCGTGTTGGTAAAACGGTAATGATGCGTAAAATTGTGGACAACTATTCAGGTAGGACGATGATGCTCAACGGCGAAGACTACGACACATTAGCACTATTGGAGAATCGCTCAATAGCCAATTATCGGCATTTATTGGATGGTATTGATTTGCTGGCTATTGATGAGGCACAGAACATACCACAAATCGGTAGTATTCTGAAGTTGATAGTTGATGAAATACCGGGAATAAGTGTCTTGGCAAGTGGTTCTTCGTCATTCGATTTGCTGAATAAGACTGGTGAACCGTTGGTCGGCCGCAGTACGCAATTTCTCCTTACACCATTCTCGCAACGGGAAATCGCACAGACGGAAACGGCACTTGAAACCCGCCAGAACCTCGAAGCGCGCTTGATTTACGGTTCCTATCCCGAAGTAGTAATGATGGAGAACTATGAACGTAAAACAGACTACCTACGTGATATTGTCGGTGCATACCTGCTTAAAGATATCTTAGCAATTGACGGCTTAAAAAATTCGAGCAAGATGCGCGATCTACTGCGATTGATAGCTTTTCAGTTGGGCAGCGAAGTTTCTTACGAAGAGTTAGGTAAACAACTCGGCATGAGCAAGACGACCGTTGAAAAATACCTCGACCTATTGGAAAAGGTCTTCGTTATCTATCGTCTGGGGGCTTATTCGCGTAACCTACGCAAGGAGGTTACAAAAGCTGGCAAGTGGTACTTCTACGACAACGGCATTCGCAATGCCATTATCGGGGCTTTCTCACCGCTGGCCATTCGGCAGGATGTCGGTGCGCTGTGGGAGAACTACATCATCGGAGAGCGGCGCAAAGCGAACTTCAATGAGGGACTGCACAGGGAGTTCTATTTCTGGCGCACCTACGACAAACAGGAAATCGACCTGATTGAGGAGAGTGCCGACAGTCTTACCGCCTTGGAGTTCAAGTGGGGAAATAAAATGCCGGCCGCACCGAAAGCCTTCCAAGAAGCCTATCCCTATGCCGAGTTTCATGTGGTAAATCGGGAGAATTATTTGGAGTTCGTATAATCAATAAATTACGTATATGGAAACAAAACTACAATCCAAACAGCAATATCCGCGGTTTATCCAAAATAAACCGTGTGGTATTGACAAATTCGATGGAGGTTCGCAAGAAAGGTTGGCAAAAACTATTGCTCGCCATTTTTGTCAGAATGATTCATTGGATGAGGAATGTACTTTACCTCGAATTATCGGCATCGAAGGTATTTGGGGATCTGGAAAATCCAACGTGGTTAAAATGTTGGAACGTGAATTATCAGACGACTATTACTTTTTTGAGTATGACGCATGGGGACATCAAGAGGACTTGCAACGCCGCTCTATATTGGAATTGCTTACAAGCAAACTTATTGATGATGGTATCCTATCTGGAAATGCAACAATAAAAGTCAAAGGTGGAGGTACGAAAACCGTATCATGGTCTGAAAAGCTGAAATATTTATTAGCCCGTAAAACGGAGACCGTAACCGAAAAATATCCCCTTATCAGTAATGGTATGGTTGCGGCATTTTTGGTTGCAGTTTTAACTCCGATATTTACATTTATTGCGTATGCAGTAAAACCTACACCCACAACATGGTGGTTTTCTTTATTGTCTATTATCATAGCTGCACTGCCAGTTCTTATTGCATTGTGCGTTTGGAAATGGGCATATAGCAAAGATCATAAATATGGATGGAGTTATATGTTAGCTATTTATCAAGATAAAGTCGAAAAGGACGTTTGCTATGAGACTTTGAGCGAAGACGAACCAACGGTTTACGAGTTCAAAACATGGATGCAAGACATTTCTGATTTTATCAAGGAAAAAGGACAACGTAAATTAGTCCTTGTTTTTGACAACATGGATCGTCTCCCCGCTGAAAAAGTAAAAGAATTATGGTCTTCTATCCATACGTTCTTCGCCGATAGCGGTTTTGAAAATGTTTGGGCTGTTATTCCTTTCGATGAAACACATTTAGCTTGTGCATTCGGAGATGAGACCGACGAACAAACGAAACAACTGACCAAGTATTTTATCAATAAAACTTTCCCTATTGTTTATCGTGTTGCTCCTCCTGTTATTACCGACTATCGAAGTATATTCAACAAACTGTTTGTTGAAGCATTTGGAGAAACAGAAAATGAAGCGAAAGAAACTATAAATCGGATATTCAGATTGGTAAATCCTAATGCCAATGTTAGGGAAATTATATCATATATCAATGAGATGGTCGCTCTTAAACAAGAGTGGTGTAACGAAATTTTGATGATAAACATAGCATTGTTCTGTTTGAAGAAGACGGATATTCTGGCAAATCCAGTAGAACAAATATTGTCCGGCGACTATCTGAATGGCATTCAAACAATAATTAACAATGATCTGCAAACACAACGCGAAATTGCAGCTTTGGTATATGGTGTCGATGTTGAAGATGCTCGACAAATTCCATTGAAAAAATATATTGAAGGCTGCATCAACGGAGAAGAAGACCACGACATAAATCAATATGCAGAGACTAATAAACAATTTGACACTGTATTAGAAGAAGTTATACAATGTATGGACAATGCGCTTATCGATAAGATTATACATTGTTTGCATAAATTAACTCGAAAGAGCGATGTTATTCTGCGTGTATGGCAAAGAATAGCACAATTGAAATTAAAAGAATCCATAGAGAAGCAGGTGTTCCCTGTCGAATACCAAGAACTGCTGTTGCATTTAGACACGGAAAGCCAAAACCATGTGATTGCTCAATTATATAAGAAGATAGTTCGGTTCAATGACTTCAATGGCGGCGACTATTTCAAAACGTTAGATGCAATAGACAGGTTTATTGCGCAAAATAAGTTGGCGTGCGATTTTACGTCATTGATTGAAGCAAAAACAGTCAAGCCAAATACATTTATCGATTATATTCAAGCTGCAAATGCAACAGATGCTGCCTATCGGGATAACGCGACAACTAAAGCATATAAATATTATCAAGTAGCAACAAATTCGGAGGCGCTCGATAATTATTTGGCAAACTTACTACCCGATAATTTCGACCATGCAGATATTGTAAAAACGTTAAAAGATAATTCTACCTATACGTTTCCAACGCTTTTGCAAGCGATCACGAATTGCATTGATGAACAGAATGTAAATAAAGATAATATAGGGGCTATATTTACAACCTATCGTTTATTGGCATCTGACGAAGAAAGACCTTTACCTGTAACGTTAGATTCAACCTACATAAATCAGTTGCATTCTGAATTAGAAACTGATGGCCGAAACATTAAAGAGTCTGGATATTACGATTTAGTCGCCATGCAATTGGCACATGGTCATTCCGTTTCCTTAATAGAGGGTGGAGATATAAAATATGTTGCAGAACTCATGGACTATTATGTGGATCATGGAGACTTATTAGTAAATAGTGTGGGATGGAATATACCGCTATTAAATGAAACACTACAATACATGGTAAATCATAAACTTGGCTATAAATTATTGCTCTCAGACATATTGCCCCAATTTGAAGATATTAAGAACAGAATAGGTGTAACGGATGAGGTATTTATCGAGCATTTAGCAGAGTGGAATACCGATTTGGATAAGTATATCACTAAGAACAATATTAAAGATGTAATTCCTGACGCATCTTTTTACGATTTGACCACTTTATCTCCATACTGTCAAGTGTTGCAAAAGTCCTGTTCTGCTGTTTCTCTTTATCTATATCAAGGTCATATTCGCTGTCCCCGCCGTAATACTGCTCATCATCAAAAGTTTCCGTAAAATCCACTTTAAAATGTATAAGTGAATATACTCCGGAATTACTGTCGTAAAATGCGGTCCTTGAGGTATTGCCCTTCATTCTTATGCCGGTATTTCTGATTATATAAGTATTCTTAACACCATCAGATGTAATTGATATCTTCAAGTCACATTTTCTGTATATAGGCGATTTGCTTCCCATGTTATCATAACGGTTGTAATCACTCTGCATTTTTGCAAGTTCATCATCAGATATGTCCACATCTATTTCCACCTTATTATTGATGTCAAAAAGCTGGTTATATACAGTTTCTTCATCATAGGGCAGACCGCCGTTATCGATATCATATTCTTTTCCATCGGTTACGTTGCCATTATCCTTTGTCTCAGATACATACCGGCTGTTATCAGCGGATGAGGGTATTTCCTTATTACTGCTGCCGCAGCCTCCTGCAGCCATTATCATCAGAGCAGCCATGACTGCACTTATTATTTTTCTCGTTCTGCCTGCCATAAAGCCTCCCAAAAATATATCCTATGTTAATTATAACATTATTTGCTGTCGGTGCAATGTTTTTTTAAATCTTCTGCCGTAAGTCCGAACATAACCGTATCAACGTAATGTCCATGGTAATATTCGCTGTCCCTGGATACACCCTCCACCACACAGCCGACACTCCTCATCATCGCTGCAGACGCGTCATTGCCCATATTGACACAGGAAACCATTTTATTCATCCTAAGCTCATTAAATGCGTAATTTAATACAAGTTTCAATGCCTTTACCGAATATCCTTTTCCCCTGTGTTCCGGCAAAATATACACGCTAAAAGAAAATTTACCATTTTTCTTATCAATACCGCAAAGATTAATACAGCCTGCATAATTATCTTCAAGATCCCATATCGAAAATTCAATCCTGTCATCCTCACATCCGAAATTCAGGTGTTCGGCTTCAAAATCACTGAGGGAATCCGGTTCATAAGGCAGTTTTACATCGCTGTCAAAGAAAATACAGCTTTCCGTATCATATATCATCTCATGATTGATGCGGTATTCCTCCTCGTTCATATCACTTAAGACTATTCCGTCATATTCCCAGTAATAAGGTCTTTGCTCCCATACCAACGGGCCTTTGGCGGTATGTTTTTCTGAATTTCCCAGTGTGGAATCAAATACTTCAAAGCCTTTATAGTTCTTTCTTTCTCTTTCTTTGTCCGCGCCTGTGCCGTTATATTCAAAATCAAGGAGTGAATAGTACAGTTCTCCTGTATAATGTCCCCCGGTATAAAACATCCCGCTTCTGAATGCGTCAAGGGTAAATCCCATACTTTCCACAAACGCCTTGCCCTCTTCATTATCTTCCATAATGTTACATCCGACTTTATGGAACCGCCTCTCATTAAAAAGATATTCAAGAAGGATTGACGTTGCACTTCCCGCATAACCTAAACCTCTGTACTGTCTGTAAACGGTTATGCTTAGCTGTGCATTGCCCATCTTTTCATTTATCCAGTCAATTACAGCATATCCCACAGGTTCTTCATCCATATTTCTTATGGAAAACCAAAGTTCGTCACCCTCCTCGTTATTTACCATGGCATTGTCCGCCATATCTTTGGCATATTGAACCATGCGGGAGAACAGATAAAAAAATGAAACTTTATTTTACATAAAGACAAAT
>OLXQ01000050.1_pt1 | contig 19533 bp, 17 predicted proteins | sample 1673371 | NCBI WGS metagenome assembly OLXQ01 (sample SAMEA103958109, study PRJEB25191) | human gut metagenome | biome: human-associated habitat [ENVO:00009003]; feature: intestine environment [ENVO:2100002]; material: feces | place: Germany | collected 2013/2015
ACATCAAGGCCAGGGTCGGAGCGGATTTCATAAGTTTGGTTCCTCGTTGGCGCACGACCGATTTGACCTATTACCATGATGTCGGAACTAAAGTCAAGGACCGCATTTCCATGATCAGTCCGATGGCCTGTTTCGAGTTCAGCAAGGGTATGTTCAAAGTCAACGCCAAGGCCGTTCTTGCCTCGGGTGGGGATCATCTCCGACTTATGGGAGGTTATGCTGTCTATGACAAGTCGGACGATTATAAGTACAAGTACACCCCTCTAAGGTCGGTCACAGGATTCGCCTCGGCAAGTTATGGCCAGCAATGGCAATTCATCCTGTTCGCCGGAGGCATGACGGCGTTGGGTGCCGGTCATGACCTGATCACAGATGACGAGACAGGTTATGCGAAGACCGCCTACATCTATTACTTTGATGGAGGCTTCAAGAATATCCGCTACATGTTTCGTGTCGCTCCGGCGGTCGCGTTCAATCTCGAAAGACTTACATGCGCCATTGAATATAATAGCACAGGCGTGATTTATGGACAGATGAATGAGTTGAATGCCAGAGGGTTGGCTAATATGGGGGAACATCTGATCATCAATCATAGAATCCTTGGAGTGGTGAGATATTCATTTTAGTGTCATGGTTTAGTGAATATTTTGTCAAAAAATCTTGTCTTTTAGAATATTTTTCCGATATTTGCCGTGTTGAACTAATAGAATGAGAAGTTTCAATCATATCCACCTACATCTTCACCATCGCCAGAAGCGGAGGTGACTTTGTCGTGGGTATCTGTTTATGAGGGATATTAAGGTCAAGGCTCGCTTCCGTTTTGGTGGCGGGCCTTTTTTATAAAACGAACGACAAATGTTAAGAATCGCGATTCAGGCCAAAGGCCGTTTAAGTGAAGAAAGCCTCACACTGCTGCGTGAGGCCGGTATCGAGGTGGATGACACCAAGCGGAAATTCCTGTCCAGATCCAGTAATTTCCCGGCTGAGATACTCTATTTGAGAGACGATGACATTCCACAGGCAGTCGCTCAAGGCGTGACGGATTTGGGTATCGTAGGCTACAATGAAGTCTGCGAGAGGGGTGAGGCAGTGGAGGTTGTTGACCGTCTGGGCTTTGGACCGTGCCGCATTTCTTTGGCGATCCCCAAGTCTGAAGAATATACCGGACTGGAATATTTCAACGGTAAGCGGATAGCTACATCGTACCCGAACATCTTGAGCAAATTTCTGAAAGATAAAGGAATAGATGCATCGATCAACGTTATCGCAGGCTCTGTGGAGATCGCTCCGACCGTTGGTATGAGCGATGCTATCTTCGATATCGTATCTTCCGGCGGGACGCTTGTGAGCAACGGGCTCAAGGAGGTTGAGAAGGTGGTGTTCTCGGAGGCGGTGCTGATTTCGGGTGGCAATCTTTCGGATGAAAAGACTAAACTTCTGGAACAGATAAAGTTCCGCTTTAACGCTGTCCGGGACAGCCGTGGAAAGAAATACCTGTTGATGAATATCCCCGACGACCGGATCGAGGATGCCATCCAGATTGTTCCGGCGATGAGGAGCCCGACTGTGCTGCCGCTTGCGCAAAGCGGGTGGTCTTCACTGCATTCCGTTGTGGATGAGAGCGTTTTGTGGGAGAAGATCGAAAGTTTGAAGGAGATTGGCGCGGAAGGGATTCTTGTGCTCTCGGTTGAGAAGATGGTTTTGTAGGTGTTGAATATTTATTCGTTATTTTATGCGGAATTTTGATTGTACGGTCACTTCGACAAGCTCAGTGACCCCAATATACAATAACCCTCCCCGGATCGAATGGCCGAAACTGATCTCAAGGGCCGCTGAAAGCGATTCCGACATCGATGCAAGCGTAAGAGCCACCATTGAATATGTCCGGACACAAGGCGACAAGGCTGTTCTGGATCTGGAGTCCCGCTATGACAACATAGTTTTCACTTCTGTTGAAGCCTTGAAAGTCAGCGACAAGGAAATCGCGGAAGCCACCGCTTCCGTTTCACCAGAGTTAAAGGCGGCCATCGCACAGGCATATTCAAACATCAGGAAATTTCATAGCGCGCAGATGCCGCAAACAGTTAAGGTTGAGACTTCACCCGGTGTCGTCTGCTACCAGAAGGCCGTTCCGCTCCGTAGGGTCGGACTGTATATTCCTGGCGGGCGCGCGCCTTTGTTCTCGACGGTTCTGATGCTGGCCGTCCCTGCCTCCGTGGCTGGCTGCCCTGAAATCGTTCTCTGCACACCTCCTGACAAGGATGGGAAAGCCAATCCTGTCATAGTCTATGCGGCTTCGGTCTGTGGAGTCAGAAATATATTCAAAATCGGTGGCGCTCAGGCCATTGCGGCTATGGCTTATGGAACGGAGACGCTCGCCAAATGCGACAAGATTTTCGGCCCTGGCAACCGTTATGTGATGAAGGCCAAGCAGATGGTCGGGCTGTCGGTCGCAGCGATCGATATGCCGGCCGGTCCGTCAGAGGTTATGGTGCTGGCTGACGGGACCGCTGATCCTGAGTTCGTCGCAGCTGACTTCCTCTCCCAGTCGGAGCACGGGCCGGACAGCCAGTCGATTCTGGTCTGCACATCGGAGGCTATCGCAAAATCCGTGGTGGATGCAGTCGCAAGACAGACCGCAAGGCTGAGTCGGGGAAGTATCATTGCCAAAGCGTTGGATCACAGTCGGATGGTCGTTCTTACGAGCCGTGAGGACATCATCGATTTCGCCAATGAATATGCTCCTGAACATCTCATCATATCTATGCGTGATCCTTGGAGCGTGGCGGATAAGGTGGTAGCCGCCGGGAGCATATTCATTGGAAATTATTCTCCTGAAAGCGCCGGTGATTATGCTTCAGGAACGAATCATACTTTGCCGACGAGTGGTTGGGCGCGTTCGTTCAGCGGGTTGAATCTGGATGCGTTTATGAGGAAGATGACGATTCAGGAGATTTCGCGTGAGGGTTTGTCCGGCCTTGGTGACACAATCCGTACAATGGCTTTGGCCGAAGGGCTTGACGCTCACGCCGCCGCGGTTGAAGTAAGACTTGAAAAATAATCAGTAATGAATATAGAAGACGTTCTTAAACTCGTAAGGCCAAACATCTTAGGTCTTGAGGCATATTCGACCGCCCGGGACGACTGTGGCTCGAACCGGCCGGAAATATTTCTGGATGCCAACGAGAATCCTTACAACAATGGCATCAATCGGTATCCGGACCCACATCAGAAAGCCTTGAAGGCCAAGGTCGCGGAAATCAAAGGAATTTCTGCGGATAGCCTGTTCATCGGCAACGGGAGCGACGAGGCGATTGACCTTGTTTACCGTGTGTTCTGCGTACCGGGAGCAAGCAATGCCGTGTCCATCGCTCCGAGTTACGGGATGTACGAGGTGGCAGCCGCGATGAACGACATTGAATTCCGGAAAGTCCAGCTGAGGCCGGATTTCTCAATGGACACAGAGGCAATGCTTTCCGCGGCGGACTCCAAGACAAGGCTGATGTTCATCTGCTCGCCGAACAACCCGACAGGAAACTCGTTCCCGGTGGAGCAGATCGAGGATATTCTTGAAAGGTTCGGCGGCGTGGTTGTGCTGGATGAGGCCTACATCGACTTTTCAGTCAGGCCTTCGCTGGCATCTTTGGTCAAGAGATACCCTAACCTGATTGTGCTCCAGACGCTTTCAAAGGCTTGGGGTATGGCAGGTCTCAGAATTGGATTGGCGATCGCGGATCCTGCTGTCATCGCTTTGATGTCCAAAGTCAAATATCCGTACAACATCAATGTTCTGGCTCAGAAGATGGCATTGATGAAACTTGACGAGGCGGCCAAGGACAAGGCTGTGGCCGAGATTGTGGGGCAGCGGTTCCGCTTGGAAAAAGAATTGGCCAAATGCCCGGAGGTCAAGGGAATATATTCAAGTGACGCTAACTTTTTGTTGGTTAGGTTTGAGAATCCGGATGAGGTTTACGAGAGGCTGCTTGCGGGAGGAGTCATTGTGCGGAATCGTTCCAAGGTTTCAGGTTGCGAGGGGTGCCTTCGCATCACAGTCGGCACTCCGGTGGAGAATGACAGACTGCTTCGGCTGCTGTCCTCTTCGGTCTCTGAGCCTGTCGAAGCGACCACCGCCGGTATGGAAATATTAGGCGAAAGACATATCCGAATTGTCCGTAATACCAAAGAGACAAAGATTGCCCTTGAATTGGATCTGGATTCCATTGGAGGCTCCGGACACATTTCCACCGGTCTCCCGTTCTTCGACCACATGCTTGAGCAGATCCCGAACCACGGAGGCGTGGCACTTTCAATCAATGCGAAAGGCGATCTGCAAGTGGATGAACATCACACGATTGAGGATGTCGGAATCGTCTTCGGAGAAGCGATCAACGCCGCGCTCGGCTCGAAACTCGGCATGGCCCGCTACGGCTTCGTCCTCCCGATGGACGACTGTGACGCCGCTGTCCTGATGGACTTCGGAGGGCGTATTGATTTCAAATGGAACGCGGAGTTCAAACGTGAGAAGGTCGGCGATGTCCCGACCGAGATGTTCAGCCATTTCTTCCAGTCTGTCTGCGCCGGAGCGAAATGCAACCTGCACATCCGGGCGGAGGGCGTGAACGAGCATCACAAGGCCGAGGCAATCTTCAAAGCCTTCGCCAGGGCTTTAAGAATGGCGGTCGCCAAGACCCCGTTCCCTTACGAACTACCATCAAGCAAAGGCATCCTATGATAGCGATAATTGACTACAAAGCCGGCAACATACGCTCGGTCGAAAACGCTCTGAAAAGGTTTGGATCGGAATATGTGCTGACCGCTGATCCGGAGATGATCCGCCGCGCCGACCACGTGATCCTGCCGGGAGTTGGGGAGGCTTCCTCCGCTATGAAAGCCTTGGAGTCCACAGGCTTGGCACCAGTCATAAAGTCATTGACCCAACCTGTTTTAGGAATATGCATCGGAATGCAGCTGATGTGCGCTTCAAGCGAGGAGGGCGACACGGAATGTCTTGGAATATTCACCCCGAAAGTCACCCGCTTCCCGGAAACTCCCGGTGTCAAGATCCCTCACACCGGGTGGGATACAATCTCCGGGCTGCGCGGCCCGCTTTTCAGGAATATTCCCGAAGATTCGTTCGTCTATTATGTGCATTCGTACAGCGCGGGAATATTCCCGGATCAGACTGTCGCCGCGACTGAATATGCCGGTGTCCGTTTCAGCGGGGCGCTCCAGCGGGACAATTTCTTCGGGACGCAGTTTCATCCGGAGAAGAGCGGTTCGGTCGGGGCTGAGATATTAAAGAATTTTATTGAATATGAAGAATTTTAACATAATCCCGGCCATAGACATAATCGGCGGCCGGTGCGTGCGTCTCACTCAGGGGGACTACGCGAAAGAGAAAGTATATTCGGACAACCCTGTCGAGATGGCGAAAAGTTTTGAGCGGGCCGGCGCGACAAGGCTGCATCTTGTGGATCTGGAAGGTGCAAAGGCCGCCTGTCCGAAGAACCTGGATGTGCTAAGGAATATAACCAATGCGACCGGTCTGAAAGTTGAGTTCGGCGGCGGGGTGAAGTCGGAGGAGTCTTTGAAGGCGGTTCTGGATGCCGGGGCTGAATATGTCATCTGCGGAAGCGTGGCCTTTACCGAACCGGACATATTCAAGAAATGGCTTGGCCGCTATGGGGAAAAAATCATCCTTGGGTTGGATTTGAAGAATGGTCTGGTCGCGACGCACGGTTGGAAGGAGACTGTCCCGATGTCAGCCGTGCAGGCTTTGGAGTCTTTTGAAGGACTTGTGCGTCAGGCTATTGTGACCGAGGTTTCGAGGGACGGGATGTTGCAGGGCGTGAATCTTGAGTTTTACGCCGGCCTTCAGCAACAGTTCCCGGACGTGGAGATCATCGTGAGCGGGGGCGTGTCCAATTACGAGGATCTGGAGGAATTGAGAAGATCCGGACTTCGTTCGGCGATTGTCGGCAAGGCTATCTACGAGGGGAGGGTCAGGCTTGAGGATCTGTTCAGGTAAGATGCTGGCGAAGAGAATAATACCATGCCTTGATGTCAAGGATGGACAGGTTGTCAAGGGTATCGGCTTCAAAGGACTGCGCGAGGTCGGCGATCCTGTGGAGATGGGTGCTTTCTACTCCGCGCAGGGGGCAGACGAGTTGGTCTATCTGGACATCAGCGCGTCATCGGAAGGACGACGAACTTTCACGGATCTGGTCTCTCGGATTGCGGAACGGATTGACATTCCGTTCACTGTGGGCGGAGGAATATCTTCGTTCGAGGATGCGGCCAGGCTTCTGGATGCCGGGGCGGACAAGATCACGATCAACACGGCGGCGGTGTTTCATCCGGAGATCATTTCCAAGATCGCTTCCCGCTACGGCTCCCAGTTTGTTGTCGTGGCGATTGACGCGAGGATGGTCGCTTCTGGAACGGTCGCTGAGCCTGTCGAAGCGACATCCCTGAACAAAAATACTTACTGGCAGGTAATGACCCACGGGGGTAAACAACAAACCGACAAAGAGTTATATTCCTGGGCCAAGCAAGTCCAGAACCTCGGCGCCGGCGAGATCCTCTTTACCTCAATGGATAATGACGGCACCAAGAACGGCTATGCCGTGCAGGCATATTCCCATCTTGCTGAGGAACTTACCATCCCTGTGATAGCCTCCGGTGGTGCCGGAAGCGTCGCTGACATCGAGGAAGTCCTGACGAAGGGCCGGGCCGACGCCGCCCTCGCCGCGAGCATATTCCACTACGGCGAAATTTCCATCCCCGAATTGAAAAGAACCCTCCGCTCACACGGAGTGAATGTAAGAATATAACGAACTTAATGAATATGATTGATTTTAAAACTCTTAAAGCCGGTGCTGACGGACTTGTGCCGGCCATCGTCCAGGATCAGAACACCCTTCAGGTTCTGATGCTCGGCTATATGAACGCCGAGGCTCTCGAAAAGACACAGACAAGCGGTCTGGTGACATTTTTCAGCCGCTCCCGCCAGACTCTTTGGACGAAAGGGGAGACCAGCGGCAACTTCCTTCATCTTGTCTCCATTGCGATAGACTGCGATTCGGACACCCTTCTTGTCCGCGCCATTCCTGACGGGCCGGTCTGCCACAAAGGCACGAAGACCTGTTGGGGAGACGCGGTACCGACAAGCACGGGCTTTATCCGCGAGCTTGAAAGTGTGATCAAAGGCCGTCACGAGCAGATGCCGGAGAAGTCCTACACCACGTCACTGTTCAAGGCAGGGATCCCGAGAATGGCACAGAAAGTCGGCGAGGAGGCCGTCGAGACCGTCATCGAGGCCGTGAAAGGGGATGATGAAAGGATGATCTACGAGGCCTCCGACCTTGTCTACCACCTTCTTGTACTTTTGGTCAGCAAAGGCTACGGCATCGCCGATCTGGAAAAGGAACTTGAGAAGAGGCATAAATAGTCGGCCATAATTTTGTTTTTCACAAAACATAATACGAATTTAGTAAGCAGTTAGTGTAATTACCGTTTTTCAGATGAGTTCAGACAGAATATTCATTTTTGACACCACTTTGCGTGATGGCGAGCAGGTGCCTGGGTGCCAGCTCAACACTGTGGAGAAAATCCAGGTGGCAAAGGCCCTTGAAGAGTTGGGAGTAGATGTCATTGAGGCGGGTTTCCCTGTTTCCAGTCCTGGGGATTTCAATTCGGTCGTGGAGATTTCCAAGGCCGTCACCTGGCCGACGATCTGTGCGTTGACACGTGCCGTGGAGAAAGACATCGATGTTGCCGCGGAAGCGCTTAAATACGCCAAACACAAGAGGATACACACGGGAATCGGAACTTCCGACTCCCACATAAGGTACAAGTTCAATTCCACCAGGGAGGAGATTCTTGAGCGTGCCGTCAGGGCTGTGAAATATGCCAAGAAGTATGTTGAGGATGTGGAGTTCTACGCCGAGGATGCGGGACGCACTGACAATGAGTATCTTGCCAGAGTGGTCGAGGCGGCCATCAAGGCCGGGGCCACGGTCGTGAATATTCCTGACACGACAGGCTACTGCCTTCCTTCCGAGTATGCGGCTAAGATCAAGTATCTTGTTGACAATGTGGATGGGATTGACAAGGCTGTCATCTCGACCCATTGCCACAACGACCTCGGTATGGCCACCGCCAACACAATGTCCGGACTTCTTGCCGGGGCCCGCCAGTGTGAGGTAACAGTCAATGGCGTGGGCGAGCGTGCCGGCAACACGGCCTTGGAGGAGATTGCCATGATCATCAAGAGCCACAGCGACATCCCTCTCGTGACCAACATCAACACGACCAGAATCACACCGGTGAGCCGAATGGTCTCGAACCTTATGAATATGCCTGTTCAGGCGAACAAGGCCATAGTCGGGCGCAATGCCTTCGCGCACTCTTCAGGCATCCATCAGGACGGAGTCCTCAAGAACGTCAGTACCTACGAGATCATTGACCCTAAGGAAGTAGGGATTGACGACAACGACATCGTGCTTACCGCCAGAAGCGGCCACGCCGCCCTTAAATACCGTCTGGAGGTTCTTGGAATCAAGATGGAAGGCCAGAGACTTGACGCTTTCTACGATGAGTTCCTCAAACTGGCCGACAAGAAGAAGCAGGTCAGCGACGATGATCTCCTTGTGCTCGCCGGAGCCGACAGGGCTGAGGACCATCACGTCAAGCTTGAGTACCTCCAGGTGACCAGCGGCAAGGGTCTGAGACCTATCGCAAGTGTCGGTCTTGACATAGCCGGTGAGAAATTCGAGGCCGCTTCCAGAGGCAACGGTCCGGTTGACGCGGCGATCAACGCCCTCAAGATCATCATCAGGCGTCAGATGGTCATCAAGGAGTTCACCATACAGAACATCACCAAAGGCTCCGATGATGTGGGCAAGGTTCACATGCAGGTCGAGCATGACGGCCACGTGTATTATGGCTTCGGAGCCGACACCGACATCGTCACCGCGTCTGTGGAGGCGTTCATTGACTGCATAAACAAATTCAGGGGATGAACACACTTTTCGACAAGATTTGGGACAGTCACATCGTGTCCGTCATCGACGGTGGTCCCACTCAGCTCTACATAGACAGGCTTTACTGTCACGAAGTGACCAGTCCTCAAGCCTTCGAGGGCATAAGGAAGCGTGGCTGCGGTATTCTGCGCCCGGAGAGAATAATATGTATGCCTGACCACGACATCCCGACGGAAGGGACTGCTTTCGCGGATGATGTATGCCGTCGTCAGGTGGAGACTTTGGAACGGAACGCGGCTGAATTTGGTTTGGTCCATTATCCGATGATGAGTCCGGACAACGGTATTGTCCACGTTGTCGGCCCGGAGAAAGGACTTTCGTTGCCGGGAATGACGATTGTCTGTGGTGATTCTCACACATCCACTCACGGCGCCGTCGGAGCGGTCGCTTTCGGAATAGGCACGAGCGAGGTGGAGATGGTGCTCGCCACCCAGTGCATCCTTCAGCAGAAACCGCGATCGATGAGGATAAGGGTCGAGGGAGAGCTCGGTAAAGGCGTGAGCGCCAAAGACGTGGCCCTCTATCTTATGATGAAACTTACTACTTCAGGCGCCACCGGGTACTTTATTGAATATGCCGGCTCGGCCATCCGCGGCCTATCAATGGAAGGTCGTCTGACACTCTGCAACCTGTCTATCGAGATGGGAGCCCGCGGAGGTTTCGTGGCCCCAGACGAGACCACTTTCGCCTATCTCAAAGGCCGTGAGTTCTCTCCTAAGGGGAAAGACTGGGACAAGGCGGTTGAATATTGGAGGACCCTACGCAGCGGAGAAGATGCTGTCTTTGACAAGGAATATGTGTTCGATGCCGCTGACATCAGCCCTATGATCACTTACGGAACGAATCCGGGTATGGGTATGCCGGTTGACGGTACCATCCCGTCTGACACGGCTCAGCGTGCGTTGGACTATATGGGCTTCTCCGCCGGAGAAAGGCTTCTTGGGCACAAGATCGATTATGTGTTTCTCGGAGCCTGCACCAACGGCAGGATTGAGGACTTCCGTGCCTTCGCCTCGGTCGTTAAAGGCCGCGGAAAGGCTGACGGAGTCACGGCCTGGCTCGTGCCTGGTTCGTGGGCCGTCAGACGTCAGATTGAGGAAGAAGGACTTGACAGGATTCTTGCGGATGCCGGATTCGAGATCCGCCAGCCGGGCTGTTCGGCCTGTCTTGCGATGAACGCGGACAAGATTCCGGCCGGTAAATATGCCGTTTCCACAAGCAACCGCAATTTCGAGGGACGTCAAGGCCCGGGCGCGCGGACCATGCTCGCAAGCCCTCTGACTGCCGCCGCCGCTGCGGTGACAGGGTGTATCACTGATCCAAGAGAATTGCTATGAAACAGAAATTCAACATAATAGAGAGCGGCTGCATTCCTCTTCCGATAGAGAATGTGGATACTGACCAGATCATCCCGGCCCGTTTCCTCAAAGCTACGACAAGGGATGAGAAGTTCTTCGGAGATAACCTTTTCCGTGATTGGAGGTACGCTCCGGACGGAAGCATAATAAAGGACTTCGTGCTAAATGATCCTCGCTACAGCGGGTGCATCCTCGTGGCCGGAGCCAATTTCGGCTCGGGATCAAGCCGTGAGCACGCCGCGTGGGCTATCGCCGGCTACGGGTTCAGGGCTGTGGTGTCAAGCTCGTTCGCCGACATCCACCGCAACAATGAACTCAACAGTTTCGTGCTGCCGGTCCAGGTCAGTCCGGATTTCCTTAAAAAGATTTTCTCCGCGATCTCGGCCGATCCCGCAGTGAGACTTCGCATAGACCTCCCGTCTCAGGAAGTGACCCTTTTGTCTGACGGAAGTTCAGAGCGTTTCGAGATAAGTGCCTACAAGAAGTACTGTTTCGAGAACGCGCTTGACGACATAGATTATCTGCTTGAACATAAAGACAAGATTGAAGAATATGAAACTGAACATAGCAAAATTGCCCGGTGACGGTGTCGGCCCGGAGGTGGTGGAACAGGCCGTGAAGGCCATTGACGCTGTCTGCCGGCGTTTCGGGCACGAGGCCAAGTACAGATCCGCGCTTGTCGGAGCCTGCGCGATAGACGCTTGCGGATCCGCTTTTCCTGAGGAAACCCTGAAAGTGTGCCTTGACAGTGACGCGGTTCTGTTCGGGGCCGTCGGGGATCCGAAATATGATAACGATCCCACGGCCAAGGTACGTCCCGAGCAAGGCCTCCTTGCGATGAGGCGTGAATTGGGACTTTATGCCAACATCAGGCCGGTGGAGACCTTCCCGAGTTTGCTGGATCGTTCACCGCTCAGGCCGGAGATCGCCTCAGGCGCGGATTTCGTCTGCGTCAGGGAACTTACAGGCGGTATGTATTTCGGAGAGAAAGGCCGTTTGGACGGCGGTGACACAGCGTACGACACCAACATCTACCACCGCTATGAGGTTGAGCGGATCCTGCGTAAGGCATATTCATTGGCGATGCTTCGCCGAAAGCATCTGACGGTGGTGGACAAGGCGAATGTGCTGGAGTCTTCGAGGCTCTGGAGGCAGGTGGCCCAAGAGATGGCTCCTGAATATCCAGAAGTTCAGACTGACTATATGTACGTTGACAACGCTGCCATGAAACTGATCACCGGCCCACGCTTCTTCGATGTACTCGTCACCGAGAACACTTTCGGGGACATCCTGACCGATGAGGCCAGCTGCATTTCCGGTTCGATGGGACTGCTCGCGTCGGCATCGCTTGGAGAACATACCGGTGTCTATGAACCGATCCACGGCTCCTATCCCCAGGCCGCGGGACGTGATGTGGCCAATCCCCTTGCCACAATCCTTTCAACCGCGATGATGTTTGAGTACGCTTTCGGGCTGAAGCGCGAGGGCGCGGCGATCCGCAAAGCTGTCGGTGAGAGCATTGACCGTGGTTTCGTCACCGAGGACCTGGCTTCCCTCGGATCGCGTCCTTTGGGTACGTCTGAGGTGGGTGATAAGGTCGCGGAGTTGATAGAGAACGATAATTAATGTATTGATATGAACGAACTTGACTGGGGAAGCCTCGGCTTCCATTACAGAAAGACAAACGCCATTGTCTTCAGCCTCTACCGCGACGGGCAATGGTCTGAACCCCAACTTACCGACGATTTCGATTTCCATTTCAACGCTTTCGCCGGGGTGTTTCACTATGGTAATTCCTGCTTTGAGGGGCTTAAGGCTTTCCGTGGCAGGGACGGAAAGGTCCGCCTTTTCAGGCCGGACGAGAACGCCAGACGTCTCCGGCGCAGTGCCGACCGTCTTTCGATGGCCGCTCCTTCCGAGGAACTGTTCCTGAAAATGTGCGAGATGTGTGTGAAAGCCAATCTGGATTTTCTCCCTCCGTACGGACATAACGCGTCCATGTACCTGCGTCCTGTGCTCGAAGGCATTGACCCGCAGCTGAGCATCTGCTCCTCAAGCGAGGTTCTGTTTTCGGTCATGTGTGCTCCTGTCAGCACGTATGCCAAGGCTGGGGTGCTTACGCCGGTGACCGCTGTCATCTCGCGTGACTACGATAGGGCCGCTCCTGACGGTACCGGCTCCTACAAGATAGGCGCGAACTACGCGATGTCTCTTTACCCTTACAATCTGGCTCATTCTCAGGGTTATACGGAACTGCTGTTCCTCGACCCCGCCACCAAGATGAGGATTGACGAGTTCGGATCCTCCAACTTCATCGGCATAAAGGGCGACACCTATGTGACCCCGCTATCCGGCAGTGTTCTGCCTTCAATCACGAACAAGTCTCTCCGCACCATCGCTGAGGATCTCGGAATGAAGGTGGAGATGAGGCCGATTCCGGTAGAGGAACTTGCCGAGTTCGATGAGGTCGACGCCTGCGGCACAGCGGTGGTGATCACCCCCATCCGCTCTATCGACGACAAGCCTCTTCTGGAGGGCTCCGAGGTTTCACGCACCTATGTAATGCCTTCCGGAACGGAGTGTGGTAGAAAAAGCCGCGCCCTTTATGACCGCATCCGTGGCATCCAGGACGGCATAGAGGAGGATCCGCACGGTTGGTGCGTTGAGGTATAGCCGGTCGCTGGACTTGCCGAAGCGCCGACACGTGATTCTTCACGAAGGTTTCTTGCAAATCATAAAATCAAATCTTAAATTTGCAAGAAAACTGTAGTGGCGTGATATTAAGAACAATGAAGCAGAAAGCCGTAGCGCTTTCGCTGAAAGCGATCCGCGCGGTTTCATCTCGACTTATCCAGACAGAACCATCATCGATGAGGTTCAAAGAGTTCCGTCCTTGCTCTCCTATCTTCAGACACACAGCGATGATGTAGGAGGTGACGGAATGTACATTCTCACAGGTTCTCAGAATCTGCAACTTATGGAAGCCGTGGATCAATCGCTGGCCGGTCGGGTAGGATTGCTCCACCTCCTTCCTTTTTCAAGGCAAGAGATGAAAGACGGTGGTATCTTTCCTGAATCCACAGATGCGAAACTGCTTAACGGGTGCTATCCGCGTCTGTACGATAAAGGTATTTCGCCAACCGATTATTATCCGAACTACATCAATACGTATGTCGAGCGTGATGTGAGAAACATCAAAGACATCACCGACCTCGGCAAATTCACCAGATTTCTTAAACTTTGCGCGGCAAGAACCGGACAGCTTCTGAACAAGTCTTCACTGGCAAATGATTGCGGAATATCTGTGCCCACAGTTGACTCTTGGCTCTCAATTCTGGAATCAAGCTATATCATATTCCTTCTTAAGCCAGACCATAAAAATTATTCAAAGCGCCTGGTGAAGACTCCGAAACTGTACTTATATGACACGGGACTCGCCGCTTCTCTTCTTGAGATAAAAACTGAGACCCAAATGAACACTCATTATCTTAGGGGGAATCTCTTTGAGAATATGGTTGTGGCAGACTTTATCAAAAATGATTTCAATAAAGGAATAATAGAGCCTTCGGTTTCTTTTTGGAGAGACAGTGCCGGCAATGAAGTGGACCTGATCTACAGAGATAGTGACAAAGAGGACGCGTTTGAGATAAAGTCAGCGGAGACATTCAATGAATCGTTCCTGGATGGACTGAAATACTGGTCAAAATATTCAGGAGCCAAGCCCTCGCAATTGCACGTAGTCTATGGTGGTACCACTCCAATGGCCAGATCCGAGGCAAGCGTGGAAGTGTTCAGATAAAAACAAAAGGGGGACTATATGCCCGTTGACTAACTTTCATCATTGGGAGTTCTGGTCTGTTGGCTATCTTTTTCCGTATCGCACCAACGTCCGGATGATCGCGGGCAGCCGATAATTGTGTTTTTTAACGGCATATAGTGCCTTTAAGATTAACAAGGCACATAGCGCGGCTCCGAGGCTTCGCAGCCTATTCCATAATATGCCAAAAACACTCAGGTGCGCTAACATATTCGCACCTGGAAGAGTAACATATTGTTCGTCAAGCCGATGATGTTTCAGGTGCGCATGGTTTCTCGCACCTGGAAGTTCGGAACACCAATAGAACGCCCTGTACCGCGGGCATCGACTCCTAGGTGTGCGAATACACTCGCACCTAAAATGTTAAGTCGATAGTAATCAGATGGTTGATGTTTAGGTGCGCATAGTTTTTCATACCTGGAAGAATGGTCTCCAATTGTTTTGCAAGACAAGAAATGTACGGAATCAGTATCGTCCCGCAAAAGCCACTTGCGGACAGTCAAGATTTTACAAAATGCTTTCAGCCACATAATGTTCCTATGCCCACAGAGGTCTGATCGGGCTGAAAAACCCGAAACTCGGAATACAAGATTTTCACGTCAATGTGCCCTCAAGGCGCTTCTATCAGGCTTTGGGCTGAAAGCGTTTCGTAAATTCACGATGAAATCGGCGTGAGGTAACATTCCTGATTGGTGCCGGGAAGGAAAGCCACTTTTTCGCCCGAAGCATAAGCCTGGAATCTTCTGCCACACCCTGTCTTATTGTATGACTAAGATGGAAATCAAGCTCCTGACATACAGATCATTGCGCAGGAGCGTCAACTAACCGTGATTGTTTAAGCATCAGTACTATAAGCCAAATGTTAGTCAACTCCGATATAGTTCCCAAAGCAAAAAGCAAGCATCCCTTTTAGGGAAAAGATGCTTGCTTTTACTTCTTTCTTTCAAGAATATATTACCATCGCAAGGATAAAGAAATTTTTTCAGATTGTCAAGGGATAACCCTTCAATGTTTTACAATGTAATATTGTTTCACACTCTGCCGGCAATGTGCTTGACGCAGGACTTTTCTTTTGTCGTGATTTTTGTGTAAGTTTGCAGGTTAAACAGACAGTCAGGAAATGTTTAGGAAACTTGCGGACAGAATGAAGGAGTTCAAGCTCACGATGAGGATGAAGCTGACGCTGAGCCTCAGCGCGATAGCCGTGACACTGCTTGTCTCCAGTGTGATCTCCATCATGGAGTACTATAGGATGAGCAACTATGTGTCGGATCTCATCGCGGACAACATCAGGAGCGTCAATGTCGCGCAGAAATTGTCCGAAGTCACGAACAAGTACAATCTGGATCTTCTGGCCCTGATCGGTGACAACTCGGTCAACACTCTTCCGGACTTCCATCAGAAGGAGTTCATGGGGCATTGCGACTCGCTTCGCAACTCCTTGACTTCCGACAAGATGGTCCCGCTGACTGATTCTGTTGTCTATGCGTATTCAGCTTACATGCTGACTTCGCTGGAACTGAACGACGTGATGCTGTCGGACTTCATCGACACCAGGGCTTGGTACTTCGACAGGCTTCAGCCCAAGTTCAGGAGGCTGAACCACTACATTGATGTGCTCAACGAGGCAATCTACGATGACCTGAAGAAGAACTCCCTGACGTTCCAGAGGGGGTTCTACAGGAGCATCATTCCGGGTGCTGTGGCTGTGGGTGTCGGGCTGCTGCTTGTGCTGATGCTGTTGTTCTTCCTGCTGGTGTTCTATGTGAATCCTATCTACAGGATGCTTTCCGGGCTGAACAACTACAGATCCTACAACAAGAAATACTCCTACTCCTTCGAGGGTGATGACCAGCTGGCGGAACTTAACGACGGCATCACGGAACTGACGGGGGAGAATCAGATGCTGCGCAAGAGGGTGGCCAACCTGCGGGCCAAGGTCGCTTCGACAGGCTCCGCTCATAATAATAATTAAAGAATATCCAAATGAACATCAAGGTGATATCCAGAAACGTTGGCTACGCTCTGCTTGTCAGTGCGCTGTTCATGTTCCTGTCCATTCTGGTCTCTGTGGCGAACGGCAATGACAGTGCCCTCGCCGCCCTGATGATCAGCTTCACGATCACCTTCACCGTCGGTGTGTTCCCGTTCATATTCGTAAGGAAATCGGCTGACATCACCCTTAAGGACGGCTACATGATCATCGCGCTGTCCTGGCTGCTGTCCTTCATCTTCGGGATGCTTCCGTATGCGCTTTGGGGCGGGCCGTTCACGATCATAAACGCCTGGTTTGAAAGTGTTTCCGGATTCACGACGACCGGCTCGACAATCCTTGACAACGTTGAGGCGCTGCCGAACAGCCTGCTGTTCTGGCGTTCCTCGACGCACTTCATCGGAGGCTTGGGAGTCGTGGTCTTCCTGCTGCTGATCATCCCGAGTTCGTCTCAGATGAGGTTGAGGCTGACTACCCTTGAGCTTTCGTCCTTGTCCAAGAGGGAGTACAGATCCGGCGCGAACAAGACAGTCTATATCTTCACTTATGTCTATTTTGGATTGACCGCAGCCTCGTTCCTGCTTTATGTGATGGCCGGGATGAGTCCTTTCGACGCGATCAACCATGCGATGAGCGTCGTGGCGACAGGCGGCTTCAGCACCAGGAACGCCTCCATCGGTGCCTATGACTCGATCACGATCGACCTTATCACGATGCTCTTCATGGTACTCTCATCCGTCCATTTCGGAATGATCTTCGTGGCTGTCGTGACAAGATCCCTCAAGCCGTTCAAGAACGAGATATTCAAGTTCTATCTTTCCATGATGGTTGTGGCGGGGGTGATCGTGTCGATCTCGATCAAGGCACACGGGTTCGAGGAGGCCTGGGGGCGCTCCTTCCTCTCCGGCTTCTTCCACGTCATGAGCTTTGCCTCGACGACAGGGTTCAGCATCGCTGACAACAGCTCCTGGCCTGTTCTTTCGGACACCATACTGGTGCTTATGGGAGTATGTTGCGGCATGGCCGGCTCCACCACCGGCGGCATCAAGTCCGACAGGATGATGTTTCTGTGCAAAGAGGTTAAGTACCAGTTGAGGATGGTTCTGCATCCTGCGTCCGTCAAAGATATAAGGGTGAATGGCAGGGTGATCCGGCAGAACGACATCGCCCCGCACATCCTCTACATCGCCCTCTACGGCCTTGTGGTGATCATCTCGCTCGCGGCCTGCCTCACGCTCGACCCTGACAACAACCAGTCATTCACGGCGATACTCTCGTCCCTTGGCAATGTTGGACTTTCGGTGGACCAGCTCGGCTCAATCTACAGCTATAACGGCGAGCCATCCTCCCTCAAGTTCATCTACACGCTTGACATGTTCCTCGGACGTGTCGAGATCTATCCGATTCTGGCTGTTGTGATGATGATTTTCAGCCGGAGAAACAAGTAGAGGCTATGTACAGGGGGGAGTTTTTCTATAAGCGTTTCAAGGATAATTTTCCTTATGATGGGACGGAGGATCAGGATCGGTTGTTCCGGGAGATTGCGGATTTTGTTACTTGTGATGACGCTGATATTCTGGTGGTTAACGGGTATGCTGGTACGGGAAAGACTTCGGCGATCGCGGCGGTGATCAGGGCGTTTGATGATTTGAGACCTAAGGTACATACTGTCGAAGCGACTGTGTCGGAAGCGTCCGATGAATATGAGGAAATATGCTACCTCCTCGCCCCCACCGGCCGCGCCGCGAAAGTCCTATCCCTGTACGCTGGCAAGCCTGCCCGCACGATCCACAAATGCATCTACCGCCAGAAATCTATCGGCGATGACGGCTTCGGCCAGTTCTCATTAGCCCCTAACAAGCTCTCCCACAAACTCTTCATCGTGGATGAGGTCTCCTTGATAGGCATAGACGATGCCCAAAGGCAAGGCACGACCCAATTTGGTACCGGAGACCTTCTGAAGGATTTGATTGAATATGTCGGGGCTTCGACAGCCGACATTATTGTCACACCTAAAGACGAAGAACTCAACGATGAACACATTTGGTAAGATTTTCCGGCTGACGTCGTTCGGCGAGTCGCACGGGACTGCCGTGGGCGGCGTTGTCGACGGTATGCCCGCAGGCATTGCAATCAACCTCGACCGTATGCAGCACGAACTCGACCGCCGCCGTCCGGGGCAGTCGGCAATCGTCACGCCACGGAAAGAGTCAGACCGCGTAGAAGTGCTGTCGGGACTGTTTGAGGGCGTGACAACGGGCACCCCCATAGGGTTCGAGGTGAGAAACGCCGACCACCACTCAGCCGACTACGGCAACATCCGACAGACGTTCCGTCCGTCGCACGCCGACTACACATACACCGAAAAATACGGGCTGCGCGACCATCGCGGCGGCGGACGCTCGAGCGCGCGCGAAACTATTGCCCGTGTCGTTGCCGGAGCATTCGCACGCCAGGCATTAGATCAACTCGGCATCTCCATCTACGCCTACACTTCGCAGGTGGGCGACATCAGCCTCGACCCCGACTACCGCAAATACGACCCAGCACTGGTGGAAACCAACGCCGTGCGCTGCCCCGACCCCGAAACGGCGGCAAGGATGTACGACCTCATCGACAAGGTGAGACGCGAAGGCGACACCATAGGCGGCACGGTGACCTGTGTGGTCAAAGGAGTGCCGACAGGACTCGGCGAACCCGTGTTTGACAAGCTGCATGCCCGACTGGCATACGCCATGATGGGCATAAACGCCGCCAAAGGCTTTGAGTATGGAATGGGATTCGACGGCGTTGGCAACCGAGGAAGCATGATGAACGACGCGTTCACTTCCGACAATGGGAAAATCCACACATCGACCAATCATTCAGGCGGCATACAAGGCGGAATTTCAAACGGCGAGGACATATATTTCCGCGTGGCGTTCAAGCCCGTGGCAACGCTGCTGCGCGACGTCGACACGGTCGATGCCTCGGGCAACCCCACCGTGCTTAAAGCCAAAGGACGCCACGACCCGTGCGTGCTGCCGCGCGCTGTGCCTATCGTGGAGGCCATGGCTGCAATGACTGTGCTCGACATGTATCTGCTCAACAAAACCACCCGTCTGTAATGCACAAGCCATACCGCGACTTCGCCGACTTCCTCCACGAGCGTTTCCCCGACTTCAAGGTGCAGAAGATTGCCATCAACGCCGGCTTCACCTGTCCAAACCGCGACGGCTCAAAAGGCACCGGCGGATGCACATACTGCAACAACCAGACGTTCAACCCCGAATACTGCCGCCCGTCGCTGTCAGTGGGCGAACAGATTGAGAAAGGGCGCAC
>OLXQ01000052.1_pt1 | contig 19331 bp, 11 predicted proteins | sample 1673371 | NCBI WGS metagenome assembly OLXQ01 (sample SAMEA103958109, study PRJEB25191) | human gut metagenome | biome: human-associated habitat [ENVO:00009003]; feature: intestine environment [ENVO:2100002]; material: feces | place: Germany | collected 2013/2015
CCTCGGTAAAAGCTGGCCGGCAAGAGATGCATAAACGGAACTTTGGAGCAGACACCGCTCCGACATATCTGTTGATGGCCGCCGAACGGCATCTGCCAGGCCGGGAAGCCGAAGAACACGATTCCGTCGGTTTTCAGGAATCTCTTTATGCCGGAGAAGAAGGCCGGTTTGTCATCCGGCTCGATGTGCTCGATCACATCGTGGATCAGCACGATGTCGAAACGGTCGTCCCGAGCGGGCATATTCAGAAAGTTTCCGCTGATGAACTCGCCCGGCATATTCCTTTTTGCGAAATATTCCTTGGCGTTGGCTATCTTGTTGGCAGCCAGGTCTATGCCTGTCACGGAGCATCCCGCTTCGGCGAACGGCAGAAGATTTCCGCCCTCACCGCAGCCAATCTCCAGCACCCGTGTTCCGGCTCCGACGTTCTTGAACTTCCGGAGATAGTCAATGTAAAACTCCCTGGAAGTCTGCGCCAACTCCCTGAAATACCTTTCCCTGTCTGTGTGTCTCTCCTGCATAGCGTTTGTCTGATGTCCCGGAAGCGGCCTTGTGGTCAAGCGATTCTGAAAAAACTTACTAAGCAGCGGCTTCCGGACCGCAATATTAATAAAAAATGATTAATATTGAACGCATCATCTTGGCTTGTGACGATTATTCGCCATCAGAGTCTTTATCCTGCCTTTCGCCGTGACCGCATCTTTGGCATAGGATTATTATTAAATTAGCTGTCATTTGCTCTTGAGACCTTGCCGGATGACATCCAGGATCTCATCGCCGTACTTGTCGCACTTGGATTTGCCGAAGCCTTTGACGGTGAGAAGTTCCTCACGGGTGGTAGGGGCGAGGTCGGCTATGGCCAGGAGGGTTTTCTGGTGGAGGATTATGTAGGCGGGGACGTTGTCTTTCTGGTACTTTTCCCGTCGCCAGTCAATCAGGGCCTGGATCAGTTCCGAATGGAGGCTGCCGGTGTAGGTGTCTGATTCTTCCTGCGACTGTCTGTCGGCTGGTTTTTGGGTCTGTTTTGCGATGGGCGGTTCGACAGTCTCACCGTCCGCACACGGTCGCTGAACCTGCCGAGCTGTTCCTTCCGGTCGCTGAACCTGCCGAAACGAACCGCCAGCTGCCTCCGAGAACGACCTCGCCAACGCCTTTAGCGATCTGGCCTCCGACAACTCATTGTCTGCCTTTAGTTTATGGTACTCTTTCGTGCTGAATCCTTCCGACAGGATAGTCTCGTAGAGCGTCAACCTGAACCGCAACTCGCTTAGGAACTCCTCGGCCGCCGCCTTGAAAGCCTTCTTGACCTCCTTGTCATCTATTTCGACGAGCGTCAGCGGAGCGGCGAACGATGCCAAAGGCCTCAACTCTTTCCGGAAATATTCACAAGCCTTGGTGACGCGCTCCCGCAGGAGAGGGAAGTCGTCCGGCGCGCCGCTGTGGATGGACGCGGCGATGTAGCGGATCTGCTTCTGGAACTTCTGGGCCGTGTCGCTGAGCGAACGGATTCCGGCGAAAGTCTTTTGGTTATCTTTGCCGGAGTCCTGTTGAGGTGCTGTCTCACCAACCGGTTCCGATATTCCTGCTCCGACCTTGTTGAACCTGCCGGCCTGATCCGGATAGAGATTCGACAGGTTGACCTGATATATTCGGTTAACCCTATTGTAAAGATATCGAAGCCGCTGAAGATCAAAGGCATCGCAAAGGGTTGAGGTGAAATATTCATTGGACATCGCCGGCAGCTTCAGGCGCACCTCATCCGCCGGCTCGCGGCTGCTTTCGAACGCCGTGACCTCCTCGCTGGTGAACGTGCAGCGCCGGGTGATCGGGGTGGTCAGGACGATACCTTCGAGGGTGCGACAGCGGGAAAGGGCCACATAGACCTGGCCGAACGAGAACGCCGCTCCAGCGTCGATGATGACATGGTCGAACGTCAGTCCCTGGCTCTTATGGACCGTCACTGCCCAGGCCGGACGCAGAGGAACCTGCTCGAAAGTGCCGTCCACAATCCCCTCAATCTCACCGGTTTCCTCATTCAGTCCATAGCGGATGTTCTCCCATTTCTCGGTCGTGACTTCGATTCTGTCACCGCTTTCGTCCTTTACGATCAGTTGCGGCTTGACCTTCTCGACAGTCGCGATCTTTCCGTTGTAGTAGCGCGCCTCGCCGGAAGTGTCGTTGCGCACGAACATCACCTGCGCCCCGACCCTCAGACGAAGCTGAGTCTCAGCAGGATAGGCGTTTTCCGGAAATATTCCTTCGACTTGTGCCTCGAAAGTCGCCTCGTCGGTCTTCAAGGCGTTCATTTTCGCCTCGTTGACCGAATCCGCCTGCGCGTTATGGGTCGTGAGGCGGATCCATCGCTCATTCTCAGGCGGAACGAAACCAGGGTCCAACCTCTTGTTCAGCTCGCTCAGAGCCCATTCACTCGGCCTTCCCGACCTCACCTCATTCAAAATGTCAAGGAATATCCTGTCGCTCTGCCTGTGGACCTTCTCCAGCTGGATCGTTACGTACGGCAGCCGCTGCAACACCTTGGAATTGAAGAAGAAAGGCGATGAATATACCTGCTCCATAAACGGCCTCTCCGACTCCCGTACGACCGGCGGAAGCTGCTGAATATCCCCGATCATCAACAGTTGCACCCCTCCGAACGGCCGGTCGTTGCGCCGATAGCGCTTCAAGATGTCATCGATCGCGTCCAGAATGTCGGCCCTCACCATCGAGATCTCATCGATGATCAGAAGGTCAAGAGTCCGCAGGATCTTCACCCTTTCCTTGCGCAGGGAACGCATCCGCTCCGGCATCTGATATTCGGTAACAAGCTCTTTTACGTCAGGTAGATACGGACAAAGCGGCAGCTGGAAGAACGAATGTATGGTCACTCCGCCGGCATTGATGGCCGCCACTCCGGTCGGGGCCACGACGGCGAACCGTTTGGATGTCTGCCGCACGATTTCCTTAAGGAACGTTGTCTTTCCCGTTCCGGCCTTGCCGGTCAGGAACACGGAGACCCCCGTCTCTTCCACATATCTCTCCGCCAAAGTGAATCTCTCGTCCCTTTCGATCATAGCTCCTTAGCCTTTCTGTTTTCGTCTCGCTAAAGTTAGCATTAAAAGTTCTCCCTGCAAAATCAAATTCTAACAAATCCACAAATGTGGAACTGCTCCTACTCACTCAAAAAGTGCGTCTAAGGTCACTTGATTCGTGACAGCTCCGGAATACATATTCCTTAGTACACCGTAAGGGGAAATCATCACAAGATGGATTGCCTTTCTTGTCCTTGACTCGCGCCGGAAAGCCTCTAGTTCTGTGGATTGTATCGCCAAAGTTAAGAAAAAAATTAAAGTTTGGCGCGACATTTATATTATTTTCCGCCAAAATGACCTACTATGTGCAGTTTAACCTTACAAAAGTCAGCGTTGAAAGTTCTTCGGGCAAAATCTTTAGAAAGTGATTATCCCTGCAAGGGTACGAAATATTGTTGTTAAACTATTTGTTTAGTATAGTTATTATAGTACTAGCTAATTATTTTTCCCCGCAGTGTAAGAGTCAACAGTGACAATCACAAACTACATATAAATAATCCTTGTGAACGAGGAATTCTCCATGTGGCAAATTCCAAAAACGCTGTAAAGGTATAAATCTTTTGAAGAAGAGCAATAGTTTTTTCTTAAAATATATAATGAAAAAGGTTTTAATGTTTAAGAGAGAATTCGCATCCGCAGAAGGTCTGGTTATACATGTCCCATTCCTTTATCAAAGCGTTTCGGCGTTCCTGAAGGCCGCCACGACGCCAGTTCTGATTCCACCACGTGACTTTATTCTGTCGTCCGGATAAAGGAAACTTTGAGTTTACTTCTGAGTCAATGGCGCATTTGCCATCGTAAATGCCGTTGATAACATCGCAGACCCAGCGGCCAGCCGCATCGACTTGATTCAGATCTTTCCACCTGGACGAGGCCAGGGTTGTGGTCAGAAGGGTATAGCCGTTCACTGCGGCATAGCGGGCCGCCCGCAGAAGGCGGAACTTGAAGCATTCAAGGCAACGAGGACCACGTTCGGGCATGTCGGCGATGCGGATGACCGATCCCTGAACCTGCCGATGAGACGCTGCGCCACCGGAATTGGTCGCTTCGACAGACTCAGCGACCGGGATTGTCTCCAGCTGACGGACAAAGGCCAGCCATGCGGCGTGATCATATTCATCATCAATCGTCTCCAAACCATGAGCGGCGGCGTAGCGGCACAATTCGTCGCGGCGGATGGAATATTCCCGGAAAGGGACGATGTTGGAGTTGCTGAAGAATATTCCGGGACGCAAGCCGGCGCCGACCATCCATTCGATGATGGCGGTCGAGCAGGGAGCGCAGCAGCAGTGCAGCAGGATGTGCTCTTGCGAGAGGTCACAACCTTCCGGTGGCTCCGGCACAAACATTTTCTTATGAATATCCCCATTTTTCATTTTCACGGCAAATTTAGTGGTTTTTCAGGAATAATCGTCATTGCCGTGTGTCGCGGGTGGCCTGGTGGCGTTGTTAAACAAATAGTTTAACAACAATTTATGTCAAAATGTTAAAATCAAAACTATTGAGAACAGTCTCACTGATCATGGTGACTGTTGGTCTGTTGGTTTTAGGAAGTACGACAGCATTCGCACAGTCTAAAACTGTGACAGGCAAGGTCGTGGACGCCAATGGACCGGTAATAGGTGCCTTTGTCATGGAGCAAGGAACTAACACCGGAGCTTCAACTGACGCTGACGGTAAGTACAGCATCACAGTGTCAGGGCCAAAAGCTGTGCTTGTCTATTCTTCAATTGGCTACGTCAAGGTTGAGCAGCCTGTTGGGTCGAACACGGTGATCAATGTGACGCTGAAGGAGGATTCTGAACTTCTGGCAGACGCTGTTGTGGTTGGTTACGGTAGCCAGCTCAAAGAGTCCGTGACGGGTGCGATCTCCTCTGTGAAGGAGAAGGACATCAAAGCCCCTAATGCTGTCAGCATCGACGCGTCCCTTCAGGGAAAGGTCGCAGGTCTTACACTGAATATGTCCTCGGCTCAGCCAGGTTCCGCGGTCTCCGCCAACATTCGTGGTGAGCTTTCACCTAACGGATCCAACTCTCCTCTTTATGTCATTGACGGAATAGTCATCAACTCAAATTCCAACAATGCGGAGAAAGGAGGACCTTCCAGACTGACCGACTATGCCGGAAGAAACAACGCCAACCGTAGCCCGCTCGCTACTCTGAATCCTAACGATATCGCTTCCATTGATGTCCTTAAGGATGCTTCTGCCGCTGCTATTTATGGATCTGCTGCCGCGAACGGAGTCATACTCATCACTACGAAGAACGGTCAGGCGGGAAAGCCAAGGGTAACGTATTCAGGTTCTGTCTCTGTGCAGAAGTCGGGTAAATACTACGAACCTCTTGATTCCCAGGCCATGATGGAACAGCAGAACCTTAAACTTAAGGAGAACTGGCTTTATCAGAACAAGTATTTCCCTTACGGTGAGACAGCCGCGCCATCTTCCGGTTGGCCGGTGAACTACACCCCTGAGGAGATCGCGCAGAACACGAAGACTTATCATCATCTTGACGACATCTTCAGGACTGGTATCATTCACGACCACAATGTGTCAATTTCCGGAGGTACAGAGAAATTCCGTGTATATTCATCATTCAACTACTACGACAACACCTCTGTCCTGAAAGGTTCGGATTTGAACAGAATCAGCGGTCGTGTTAATTTTGACGCAAATATCACCAAGTGGTTGAAATTGAATGTGAACGCTATGTACACCCAGAACAAGGCCAACAACCCTTCTGGTGGACATTGGCGTGAGAATGCCAATGAGGCGAATTTGTCCAACTCGGCGATCTATTTCGCTCCTTACCTCAGCCTTAAGGATGAGAACGGCAACCTTAACGCTCCTGTCTATGGCAACTCCAACAACCCACTTGCCTATCTTCTTATCAAGGATTGGTCTGTCACAAACAGGCTTATGTTTACTCCGAAACTTGAGGCTCAGGTTACTTCATGGCTTAAGCTGACGGCACAGTTCGGATATGACCAGACCGCTGACAGGAGGGAGTTGTTCGCTCCGACCGAGGCCAAGCTTGCCCAGCAGATTCAAGACAACTATGGTGGATTCTCCAACGGCTACAACAAGAATATCTCCTCTGAGGAATATTTGACATTTGACAAGAAGTTCGGCAAGCACACCCTCAATGTTGTCGCAGGTACAGGCTACTATACTGTCGAGGGAACGAGTTACGGCTTCACTGTGTTCAACATCCCTACGGACGCACTGGGAAACTATGCTTTGCAATTGTCTTCTGACACTGACGATGTCCTTTACAAATCAAGGAAGTTCGGTTTCAAGAAACTTTCCTTCTTCGCCCGCGCGAACTATTCATTCGACGACAAATATGTCCTTGGACTCACTCTTCGTCGTGACGGTTCGTCCGTGTTCGCCACCAACCACAAATGGGGTACCTTCCCTGGAATCTCGGCGGCATGGAACATCTCGAATGAGAACTTCTTGAAGAATGTGAATTGGGTGGACTTCCTTAAACTTCGTGCCGGAGTCGGTACCTCAGGTAACGAGTCTATCCTCACTTCCAATTACTATACTCTTACAACCTATGGTTCGGCAAATAGTGGTGGCTTCTATTATTTCGGCGGCAAACTTACCAATGGTATCTACCAACTTCAAAAGGGTAACAAGGACCTTAAATGGGAGACCGACTTGACATTCAATGCCGGTGTGGATTACACCCTTCTTGGAGGCCGGCTTTCCGGTAGCGTTGACTGGTACATCCGCCAGGCCAAGGATCTGCTTGATTTCTCGCTTCTTCCAATCAATGATGTGATGAACCAGCAGGCAAAGAACATAGGCGCCACAAGATCTTCCGGTATTGAACTTGCCATACGCGGAAAGATGATCGAGACCCGTGACATTGACTGGTCCGGCTACTTCAACATCAGCCATAACAAGTCAAGGTGGGTGGAGAGAAATCCTGATGTCGCCTTGTACCCTTGGCAGAGTGAGACGGATGATCTTAACGCGCTTTTCGGCTGGAAGACAGCAGGAATATTCAAGGATCCGGAGGAAATCAAGAACTGGACGTCAAACGGGCAGGTTCTCCAACCTAAGGCTATGGTGGGAAACCTTAAGTATGTTGATCAGAACGGAGACGGAAAGATGGATGCCGATGACATCGTTTATCTTGGCACTTCAGCGCCTTTTGCCGTGTTCGGTATCGGAACAAGTTTCCGTTATAAGAACTGGACTCTCGACATCGATGGCTATGGCCGCCTGTTCCAGAAGAGAAAATATTCTTGGGGATACTCATACTGTCCTACTGATAAGGGTCTTAACACCACAACCAACGTCTATGACAGATGGTCAACCTATAATCCTGACGGATTCCTTACCGGTGTGGCTTCTGACGACACCGCGAATGCCAACACTTCCGGGGACAACGATTACACACTCAAGAACACTCACTTCCTTCGACTGAAGAACATCAGGGTGACTTATAATCTCCCGGAGAAGATCCTTAGCGGAGCCAAAATCAATTCGGCCTCGGTCTATCTTGATCTGCAGAATTCTGTCCTGTTCACAAATTATGAAGGACTTGATCCTGAGATGGAACAGAACTCGTCTCCTATTCCTATTCCAATCATCGGAGTGTTCGGTGTGAATGTTTCTTTTTAAAACAAAATAATATTCCAGAAAATGAAAAAGATTATCATAGGATTCCTTTCCGCCGCGGCTGTGGCCGTGGGATTATCATCCTGCGATTTGGACGCTGTGGTGTATTCCGAGATGACAGAGGTCAACTATCCTAAGACGGAGGCTGACGCACAGAGTCTTCTCGACGGAATGTATGGATATCTCAAGACAAACTCGGGATCCGTCAATATGTCTTCCACCGCCAACACAGGTTGGGGATGGCCATACTGGTCAATCGGCACGATCGGTTACTTTGGTTTTAATCTCTATACTACTGACGAGTGCCGCTATTCTTCCCCGGGTGACGACATCGCTGACTTCAAATGGGGACTTAATTCCGAAGACTGGATGCAGACTTTCCAGATAATCAAGAATGCTTCCCGTCTGACTCAGATCATATATGCGATCGAGAACACTCCGGGAATCACCGAGGCAAAGAAGAACCAGATGGTCGCCGAGGCCAAGGCTCTTCGTGGCATGACAATGTACGTGTTTCACGATCTTTTCGGAACATTTCATGTGACACTTGACCCTAAGGAACTTGACAACATCACCTATCAGGAGAGACCGTCTGAGGAAGAGTACTATGGGTGGATGGTAAAGGATTTCACGGAGGCTATTCCTTACCTTTACGACATGACCAACAATACCCCGGACTGGGGACGTCTCAACAAGGCCACGGCTTATATGTTCCTTGCCAAGCTTGCCATGCGCAAAGGGGATTATTCTGCCGCAAAAGGTTATCTTGAAGAGATTGTCAAGATGGGATGTTATCATCTGGCCGATGATTATTTTCTCCCATTCTCTGAGGAAGGAGAGCAGGATGCCGAGAACATCTATTGTATACCTTCCGGGACCAAGGCTGACAATGAGTTCTATTTCTACACAACACCTGGTAACTGTCAGGCTATGCTGAATGTGAACAAGACGCATACCGGCGGCACCGGTGAATTTGTGACCACTCATTATTGGGGAGGCACCCGTCCGACATGGGATCTGTACGATGCTTTTGAGGAGAATGACATCCGCCGTGGCGGTCTCTCTGACAGATTCCTGTCTCTTGACAAGGACAAAGACGGTAACTACATCACCTACACAAGAGAGAATCCTGGCTCATCCGTCCTTCAGTTCGGATGTCTGTCATGCAAGTATTTCTACTCACAGGATAGGGCTTATTCCGGGAACATCCATTCTGTTGTGTTCCGTTATGCTGATGTGCTGATGATGTTGGCAGAGTGCGATGTCAAGATCAACAACGCTGTGACCAAGAATGCCCTCGATCTTGTAAAACAGGTCGCAGGGCGTGCCGGAACCGAGGTCCCTGATGAGGCCACCAAGAGTGTGGACGCGTTCATGAAGTATTTCAAGCAGGAGCGTTTCCGTGAATTCTATCTTGAGGGATGGCGTCGTGATGACCTTCTTCGTTGGGGGGATTTTGTAGAGACAGCCCGTAAGAGGAACGCCAGCGCGAGCGACATGAATAAACTTATGCCGATCCCGGCGCGGGTGATAAATGAATCGCATGACATAATCAAACAGAATCCAGGATATTCTGACTAATGACAGGTTTATGATGGAAGAGCGGGGATGGAGACACCATTCTCGCTCATCCTGTTTTTTTGTTCATGAGACTGAATGAGGTATATAAAATTAACGAATATCATTATGAAAAAATCTGTTTTGACCACCGCCATCGCGGCTTTGTCTATATTCACAAGTGGTACGGTTCAGGCGTGCAAAGGAAGCGCGGAGACTGATTCGTATGTTTCAGGTCAGTTTGTTGTGGCCACAGAGCACGGAGTTCCTTGCGATGGCAGGACTGATGCTGCGGAAGCCATTCAGAGGCTTATTGTTGACAATCCGAACAAGACTATATTTTTCCCTGACGGAGTGTACATGGTCTCCCGTCCTATAGACACACCTGCCGAGCCGACAAAGAGTGTTTCTTTGGTTTTGGGCAATTATGCTGTGCTCAAGGCGACAGAGTCTTGGGTCGAGGGTGAGGCAATTGTGCGTCTGGGGGCTATTGAGAAAGCGAACAACATCTACGTCAATGGCAGTAATTATGGCATATATGGTGGCATAATTGATGGCTCCGGTGTCGCTGACGGCATATCAATCGATGGAGGAAGGGAAACGAAGATTGAGAACGTGTCCATCAAACACGTGAGAGTGGGAGTCCACATCAAATACGGAGCTAACAATGGTTCGTCCGATGCTGATGTCAGCGATGTGAACATCACCGGCAATGGAAAGGTCAATTCTATAGGATTGCTTGTCGAAGGTCATGACAACACGTTCACGAACATGCGTATTGCTGATGTCCACATCGGCGTTCACTTGAAAACAGGAGGCAACAGTCTTCGTAACATCCATCCTCTTTACATATTCGGAAAGGATCAGGTTTATGACAGCAGCTGTGGTTTTGTGATCGCATGGGAGAACAATTTCCTGAATTATTGTTACAGTGACCAGTTTGCCACCGGGTTCAAGATTGGCAAGGGGCTTCACGTGAATCTTACAGACTGTTTCTGCTGGTGGTACAGCGGTAAAGTTCCTTTTCAGACCGCCATTGAGTGTGAAGGTACGCTGGAGTCCATGATCACTGGCCTGCAGGTTGGCTTCCACAAAGACTGTCAGGTACTGACACTCCTTAAAGCGGAAAAGGGAGGCAAAGGCCAAATCACGAATTTCATTCTGCCGGAAAACAAATATGCCGCAGATGATGCTTCCGCTTTTTATATCAAATAGCAGGATAAAATGAGAAAAGCAACAGCTGTCGCATCCTCGTTGTTTCTCGCCTTGTCCGTGCAGGCGCAGAACGTGGACATGAAAGTTGTCAATGAGACTATTCCGACCTATCAGGTCGGAGCTCCTGAGATTGACCCTATCTTCTTCACCGGTAGGGTTTATCAGGGAGCGGAAGGCTACATCTACCCGTACTCTCTTTACGATGTGATGACGGATGTCGTTGAGGACAAGGACTATCAGATCGTCAAACTGGGCAACAAGTACATTGAGATAGGAATATTGCCTCAGATTGGTGGCAGAATTTTCCAGGCCGAGGATCTGACCAACAATTATCATTTCTTCTATACGCAGACAGGCATAAAGCCGGCTCTGATCGGTATGCTGGGAGCATGGCTGTCCGGAGGGGTCGAGTGGGACATCCCGGACCATCACAGGGCCAGTAGCTATATGCTCGTGGACTGGACGACTGAAGAGCATCCTGACGGCAGCCGGACTGTCTGGGTCGGAGAAAGTGAACTTCGCCACAGACTGAAATGGTCTGTCGGGATAACTGTTTACCCGAACAGCTCAAGGGTGGAGGCTTCGGTTAAAGTCATCAATCCTACACCAATGGTGCAGTCTATGCTTTACTGGGCTAATGTGTCGGTATATTGTGACGAACAGTATCAGGTCGTTTTCCCTCCGGATGTGAAATTCGGTACAGACCACAGCAAGGTTTATTTCACTGACTGGCCGAACGGTCCTGTTGTCAGGAACAATGACAAGACCGTGGATCTCTCCTGGTGGAAGAACTTTGATCAGAACTCAAGGTCAATCTTTGCCTGGGGCAGCCGAATGGGTTTTGTCGGGGGCTACGACTATGGTAAGGATGCCGGAACGGTCCATGTCGCCAACCGTTTCCAGGTCCCCGGCAAGAAATTCTTCCTCTGGGGGAACAACCCGGCAGGAATGCTGTGGAACAAGATCCTGTCTGACAAGGACGGTCACTATCTTGAGCTTATGGTGGGGGGCTATTCGGACAATCAGCCTGACTATAGCTGGCTTGCTCCAGGTGAGATACGTGAGTTCAAACAGACATGGTTCCCTGTTAAAGGAATTCAGGGAATAAAGAATGCCACGGAGTTTGCGGCAGTCAACTTGAAGAACCTTGAGGATGGCAAATGGCTTCTGGGCTATAATGCCTCCATTGAGATGAGGAACGCGAGGGTCATACTCGCCGCCGGAGACAAGATCTTGTTGGACAAGAGAATCGACATCAATCCCGACAAGTACTTTCTTGAGACCGTCATTGTTCCTTCTGATGTGAAAAGGGAAGATCTGTACACCGCTCTCACTGATGCGGAGGGCAACCTTATGGTAGATTACCGTCCGGTAAACTATGCGGACAAAGGACTTGGAAAGTCTGGCGAAGAACTGCCGAAAGTGATTGACGGTACAAAACCTGTTTCCGAGTACAAGACGGTCGAGGAACTTTACCTTGCCGGCTTGCGTGTGGATCAGTTCAACAACGCCAGACTTGATTACATGGATTTCTACAATGAGGCTCTCAAGCGGGATCCCGATGACGCCAGAGTTAACATTGAGGTTGGCAAGCATTACATCAGGCAGGCCGAATGGAGTAAAGCCGAGGAGCATTTGCTAAGAGCCAAATCCAGGTTGGAGCATGACTACACACGAGCCTTCAACACAGAGGCGGACTATTATCTGGGCTATGTCTATGCGATGACTGGCCGTAAGGCAGAGGCGGAAGAGAATCTTTGGGCCGCCACTTACACTCCGGCGTTCAAGCATCCGGCATATTACCAACTGTCGGTGGCCGCCGCGCGCGAGGCAAAATATTCCGAAGCCCTTCATCTGGTTGACGAGTCATTGCTTACAGGGGCGCATGACTTGCAGGCTTTGACCGTGAAGATGTATATTCTTAGAAAACTAGGCAGGAAAGATGATGCGCAAAAGGTTTTCAATGAGATAAAGTCAATTGATCCTCTTGACTATTGGAGCGAGTTCGAGAAGAGTATGCTGGACAAGGGATCCATGTCTTTCCTTGCCTCGACAAGACCGCGAAGAAGCGAAGGCATGATCGCGATACAGGAACTTCTGGAGGTTGTCTGCAACTATATGGCGGTCGGAGCTGACGAGGATGCCCTGGCTGTCATTGATGAGGCTGTTAAGATTGGAAATCCATTTTCAGACAGTCAGCTTGTGCGTCTCTACCGTGCTTATCTGCTTAAGGACGAAGATGCCGCCAAGTCAGAGATTGGCATTGCTTCGGGTCTGTCTTCTGTCGGGAATCATCCTCTCAGGATTGAAGAGGTCGGGATGTTCGGCCGTCTTGCCGAGATCTGCCCGGAGAATGCGGTCATCCGCTACTTGTATGGTAATCTTCTCTACTATATCGGCCAGAAAGATCATGGCCTCGAACAGTGGCGCAAGGCCGCCGATCTGGATCCTTCGTCAGCGCTTGCCTGCAGGAATGTAGGTTTTGGGGAGGGCCAGAAGGGTGACTACTCGAAGGCTTTGGAATACTATGACAAGGCTATCAAAAACAATCCTGGCGATCCTTTGCTGTTCGCGGAATCAGACAAGATCTGCGAGAAAGCCGGAGTCCCGGCCATCCAGCGTCAGAAACGTCTTGAGGCGGGTCTGAAGACTGTCATGAAATACGATGACGCGGTGATTCGTCTTCTTAAGGTCTATAATGAGACTGGAAACTGGAACAAGGCAATCAAAATCATGGATTCCAGACATTTCCATTTGTGGGAAGGCGGTGGAGAGATTCACGACATTTACGTGATGTCTCATATCTTGAAAGGCAAATCACTTCTTGACAAGAAAGCTTACAAGAGAGCCATGGAAGAGTTCAGGTTGGCGACACTCTATCCTGAAAACCTTGAGGTTCCGGCTCCAGCCAAGTCAGTGACGATCGAGGATGTCATCTCGGAGATGAGACAGGAACTCAATGACAACTATGCTAAATTCGGAGACGAAGACTCGGCATCGAAGGCAAAGAGCCTGGACGAGCTTGAGAAACTGGTCAAAGAGATCAAAATGAAGTAATCATTAAGAAAATCCAAATGATGAGAAAAACCTTGACAGGGCTGCTTTCGGCGGCCCTGGTTTTGGCCTCTTGTGCCGAAAGGCCATCCCTTGTCGATCCTGCCGGGTTTGACGGGGAGGTGGATGGCCGTGAAGTCGGCTTGTACACAATCGCCAATGGCAGGCTCGCGATGCAGTTTACTAACTACGGAGGCAGGGTAGTGTCATTGTTTGTTCCGGACAGAAACGGAAAGTACAGGGATGTAGTGCTAGGACACAAGACACTGGATGAATATGTGCACTACACCGGTGATCGCTTTCTGGGAGCTGTGGTCGGCCCTGTCGCCAACAGAATCTGTAACGCCGCGTTCACGGTTGACGGGCAGACCTACCATCTGTCGGCCAACCATGGGGGCATCGGGACTCTGCATGGGGGATTCAAAGGGCTTGATTCTGTCGTCTGGGATGTGATGTCGGTCACAGACAGCTCTGCCACACTTCATTATCTCCATGCGGATGGTCAGGAGGGCTTTCCTGGGAATCTTGACATAACGATGACCTACACTTTGACCTCTGATGAGGGTTGGGACATCAGCTATTCCGCCACCACGGATGCGACTCGTCCAGTGAACATCTCCAATCATCCGTACTTCAATCTTTCAGGGGAGGGCAACGGTACTTGCGAGGAATATGTAATAAGCGTCAATGGCGATTCCTTTATTGGAACAGATGGCCTGGATGTCATAGAGACTCCTATTCCGGTTGATGGTACAGCATTCGACTATCGTAGGCCTCATCCTGTCAGGGATGCTATCACGAGTGGAGATGAGCAGATCCGTCGCGGGAACTATGGCTTTGACCATAATTATTGCATCAATGGCATTGGAATGAGGTCTGTCGCTACCGCTTATGATACGGAAAGCGGAATATTCCTGGAAGTCTTTTCTGACCAACCTGGTCTTCAAGTCTATAGCGGCCAGTATTTCTCGGGAAACGAGATTGGTAAATATGGCGGGCCATTGGTGAGATACGGCTCACTCACATTCGAGACGCAGAATTATCCGGACGCTCCGAACAAAGCGTCATTCCCGGATCCGTATCTTCGCCCGGGTCAGGTCTATCACCATCATTGTCTGTACCGTTTTTCGGCGAGGCGCAATGATGGCGTTGAAAAATAAATGATGAGTATGCTGACAGGTAAAGGGAAATATATTCTTACAGCTCTTTTTTTCGCAGTGTCCTTTTGGTTCTGGGGTGTCTTGGCTTTCGGGACTTTGTGGTTTTTGGAAACGACACAGTTCTTTCCGTACACAGGCTCGCACCTTGCGGCGGCGCTCTGCTATCCTGGCGGTATTTCTGAATATGTCTCCGAATTCTTCGTGCAATTCTTCCATCTCCGGCTCTGTGCGGCTTTGCTCGTCAGCCTGGCCTTCTGCCTGCTTCAGGTTCTGATGTGGAAAGTTATGGTGTCCATTAATGGGAAGAACGACGCGCTGTTCCCATTGAGCTTTGTGGTCGCTTTTGGAGCATGGGCTTTCATGTGTGAGCTTGGAAGTATGTTCACGTGCGTCATAGCATTGATTGTGACTCTGGGAACTTACTTGGTTTACACAAATCATGTCAAAAGAAGACAGTGGTTGATTTTGCCGATGGTCGCCTTGTTGTATTACGGGGCTGGCCCGGTTTCTTTACTGTTTCCTTTGCTCATGCTTTTCAAGGCACTGGCCAGCAAAGATTCGCATTTGGCGGTTATGGCGTTTGCCGGAGGCTTGCTTTGGGCAACGCTTCCCGCGGTCTGGTCAATGTTTGTCCAATACACACCAAAGGAACTCTACATGGGGATCGATTATCTGAGCACTCCGGAAGAATATTCATTGACTTTTTATGTCTTAATGGCTTCGACTGCGGTCATCGCATTTCTGTCGATGCTTCCCCGCATACATGGAAATATCGTGGCCTCGGTGATTTTCGGATGCCTTTCGGTTCTGGTTTTTGCTGGCGGGTGGACCTTCGTGGTGCGGAACTGCAACCCGAACCTTGAAAGAATCTATGAATATGACAGGTTGTGTTGCTCCCGAGACTGGTGCGGAATCCTTGATAAGGCCGAATCACGGCCGCCTGTCTCGTTGGCTGAGATTTCGGCCGTCAATCTTGCCATGGCGAAAAAGGGTGTGCTTCTTTCGGAGATGTTTCGTTTTCTTCAGCCAGGCCCCGAGGCTCTTTTCCCAGACTATGCCCTCGGCTATGTCGTAGCCTTGACGGCTGGAGAGTCTGTTTACCATTCCGGCTTGCTCAACACCGCAAGGCACTATGCGTTTGAGGAATATGAGTCGTATCCAAATTACAATCAGAGTGCCCGTCACATGAAACGTCTTGCCGAGATCGATCTTATCAATGGCAATCATGAAGTGGCCAGGCGCTATCTTAAAAATCTGGACAAGACTCTGTTCTATCATCACTGGGCAAAGACTTTCTTGAAGGATCCGGAGGCTGTCGCTTCTGACGTTGAATATTCCGCGCTCATGCAGTGCCGTGACACGTCCCGGTACCTCTACAACGATTCCTCTGACGATGACAAACGATTGATGCTCCGCCGGTTGGTTGAGAAGAACAGAGGAAGTTACGATGTCCCTTCCGAGTACTTGATAGCGTACGATCTGCTCGCCAAAGACCTTCGCTCTCTTGCAGAGGATCTTGGCCGTGTTCGTTTTAAGAACGGGATTCCGGCTCATGTCCAGGAGGCGGTTTGCCTTTTGTCCAAATTTGAGTCGGACTGTGATCCGGCGGTCTTGAAGTTGGCTGGCCAGGAAACCAAGGAGGCTTTTGACTGTTATCAACGGGCACTGATTGACAGTCGATCGCCGAAGTGGCTGAAAGACAATTTCGGCAAGACTTATTGGTACTATTTTTCAAGCAGGAAGTAAGGTATGAGAAATGTATTGTTGGCATTGGTCTCTATGTTGGCCATTGTGTCGTGCCGTGACAGCGCGAACATCTATGTCTCGGACGAGTTGCCTCCGATTTGGCCGGACTACACTTCTGTCACGATTCCGATCAACATCGCACCTTTGGATTTTGGAATGGCTGATGGAGTGGAATTCACAGGGATGAAGGTTTCCGTGTTCGACCGGAATGGAAGAACGGTCTTGTCTTCGGCAGGGAAGACAGCCCGTTTCCCGATAAGGAAGTGGCGCAAGGTTCTGGCCGCCTCCGCTGGCGAAAGCCTTCATTGTGAAGTTTCAGCCAAGGTGGATGGTAAATGGATCAGATATGTCCCATTTGACATCAATGTAAGCCGTGATTCGATTGACTATGGCCTTACCTACAGAATGATTCCTCCTGGCTACCAATCCTTTGGCCATATGGGACTGTACGAGAGAAGACTTTCGGATTTCCGTCAGCGGACATTGATTGACTCAAGGATGATCGAATCCGGATGCGTGAACTGCCACACGGCCAACCGGGCGGATCCGGATTGGTTCAGCATTCATGTCAGAGGCAAGCATTCAGCCACCTTGATGCACATAAAGAATCAGGATGAATGCCTCAACACCGCAACCGACAGCACCGGAGGCTTTTTCGTTTACCCGTATTGGCATCCTTCCGGCAGGTACATAGCCTATTCTGTCAACAAGACAAGACAGTCATTCTACTCGTCGGCGGACAGGACACTGGAGGTCTATGACGAGAATTCAGATGTGATCGTCTATTGTCCAGAGACCCATAAGATCCTTAGACCGGCGCTAACCAACAACATCAGCGGAAATGTTCCTGAAGACTACGCCATCACCAAGACGTTAGACGCACAGACCATCAGCGTGGAGGAGGGAACGGACGGCGTATATACCTTCACTCTCGACCTTCGCTCTGATCCGGACGTGTCTGAAATTCTGGTATTCGCGGCTCCCGTGACGGAGAACGCCGACGGCACCATCTCGTTCGCTTGCGAGAAGGTGGCTTCGCCGCTCACCCAGGAGGGATGGACTTCATACAGCGCATACATCACAGCTCACGGCAAGATTTACGACGGCAAGCTTTACGCATACATCTACGCCGACTGGGGCGGCTTCGCTGCCGACTATCCCGACTCTGGCTATGACTACACCTTCGTCTTCGGCACCGACCCAGACGGCGAGACTGCCATCAGCACGGTAAAGACCAACTCGGAAGTGACAGCCGTATATAACGCCAACGGCATGAAGGTAAAAGGCTTGCAGCGCGGCCTCAACATCGTGCGCACAGCCGACGGAAAGACAAAGAAAGTTTTGAATTAGGAATTTTGACATGAAGACATGTTATTTTGACAAGAAGACATGAAGACATGTTTGTCCCTATCAATTCAAAACTGAACAATTCACAATGCGCCTTGGCGCACAATTCAAAATTCCTAATTCCAAACTCCTAATTCGGACGGCGAGTGCCGTCCGACACTATATTTGCATTTCTAACGCTCAATACTCCTCGTTCAGCGCACTAAGAAATCTTTGGTGCGAAATTCTTGAGTTTTGAGCGTGCAGCCATAGCATGTTGACGCACAGACGATTATGCTACAAAGAAGAGAAGTGTGCAATGGATGACGAAGCAAAACAAGCATCTTTGGGTTGCTATAGAGCCACTTTTACACTCCAATACAGCCTCTATTATCATGCAATACAGCCTCTTTTGCACTCCAATAATAACGCTATAAGAGTGCAAAAGAGGCTGTATTGATAAATCAAGGTGTCAGAAGCGCAACATAAACCATAAAAAACGGCTCTCAAAAACTATAGAATCATTTTTTATTTTGTAACAGGTTTTTACTCTTTTATACAATATTTGCATAGCTGACATGACAGACTATCAGTCTGGAACAACTATGGGGATGCAGTGTTTACATTTCCGCTTTCAGATGCTGTATCAGGTCTGCAGAGAGCCCTGTCACTTCCCTTACCATCACTTCATCCATACCCTTAGCAAGCATCTTCTTGGCAATTTCAAGACTCCTCTGTGCCATACCTTCTTGGAAACTATCATACTGGAGAGTTTTCTCTACGCTTACCGAATCCCAGAACTTATCGTAAGCTCTGAGTTCTGCATCTGTAAAGCCGGAAATCTTCAAGTCTTCTACTGCTTTTCCAATTTCAGGGTTATTAAGAAGTTCAGCTGGGATTTCTTTTGTATTGGCATTTATCTCTGTCAGGAATCTGAGCCACAGCACCATCATACGCTTGTCACTGACAGAATGGGGAGTGAATTTAGGAAGTTCTATGAAGGTAAAATGCAAGCCTTCTATTATCTTATTACTGTCCTTGTCATGCACAATGCGATAATTATGAATGAAATCAGGAGTATTGCGCTCGAAGATATCATTCACAAGGTTGAGGGAATATACGGGTTGCAAAGCACAGTATTTTTCTCCCTTTATCGCTTGACTGACATAGAGTTTGGATGCATTGAACAAAACTCTCTGCTTGAAAGCTTTAGACCACTCCATCTGCATTTCCACGCAGAATTTCCTTCCTCTGGAATCTGTGCAAAGTACGTCCACAATGGTGTTCTTGTGGCCTTCAAGTTCGGGCACAAGTTCTGTAGGCAAATACTCTATCTCATGTATTTGCTCTTCTTCGCTAAGTGGCAAGAGTGCATTCAAAAGACTAATCAGTCGCTCTGGATGATTGCCGAATATCTTCTTAAACGTGATATCTGCCTTTGGGTCTAAGTACTTCATAATCATCTGTCTTTAAATTCCGTATAGCAAAGCTACTATTTTATGTAAGCGTATCCGCGATGCAGCCTTGTACACGTTCGTTTATCATTATACC
>OLXQ01000063.1_pt1 | contig 18001 bp, 17 predicted proteins | sample 1673371 | NCBI WGS metagenome assembly OLXQ01 (sample SAMEA103958109, study PRJEB25191) | human gut metagenome | biome: human-associated habitat [ENVO:00009003]; feature: intestine environment [ENVO:2100002]; material: feces | place: Germany | collected 2013/2015
GATCGCGCTGCAGGAGCACATCAGGCTGGCCAGCGTAACGGCGCTGGGCGCGACCAATGACTTTACCGTGGGCGTGTATAAGGTAGGCGAAAAAGAGTATTACGCCAACGAGTTTCAGGGGAATTTTGAGATCGTTTCCCTGACGGGGACCATCAATACGATGGACGGCGAGTTCTATACGCATATCCACATGAGTGCGGGAAACGACCGGGGCGAGGTGTTCGGCGGGCATCTGAACCGGGCCGTGGTGAGCGCCACCTGCGAGATGGTGATACAGGTGATAGACGGTGCGGTGGACAGGGCCTACGACGAGGAAACGGGATTAAATCTGTTCAGGTTTTGAAAATGGCTTGCGGCGCGGCGGGCGCACGGACACTTTGCGTGCGCCGACGTGCGGTTGCGGTCAGGAAAAGCGGCGTCCCACCGGGACGCCGCTTTTTTATTCCACCAGCCCGTATTTCGTTTTGATGCGATCCAGCTTTTCCAGCATAGGCTCGGCCAGCACCAGCAGGAACAGCACCGTGGCGGCGGCGTGGACGCAGTCCATGGGGAAGCCGGTGATGTAGTACGTCACCAGCACCTTCCAGTTCGTCTCCTGGCTATACATCAGCGCCGAGGCCGGGTTCATGATGCCGCCGTAGATCACCACAGCGGCGATCGCGCCGAACACGCTCAGTGCGCCGCGGCTACGGCGCAGCCAGCCCTTGCGGAACAGCACCCCCGCCAAAAAGCCGATGATGCCCATGCTGAACATCTGAAACGGCGTCCACGGCCCTTGGGAGAACAGGAAGTTGCTGGCCAGCATGGTCATCGCGCCCACCAGGAAGCCCGTCTCGCCGCCGAAGGCCACCCCGGCGATGATGGTCAGGGCCATCACCGGCTTGAACTGGGGCAGCATGAAGAATGCGGCCCGGCCCGCCACGCCCAGGGCGCACAGCACGGCAATGACCACCAGCTCACGGGCCTGAGGCTTGCGGCCCTCGAACACCATGAAAAACGGCAGCATACACTCCAGCATCACCAGCACCGACAGCAGGTAGTAGTTCTGCGTGCCGCCGTAGTAGCAGCCGATAAACAGCGTGGCCGGGATGCACAGCAGGATCAGCACCGTGGCGGTCAGCGTTCGCCCGGACAGCTTCCGCTTCTCCACCGGGGTCTGCACCGACACAGGCGGCGGGCTGCGGCGGCCTATGGCGGCCACCACCACCAGCAGCGCCACGATGAACAGCCCGTACATCCGCAGCGCGGCCCACCCGGCATCGGACACCGTGCCGCCGCCCACCAGGGCCGTCAGATCGGTGCGCTCCGCCGCGTTCCAAAAGATCAGCAGCGCCACAGCACCGGCCACGGCGGCGATGCACTTGCGCCACCAGGGCAGCTTGGTCGGCTTCCACGTGGCCGCCTCCTCCGCCACCGGCGGCAGCGGCTGGTATGCCCGGTCAAAGGCCGGCTCAGGCGGCACATCGCCGCCGATGGCGGCCATCACATCCTCCGGCGTCACCGCGCCGGGGCACAGCTCCCGGGCCATGCGGTCGGCGGAGGTGGTATAAAAGCTGTTGCCGGAGAAAAACGCCCGGGGCGCGCCCTCCGTCACGATACCTCCGTCGAAAAACAGCGCGCAGCGATGGGCATAGCGGGCGCAGAACTCCACGTCGTGGCTGACCATGAGGATGGTCACGCCCCCCGCCGTCAGCGCCCGGAGGATGGATGCCAGTTCCTGCTTGAACTCCGCGTCCAGCCCCTTGGTGGGCTCGTCCAGCAGCAGTATATCCGGGTCAAGGAGCAGCACCTTACACAGCGCCGCCCGCTGCTGCTCACCGCCGGACAGGTCGTAGGGATGCCGGTCCAGCAGCTCCGTCAGCCGACACAGCGACACCGCCTGGGCGATGCGCTGCTCCTTCAGCGCCGGGTCTATCCTCTGCCCGTCGAACACCTCGTACAGGTCCTCCCGGACGGTCTTTTTCACGAACAGCGCCTGGGGATTTTGGGGCAGCGCCCCGATGCGGCCCGTGCGGCGCACCTCGCCCCGCTGGGGCGTCAACGCCCCCGACAGCAGGTGCAGACTGGTGGTCTTGCCTGCACCGTTGCCGCCCAGCAGCGCCACAAACTCGCCCCGGTACACCGTAATGTCCAGGCCCTTTACCACGTCCGGCAGCGCCGGCTCATAGCGAAAGAACAGCCCCCGTCCCTCCAGCACCGGCTCGCCCCGGGCGGGGCGCACCTCCTCCGGCAAGGGCCGCAGCGGATGATCCTTGTGCCATATCCGCAGGAAATCCCGGCCCTCCCGCACGGTGACGGGGCAATCCGCGCCGCTGCGGACGCTGGCCCACACCCGCATGGCGGCGGGCATGGCCAAAAACATCCCGTGGCCGCGGTCGCGGAGCTGACGGCCCACCTCCGCCGGTGTGCCGGTACACAGCAGTCTGCCGCCGTCCAGCACCGCCACGTCCGTGGCCAGGGGCAGCGCCTCCTCCAGCCGGTGCTCCGTCAGGAGCACCGTTGTCCCCAGCTCCCGGTTGATGCGGCCCAGCGTCTGCAAAAAGTCCGAGGCCGCGATGGGGTCAAGCTGGCTGGTGGGCTCGTCCAAAATCAGCACCTTGGGCTGCAAGACCATGACGGATGCCAGGCTCAGCAGCTGCTTCTGCCCGCCGGACAACTGGTCCACATCCTTGTGAAACCAGTCCTGAATACCGAAAAACGACGCCATCTCCGCCACCCGGCGGCGGATGGACGGCGTGTCCAGGCCCAAGCTCTCCAGCCCGAAGGCCAGCTCGTGCCACACCTTGTCCGTCACCACCTGGTGCTCCGGCGACTGCATCACAAAGCCGATCTCCGACGCTTGCCGCCGGTTGGGCACGTCCCGCAGGGATACGCCCTCAAAGAAGATGTCGCCCTCTGCCGCGCCGTAGGGCGCAAGCACCGTTTTGCACTGGCGCAGCAGCGTGGATTTGCCGCAGCCGGACGGGCCGCACAGCACCCAAAACTGTCCGGGGCGCACGGTCAGAGAGATGTCGTCCAGTGCCTTACGGCGCTGCTGGGGATAGGTGAAGCTGAAGTGCTCCAGTCGGAACAGCTCGTTCATACGGTGCGCCCTCCTTTCTCCATGCTGCGGAAGCGGTGGCCTGACGCCAGCGACAGCCCCACCGGCGTCAAACACAGCAGCAGATATACGGCAAAGAAGCTGACGGTGATGGCCTGGGGCTGCGCCCCCGTCAGCATGGGATAGTAACGGAACGACAGGCCGTGGGCCAGTGTCCCGGCCAGCAGATACGTGCCGCAGAACAGAAGCCACAGCAGCAGCCCCCGGTCTCGGTCGTCAAAGCGGTAGATGGAAAAGGCGGTGCGTCCCGGCTCGCCGTAGCCCCGGCTACGCATACTGTCCGCCGTGTCGATGGCGCTCTCCAGACTCCACGTCACCATGATGGAGAACACCTTCAGCGCGTTCCTTGTCCGTTGGCGCAGCGAACCGTTGGCGGTGTCGCGGCCCATGTAGCGCTGGGCCTGGGCCACCGCCCGGAACTGCCGCTTGAACCGGGGCACGAACCGCAGCGTCATGCTCAACACCAGCGACAGCGCCGGGATCACCCGGCCAAAGAGATAGATGAACTTGTCGGAGGTCATCACCGCGCTGAGGCAGGAGAACCACAGCGCCACCGCCCCCAGCATACAGCCTGCCGCCAGGCCGTACAGGATGCTCTCCAGCGTCAGCGGATTGCCGGAGGGCAGATAGGCCAGCAGCGTCACGCCCTGGTGGACGAAGGCCGGGTTCACCAGCGCCGCCATGGCCATCATGGGGATGATCCACCGCAGGTAGCCGATCAGAGTCTTCGTGCCCCGCAGCCGCGCCGTGTACCACACCGCCCCCGCCAGGGAGAACAGCAGACACACCGGGTGCATCAGACACATGGAGCAGGTGATGACTATGGCAAAAAAGAGAAAATTCACCGCCGGATGGCAGTCATAAAACGGATCGCCCACAGCCCTCACCTCGTTTCAGCCAAATTTGCACACACGCATACAGATTAGATTATATCTGCCCGCGGTCAGGCTGTCAATGCCAGGGAAAAAAACTGTCATTAGCAATTTGGCGGGGGCGGGAGTTCCGCGCCTGTGGGCGCGGCGGGGCGATGTGGGCATCGCCCCCTACGAAAAGGCCGCCGGAAAATTGTACGTAGGGGCGGATGCCCACATCCGCCCGTGCGGATACGTACAGCGCATCGGTAGACGTGCGGGCAGGGCACAAAAAGGGCCGCCAAAGGCGGCCCTTTCGGTCATATTCCGGCGTAGAGCGTCACGGCGCGGCCATCCACCGCCAGCAGGTGTTCCTCCCGCATCTTTTTCAGCTCACGCATCATGGCGCTGCGGTCGGCGGAGATGTAGTCCGCCAGGGCGCTGAGGGAGAACGGCAGGGAGAACCCGCTGCCGCCGGCCCTTGACGCCAGCAGGGAGAAGTAGCACAGCAGCTTGTCCCGGATGGAGCGGCGGCTCAGCACTTCCACCCGCTCGGACAGGGCGGTGGCCTTATCCGCCACTAAATGAAACATATTCTCCACCATGCGGCTGTGGTGGGCGCAGGCGTTTTCGCAGCGCTTCGTCACCTGGCTGGCCGCCATGAACCACACCCGGCAGGGGCGCTGGGCCACCACGGTGATACTGTCGCCGGCCACATTCTCGAACATGAGCATCTCGCCGAACACGCCGCCGCTCTCCAAATGCTCCAGGATAGTGCGGCCTCCCTGCCGGTCGATGCGCTCCACCACGGCGCTGCCCTCGGCCAGGATGCCGATGATGTCACGGTGGGCGGCAAAGTCGTAGATCACCTCATCGGCGCGGAAGCGCTGCTCCCGCACGTCAAAGCAGGCCTTCATGGCGGCGCGAGACTCGGGACTGATGCCATCGAACAGAGGGGAAAGGCTCTTTTCCACGGTCATGCCTCCTTTTCGGCACGCCGCCGGTCGCGGCGGCGGCCCACGATGAGATAGACGAACACATAGGCGATCGCGCCGGTGAAAATACCGGCCAGCACGTCAATGGCGGCGTGCTGCTTGACGAACACCGTGGCGGCGATGATAACGACGCCGTACAGGGTGACGCCCCAGCGCCAGGCGGGTTTTTGCAGCCCAGGCGTGTGCCACACGGCGGCCAGCGCCGCCATAACGCCCAGCACGTGGACGCTGGGGAACACGTTGGTGTTGGTGTCGATGGAGTAGGTGTATTCCACCAGCCAGGTGGCGGCGTTGTGGTGCTCCATGACGGCGGGGCGGAGATCCTGACCGTTGGGGATGAGGATGCAGAACACCACGGCGGTGGTGAACGTGACCATGATGAACCACATATACCGCCGGAAGCCCTCGCCGTCCTTCAGGATCAGGTAGAGCCCCAGCACCACCAGCAGGGGACTCCAGGACACGTAGGGGAAGATGAACCACTCGCAGAAGGGGATCTTTGCGTCCAGCGATGTCTGGGTGGCCCAGTAGTTGTCGGTGATAAAGTGCTCGATGGTGAAGAACATGGCCAGGTAGATGGGCAGGTACGCGCCCCACCAGGCATGGGGATGGGTCTTGAAGAAGTGCTTGATGGTCTGCATAGTCGGCTTTCCCTCCGAGGATAAACTGATAAGATAGTATTCCGCATTGTAGCAGATTTTACCGGGGGATGGCAACCCCTGTGTGATATATGTCACAATTATTTTACAACTTGGGCAGGCGTGCCGGAGTGCCCGACCCGCTGGACAAGCGGCGCAAAATAAGGTATACTGTCTCCACTGTATGAAAAAGAGGAGGACGACCCCTATGGAGATCAAAAAGCGGGAGGACATCCCCGAAAACCGGCAGGTACGGCTGACGCTGGCCGTGGACGCGGACACGTGGCAGCAGTCGCTGGCGCGGTGCTACGAGGCCATCAAATCCATCGCCCCGGTGGACGGTGAGCCCACCCGGGCCAATATCGAGGCCAAGTACGGGGCGGAGTTCCTGTATCAGGAGGCCGTGAACGACACGTATCCCCAGGCGCTGGTGGAGGCCATCCAGCGGGAGGAGCTGCTCATCGCCGGAACGCCCACCCTGACGGTGGAGGACATCGGCCCGGAGGGGTACACCTTCTCCGCTGTCATCGACCTGTACCCGGAGGTGACGCTGGGCGCGTACAAGGGCCTGCGGGCTGCGTACCCGGAGGTAGCTCTCAGCGAGGAGGACACCCAATCGGCGCTGGAGGAATACGCACGGGCGCATTTGAATGTGACGCACCCGGAACGGGCCGCCATGGGTGACGAGGTGGTCATCGACTTCGAGGGCTTTTTGGACGGCGTGCCCTTTGAGGGCGGCAAGGGTGAGCAGCAGCCCCTGCTGCTGGGCAGCGGCTACTTCATCCCCGGCTTTGAGGAGCAGGTGGCCGGCGCGGCCCTGGGCGAGGAGCGGGACGTGCGCGTCACGTTCCCCAAGGAGTACACGCCGGAGCTGGCGGGCAAGAACGCGGTGTTCCGCATCAAGGTGCATCAGATCACCCGGCGGGCCGCGCCGGTGCTGGACGATGACTTCGCCAAAAAGCAGGGCTTCGCGGACGTGTCCGCCCTGCGTCGGGCGGTGATGGAGGGCGCGGTGGCCCAAAAGCAGGCACAGGCCGCCCAGCAGTTCGCCGACGCGCTGGTGCAGCAGGTCATCGACGGCATGACTGTCACCATCCCCGACGCCATGGTGGAGAACCAGCTGGACGGGCTGATCGCCCAGCTGCGGGGGCAGCTGGAGGGCCAGGGCGCGACGCTGGAGCAGTATCTGGAGTACAGCGGCACGACCATGGAGCAGCTGCGCGAGCACGCACGGGAGCAGGCCGCCACCGCCGCCCGGTACGAGCTGGCCATGACGGAGATCGCACGGCAGGAGGGCATCGAGATCACGGAGGCGGATCTGGAGCAGCAGTACGAGGCGCTGTCCGCCCAGTATGGATTGAGCAAGGAGCTGCTGCGCCAGCAGCTGCCGCCCATGAAGCTGCGACACGACCTGAAGCTGGCCAAGGCGCGGGCCGTGGTGGTGGAGAACGCCAAGAAGCTATAACGACATAATGTAAAAAAAGAGCAGCGCCCGCAGGCGCTGCTCTCAGGCTGTCGAAAAAGCCTGTCATTGCGAGCCAGTCCGTAGACTGGCGTGGCAATCCATTTCTAAAATGCACAACTTATGCGTTTTCATGCAAATTTGCGGTTAAAAGATTACGGATTCCCACGTCGCTTCGCTCCTCGGAATGACAGAACGAGTTTATCGACAAGCTGAAAGGGCCGCCTCCCGGCGGCCCTTTTCCTGTTCTCTGTTCACTTATCCGAACACACGCTCCGGCCACACATACCCGGACACATCCAGCAGCGCGTCGCCGCCCAGCTGCAAAAGCCCGTTGCCGTCCCAGTCGCACCGCACGGCCATCGTGCCCCGCAGCACAGCGTTCTCGTCCGCCTCGTCGGCCATCTCATAATACATCACGATGCCCTCCGCTGTCATGCCCAAATACCGGGCGCTGCCCCGCAGCACGCGGCAGCTCGCGCTGTCCGGCACGCCCTCCTGCCACACCGCCGCGCCGTCCTCGGCCACCTCGATCCAGCAGTCCTCCTCCACGGAGTTATGCAGCAGCGTCATGTGCCAGTCGCCCACCAGAGCCGATGGCATCTTCGCCGTCATGGCCTCCACCAGCGGCTTCAGGTCGTGACGCTTGCCCTCGCCGTCCAAGGCCAGCACCGTCTGCTGCTCCTCGTCCGTCTCCAGCGCCGTCACACCGCCGATGCCGCCCAGCGGCGACAGGCACAGCGCCCCGCCGGCCAGGCCGCCGGTCACGTTGATGTACTCCACCGTTCCGCCGGCGGTCAATAAGAATATGTATACGCAGCCGTCCTCGCCCAGGGCCGCGCACACCCCGGCGGTGTAATCCGACCATGCGCCGCCCACGGTGTACGTCTCCTCCACGCCCTCCAGCCGCAACTGGGCGCTCTCTCCGCCCACGGTCAGGGCCACGTCCCCGGCCTCCACGGTCAGCGTCTCGCCGCCGCGCTCCGGCATCGCCTCCAACACCTTATAATACCACGCCGCCCCGGCCATAGAGCCCACCGGCAGCACCGCCATCAGCTTGCCCGTCTCGTCGGCGTAGACCATCGCCTCCGTGTTCACGTTCTCCGCGCCCACGGTCCAGCTCCGTTCCTGCACCCATTGCACGCCCTCGGTGGTGTTGATATAGCCCTGCTCGTCAAAGGCGGCGGCAGCGCTGCGCCGCAGTCCGTCCAAAAACGTCTCCTGCGCCACGCCCAGCTTCTCCAGCAGCTCCGCCGTGGTCAGCTGCACGCCCCGGCCCGCGTCATACAGATACACCGCGTAGTCCGTGAACTCCCAGTCCGCCTCGGCCTTCACCACCAGACTCAGCACGTCCTCATAGCGATAGCTCTTCCAGCTCACGGACACGCACCCCAGCGACAGCGCCTGCTGCATATCCTTCAGCGCGCCGCGCACCGGGTCGCCGAACTTCTCGTCGATGGCGGCGTTGATGGCCCGCGCTCCCGCCGTGTCGGCGGTGAGCTGGGGCACATGGTAGCTGTACGTCCAGCTGTTGTCCAGACTGTCCGTATAATGCCCGTCCTCGGCGTAGTTCTCCGTGATGATGATCATATCGCTGTCGGCTTTTCCAGCCGGCGCGTCATTCTGTTTTCCGCCGCAGCCGCCCAGCAGCAGCATCGCTGCCAACAGCGCGGCCAATATTCTTCTTTTCATGGGTCTCCTCCTTGCTGTGGGTCACGCCTCCGTCTGCCCGCCTGTGGGCAGCAGCGGCCTGCTGATGGGCACGCAGCCCAGCATCATCTGATACTCGCCGTCCACCATCAGCTGCACCTGGTTCACGTCCTCCATGGAGCACAGCGAATCCACCAGGCCCTGGATCATCTGCTCCTGCTCCGCGTTGTCCTCCGGCAGCAGCGCGGTCACGCTTCCCGCCAGGTTCAGATAGCACGTACCGTCCTCCACGCGGGTGTCCAGGGTCGTAAAGCCCTCCGGCAGCAGCTGCCGCAGCCCGCCGTAGCTGTCCATAGGCCGCTCCGCCAGCGCCTTGACCACGGCCTGTGCCACCGTCTCGCCCTCGTACACCGTCAGCCGCCGTTCCTCGCCGGTCAGCGTGCCGCCGCTGTTGGGGTAGTACAGCATCACCTTCACCGTCCGCACGATGTCCTCCGGGCTGGTGAGCAGCACCTCGCCGGAGGTATACACCTCGTTGGTGCGGTCCTCCGGCAGCCGCCCGTCCACCGTCAGCCGCACGGCGTAGATGCCGTCCAGCTGCATCAGCGACAGGGTGATGCAGTAGTCCGCGATGGTGCGCTCCACGCCCATAAGCTGGTCATACTCCCGGCTCAGATCCACTGACACCGTGCCGCCGGTAACGGTGCAGCTGTTCACCGCCGTACCCTCCGGCATGGGCCGGATAAAATCGCTGTCGGTGCAGCCGCCCAGCAGCAGCTCCATGATATACTGCGCCTGCTGCTGCCGTCCGCGGTCGTCGCCCCGTACCTGCTTCCAGCTGATAGGGATGCCGTTCACCGCGTCGCCGCCTCCGGCGCTCTTGTTCCTCTCACCCAGCTCCGCCGGGCAGTACAGCCGCAGGTAGGCGGAGGTATTCTCCGTCCCATCCGCCGCGTTTTTCTCGCTGCAGCCCGCCGCCGTACACAGCAGCAGCGCCGCCAGCAGCAGCGTCACGATGCGCCGTTTCATGCCTCCTCCCCCCTTTCCGCCAGGGGCAGCGTCACGGTAAACACCGTGCCCACGCCCTCCGGGCCGTGCCCGGCGGTGATCGTGCCGCCCCGGTTCTCAATGGTATCCTTCACGATGGACAGGCCCAGGCCCGTACCGCCCACCTCCCGGGAGCGCATCTTGTCCACCCGGTAGAAGCGGTCGAACACGTGGGGCAGATCCTCGTCCGGGATGCCGATGCCGTTGTCGGTGACGGTGATGACCACCCTCCCGTCCTCGGTCCGGGCCTCCGCCCGGACAAAGCCGTTCTCCTGCGCGGAATACTTGATGCCGTTCTCCATCAGGTTATACAGCACCTGATGCACGTCGTCGTCGGTGGCCAGTGCCACCGCGTCCTCCGATGCCTGGCCGGAGATGGTCACGCCCTTCTCCGCCGCCACCATATTCAGCATCCGTTCCACCCGCTCCAGCACCGGCCCGACGGCCACCGGGTAGGGCTGCTGCACCACGCCGCTGTCCAGTCGCGTCAGCCGCAGCAGGTTCTCCGTGATGCGGCTCAGCCGCTCCGCCTCCCGCCCGATGTCGGTGACGAACTCCTTGGTGGTCTCCTCGTCCATGCCCTCGGTCTGCAAGATGGAATCCGTCAGCAGCCGTATGCCCGCCAGCGGCGTTTTCAGCTCGTGGCTGGCATCGGATACGAACCGCCGCCGTGCGTTCTCCGTGGTCTGCAAGCGGTCTGTCAGGCTGTTGAACTCCGCCGCGATCTGTGCGATCTCGTCCGTGCCGCTGGCGTCTGCCCGGTGGCTGTACGCGCCCTCCCGCACGTTGCGGATGGCCTGCAAAAGCCCGCTGATCTGCCGCGTCAGCATCCGGCTCAGTACGATACTCAGCCCCGCCACCAGCAGCGCGATCATCAGGGAGATGATCAGCAGGTTGTGCCGGAACGCCTCCAGCAGTCCCGCCTGCTCCGTTTCGTAGCTATACACGTACACCGCGCCCACGATCTGATTGTGATACACCACCGGCGTGGCCACGCGGCATAGGAACGCCGTCCCGTCATAGTTGCAGTAGGACGCATCGTCCCCCCGCAGGGCCACCGTCACCACGGAGTACAGCGCGTACTTCCCCACGGCGTTGCCGCCGTCGCGGGTGTCGTACAGCACTCTCGCCGCGCTGTCCGTCACCATGATACGATCCGCGCCGGACTCATCCAGTCCCTCCAGCGCCGTGGCCACGTTCTCCTTCGTCAGCTTCTCCAGCCCCATCAGCGCCGACTCGATGACCTTGGCCGCGCTGCGTAGGTTGTTCTGCGACGACTTCACCATCAGGTTCTGTGACACCAGCAGCGGGTAGGAGTTCAGCAGGATCAGCACCGCCGCGATGACCAAAATATAGCTCAGGCTGAACTTCATCTGCAAGGTCGCCTTGCCCCGCAGCGTTTTCAGCCGCGGCGAAACACGCCCCCACAGCGATCTTGCGCGGGCCTCTGCCTTCTCCATCCACGCCGCCTTACGCGGTGGGCTGTTCCTCTCCTGCGAAATAGTAACCAACTCCCCACTTCGTCATGATGTGTACCGGCGCGGCGGGATTGGCCTCCAGCTTCTCCCGCAGCCGGCGGATGTGTACATCCACCGTTCGGTAATCCCCGGCGTAGGAATAGCCCCACACCAGATCCATCAAGCTCTCCCGGCTGTATACCCGCCGGGGGTTCTTCATCAAAAGCTCGATCAGGTCGTACTCCTTGGCCGTCAGGTCGATGGTCTTTCCGTCCCGTATGGCCACCCGCTGCTCCGTGTCCAGACTCAGATCGCCCACCGTCAGCAGCGGCGTCCGCTGCCGTGCCTGTGCCTGCTGTCCGTTCCCTGCGGCCCGGCGCAGCAGCGCCCGTATCCGGGCCTTCAGCTCCAGGATATTGAACGGCTTCGTCACGTAGTCGTCCGCGCCGTAGGCGAACCCCATCAGCTTGTCGCTGTCCTCGCTGCGGGCCGTCAGCATGATCACCGGCACATTGGAGAACTCCCGTATCTGCATACAGGCGTCCGTGCCGGACAGCCCCGGCATCATCACGTCCATGACGATCAGGTCGATGTCGCCCTTCTTCGCCAGCTCCACGGCGGACGCGCCGTCATAGGCCGTCACCACCTCATATCCCTCGTTCTCCAGATTGAACTTCATGCCCTTGACCAGCAGCTTCTCGTCGTCCACGACCAGTATCTTCATTCCATCTCCTCCGTGATGATGCAGCTTTGCAGATTTTCCAGTGTGGCCGGGCCGATGCCCTCCACCTGCAATAGGTCCTCCGCCGTCTGAAACGGCCCGTTCTCCGTCCGCCAGTCCACGATGCGCTGGGCCAGCACCGGCCCGATGCCCGGCAGGCCGTCCAGCTCACTGACCCCGGCGGTGTTGATGTTCACCGGCTTCACCGCCGTCCCGCCGTCCTCCGGCTCTGCGGCGGTGATGAGATAGTCCCCCGCCGCCGTTTTCGGCACAGCCGCCCACAGCGCCGCCGCGCCCACGCAAAACAGCGCCGTCAGCACCAGCAGATACACATCCGTCCTTGTCAATTTTATCCGTTTTCCCACGGTTGACTACCCCATCTTTTTCGTCTATAATATGCCTTGCACATACGGCGCGGACGCCCCGCACCGCGCTTTACACTTCATTATAACATACCGGGAGAGAAATTCCTATGAAAATCCGCCGTTTTTTATCTATTTTTTTGCTGACCGTTCTGCTGGCCACCCTCACCGTCCCCGCCTACGGGCTGGAAGACCCTGCCATCCGGGCCAAGGCCGCCCTGCTGGTGGACATCAGCTCCGATACCGTCCTCTATGAAAAGGACATCCACGATGAGCTGGACATCGCCAGCACCACCAAGATCATGTCCGCCCTGCTGATCTTCGAGGCCCTCGACCGGGGCGACCTGCGGATGGATCAGAGCATCACCGCCACCGCCTCCGCCCTGAAGGGCCTGCCGGAGGACGGCAGCACCGCCGACATCGTGGAGGGCGAGACCCTGACGGTGGAGCAGCTGCTGTACTGTATGCTGGTCATCTCCGCCAACGAGACGTGCAACATCCTGGGCGAGGCGCTGGACGGCTCGGTGGATGCCTTCGTGGCCCACATGAACCAGCGCGCCCAGGAGCTGGGCTGCAAGAACACCCACTTCGCCAACACCACCGGCCTGACCAAGTCCGGCCACTACTCCTCCGCCTGGGATCTCTACCTCATCACCCGTGAGGCCATGACCCACGACGACTTCATGACCATCGTGAACACCAAGTCCTACGAGATACCCCCCACCAACAAGACCGAGGACGAGCGGGTGCTCCACAGCACCAACGCCCTCATCTCCAACTGGCGCTTGGCCGGCTACCTCTACTCCGGCGCGCAGGGCATCAAGACCGGCTCTACCGATGCCGCCGGTCAGTGCCTTGTCTCCTCCGCCGTCCGCGGCAGCCGCACGCTGGTCAGCGTGGTGCTGGGCGCGCAGAAGGTGGAAAAGGAGAACGGCGCGGGCTACGTTGTGGAGAGCTTCACCGAGACGGCCCGGCTCTTTGACTACGGCTTCGACAACTTCGCCTCCCGTCAGGTGCTGGATGAGAACGAGCTGATCCAGGAGGTCCCCGTGGCTCTGAGCAAGCAGGTGTCCTCTGTGGCCGTCCACCCCGCCGAGACCACCGAGGCCATGCTCCCCAAGGACGTGAAGGACGAGGATCTGGTCCGCACCGTCAAGCTGGATAACGAGACGGCCAACGCCCCCATCGCCGCCGGCGACCGGCTGGGCGAGATCACCGTCAGCTACAATGGCCAGGACTGCGTCACCGTGCCGCTGCTGGCGGTGGCGGACGTGTCTGTCAGCCGCTTCCTGCTGGCCCGCCACAATATCGGCCTGTTCTTCTCCCGCCCCTCCGTCCGCATCGCCGCCATCGCGCTCATCGTGCTGGCCGTCGCCCTGGTGCTGTGGTTCAGGCTCTATGGCCGCAACCGCCGCTACGGCAAGTCCAACAAGAACTACCGCCAGCACGCCTACCGTGGCCGCCGCCGCTGACGAAGCCATGGAAGACCTGCGTATCCTGTACGAGGACAAATTCCTCGTCCTCTGCGTCAAGCCCGTGGGTGTTCTGTCCGAGGACAGCGACACCGCCGCCTGTATGCCCGCCCTGCTGCGGCAGCATTACCGCGCCCTGGGTCAAAATGATTACATCGCCACCGTCCACCGTCTCGATAAGGCGGTGGGCGGCGTCATGCTGTTCTCCCGCCGCCGGGATGTCACCGGCAAGCTCACCGCCGCCGTGGCGGAGCACCGCGTCACCAAGGAGTATCTGGCCGTCCTGCGCGGCACGCCGGAAAAGGACGCGGACACCCTCACCGACCTGCTGTTCCGGGATGCCGCCCACAACAAGAGCTACGTCGTCACCCGTATGCGAAAGGGCGTCCGGGAGGCCCGGCTGGACTACACCGCCCTGGCCCATCACGACGGCCTGACGCTGGTGCGCGTCCGATTGCACACAGGCCGCACCCATCAGATCCGCGTCCAGTTCTCCCACCGGGGACTGTCCCTGCTGAGCGACATCCGCTACGGCAGCAAAGCCCCCTGCCCCCCGGCCCTGTGGTCCTGCCGTTTGGCCCTGACCCACCCCGTCACCGGCCAGCCCCTGGATGTCACCTGCCCGCCCCCCGATACCTACCCCTGGAAGAAATGGTTTCGTCGGAAGCATAACGCAGGCATCAAAAAAGCACCCGGAAGGGTGCTTTTTCTTATTCCGTTCATCCGCCCAACAGCCTGCCAATGCGTACCAGCAGCAGCCCCAGCAGGAAGAACCCCGCCAGGATGCCCGCCACGCACCGCCAGAACCGCTTCGCGCCCAGCGCCCGGTAGTCCAAAAACGGGTACGGATACAGCTCCCCGCTGAACCCGATAGGCTTCCCCGTCCGCGCCCGCAGCATCACGAACGCGAAGTACGCCACCGGCAGCACCAGCCACCACACCGCGTTCCACACGGTCAGCCCGGCCTTGTCCTGCCACAGCAGCCACTGCACCGCCACCAGCCCCGGCACGATGTAGTGTACGCACACGTTGGCAAAGCTGTACCGCCCCTTCAGCCAGCTCTCGTCGTTGCTGTGCTTCGCCAGCGGGATCAGCAACAGCGCGTAGATGAGATGCGTCACATAGATGCACAGCGTCACACTCAGCGCCACCCCCGGCGAACCGAGCCACCGAAGCGCACCCCGCCCGCCGATCCCCAGCGCCAGCTCATACGCCAGCACCAGCAGATTGCTCAAATGGGTGTAGTACACGAAAAACCCCGCCCGGATGCACTTCTTCTCCGGCAGCCACGCCTTTTTATACAGCCCCGCCGCCGTCACCGCCGCGATGACCAGCGCCGATACACGCAGCATCATGCCCCTCTCAGCTCCTTCAGCAGCGCGATCTCCCGTGCGTAGCCCTCCAGCTCGTTGGGTGTCTCCAGCACGAAGGGCAGCCCCGCCAGCGCCGGATGGCGCACCACACGGCCCAGCGCCTCCACCCCCAGATACCCCTCGCCGATGCGGGCGTGGCGATCCTTGTGCGCGCCCAGCGGGTTCATGCTGTCGTTCACGTGTACCGCCCTCAGCTTCTCCAGTCCGATGACCCGGTCAAACTCCGTCAGCACCCCGTCCAGATCCCCCGCGATGTCATACCCCGCGTCGGATACGTGACAGGTATCCATGCACACGCCCAGCTTGTCCTTCAGCTCCACTCGGTCCATGATCTCCCGCAGCTCCTCGAACCGGCTTCCCACCTCGCTGCCCTTGCCCGCCATGGTCTCCAGCAGCACCGTGGTGGTCTGCTCCGGCGTCAGGATGGCGTTCAGCGTCTCGGCGATCTCCGCGATGCCCACCTCCACGCCCTGCCCGGTGTGACTGCCGGGGTGGAAGTTATACACGTTCCCCGGCACAAACTCCATCCGCAGCAGGTCGTCCGCCATGGTCAGCCGCGCAAACTCCCGCGTCCGCTCGTCCTTGGAGCAGGGATTGATGGTGTACGGCGCGTGAGCCACCAGCGTTCCGAACCCATTCTCCTTCGCCAGCGCCAAAAACGCCTCCGCGTCCTTGGGGTCGATGGCCTTGGCCCTGCTGCCCCGGGGATTGCGGGTAAAAAACTGAAACGTGTTCGCCCCGATGGACAGCGCCGTGCGCCCCATGGCCAAAAAGCCCTCCGAAGCCGACAGATGACATCCGATGTAAAACATAGCCCTTTTACTCCTTTTTCTCTCGCAGCGAGACGGTCTTCACGTCCGCCTTTCCGTTCTCAATGGTCAATACGCCGCAGGTGGGATGCTCCCAGTCCCCCGCCGCGCCGGGGTTCAGCGTCAGCAGCGTCCCGTCGTTGTCCACCATCGGCCTGTGGGTGTGCCCGAACAGCAGCACTTGCGCGCCGCACTCCTTCGCGGCGTACATAGCCGCCATAGGCGAGCTTTTCACGTTCCGGGTGTGGCCATGCAGCATCAGTATCCGCACGCCGCCCAACTCTATGAGCCGCTCCTTCTGGTCATAGCTGCCCCAGTCGCAGTTCCCCGGCACGCCCTCCATGGCAAGCCCCGGAAACTCCCGCCGCAGCGCCTCCAGATCCCGCTGGCAGTCCCCCAAATGCAGCACATAGTCCGGCTGTACCCATTCCACCGCCCGCACCATATTGTCCACGTTCCCGTGGCTGTCCGACACCACCAGCACCTGCACGACCACTCATCTCCCTTTCATCTTGTTATTCTACCACATTCCCATTGAAAACTCAATTCCTTTACGGTATGATTGAGCAAACGCCACCCTTTGTCACGATGAATGTAAAATGCAAAAGGAGGAATGTCCATGACCGGCGGCATCGTGGAGTTGGATCTCCACGGCATGAACACCTACCAGGCGCAGATCGCCATCGACGCGGCCCTCCGCCGCGCCGGCAGCGGCACATACCGCCTGCGCCTCATCCACGGCTACCGCGGCGGCACGGCCATCCGCGATATGCTCTGGACCACCTACACCCACCGCGGCCAGGTCAAGCGCCTGGTCACCATCCACGACGGCGTCACCGACCTGGTGCTCAGGGAGTTTTGACCATGAAGATTGCCCAGATCCAAATGCGCGTCACCTCCGACAAGACGGAAAACCTCCGCCGCGCCGCCGCCCTCATCCGGCAGGCCGCTCCGGCGGATATGGCCGTCCTGCCGGAGATGTTCTGCTGCCCCTATGACAACAGCTGCTTCCGTGCCTACGGCGAAGCCCCCGGCGGCGAAGCGTACCAATGCCTCTCCGCCCTGGCCCGTGAACAGCGCCTGTGGCTGGTGGGCGGCTCTGTGCCGGAGCTGACCGACGGCAGGGTGTATAACACCTCCTACGTTTTCGACCCCTCCGGCAGCTGCGTGGCCCGCCACCGCAAAATGCACCTCTTTGACATCGACGTACCCGGTGGCCAGTCCTTCCGGGAGTCCGCCACCCTGTCCCCCGGCTCGGATGTCACCGTGTTCGACACCCCCTGGGGCAAAATGGGCCTGTGCATCTGCTTCGACTTCCGCTTCCCTGAGTTGGCCCACCTGATGGCTCTCTCCGGCGCGAAAATTCTTCTCGTCCCCGCCGCCTTCAACATGACCACCGGCCCGGCCCACTGGGAGCTGCTGTTCCGTCAGCGCGCCGTGGACACCCAGTGCTTCACCGTGGGCACGTCCCCCGCCCGTGATGAAACCGCCTCCTACGTGGCCTGGGGACACTCCATCGTCTGCGACCCCTGGGGCGCGGTGCTCCACACCTGCGGCCACGGGGAGGAGCTCGCCGTCACCGAGCTGGACCTGTCCCGTGTGGACGCCGTCCGCCGACAGCTCCCCCTCCTCTCCGCCCGCCGCCCCGATGTCTACACCCTCCGCCCCACCCAGCACGAATGACCCCACCGCGCCCGCAGGCGCGGCCTCCCCTGCCTCCCTCTGCGAGGCGGCCCAGTGCTCACACTGGGTTGTGCGGCGAAGCGTAGCTGAGGTGTCACGGCTTCGCCGTGACGGCGGGAGAGACGTTGTACGACCGCACCCTCGTTGCTTGTCCGTAGGGGGCGATGCCCACATCGCCCCGCCGTTTTCGCATCATATTCCGGGCGGACAGGGCCGTCCGCCCCTATGCTCCGTCTACCGAGCGTCCGCCCTGTTTTTTCTCTGTCATTCCGAGGGCGCGAAGCGCCCGTGGGAATCCGTTCCCTTTTCATGTCAACCAGCGGCCAAAGGCCGCCACCTACCTTTGCCGCTCCGCGGCAAAGGCGCGATTTGATAATCGCC
>OLXQ01000066.1_pt1 | contig 17746 bp, 15 predicted proteins | sample 1673371 | NCBI WGS metagenome assembly OLXQ01 (sample SAMEA103958109, study PRJEB25191) | human gut metagenome | biome: human-associated habitat [ENVO:00009003]; feature: intestine environment [ENVO:2100002]; material: feces | place: Germany | collected 2013/2015
CACAACAATTCTTAGATAATGGAATAACAGATGCAGCAGAAATAAGAAAAGCAATAAAACACATATAAGACAAACGTCAGAATGAAGAAGACATACATGATACTGTCTGCGCTGCTCCCTATGATGGCGGCAGCCCAGACCGTAAAGTCGCCCAACGGCAACGTGTCGCTCACCTTCTCGCTTACAGACAAGGGACAGCCCACGTACGAAATGACCTATAAGGGCAAGCAGGTGGTAAGCCCCTCTCACCTCGGACTGGAGCTTGCCAAGGACAAGCACGCCTCGAAGGGCATGGAGGAGACCAATCTCATGGACGGTTTCAAGATCAAGGACACGCAGACATCCACCTTCGACGAGACTTGGCGACCCGTCTGGGGCGAGACATCAACCATCCGAAACAACTACAACGAGATGGCTGTCAACCTTCACCAGCCCTCCTCAGACCGCGACATCACCATACGTTTCCGTGTGTATGATTACGGTATGGGATTGCGATATGAGTTTCCGCAGCAGCATGAGCTCAACTATTTCGTGATAAAGGAGGAGCATACGCAGTTTGCTATGACCGGCGACCATACTGCTTACTGGATTCCCGGCGACTACGACACGCAGGAGTATGAATATAACATCACTCCGCTTACCGGCATCCGTGAGGTCATTGCAAAGAACCGCGAGACATATAAGAGCAACTCGTCAACTACCGTATTCTCCGACACTGGCGTCCAGACTTCGCTGCAACTCAAGACCAAGGACGGACTCTACATTAATATACATGAGGCTGCCTGCCTGGATTATCCCACGATGCACCTCAATCTGGACGAGAAGAACCTCGTATTCGAGTCGTGGCTTACGCCCGACGCAGTGGGCAGAAAGGGATTCATCCAGACTCCTTTCAACACTCCGTGGCGAACCGTAATGGTGAGCGACGACGCACGCGACATGCTCTCTTGCAAGCTCACTCTCAACCTCAACGAGCCATGTAAGATAGAGGACACCTCATGGATTCATCCCACAAAGTACTGCGGCGTGTGGTGGAACATGATTGTCGGAACAAAGACATGGAGCTACACCAACGATCTGCCGTCGGTTCGTCTCGGCGTTACCGACTACGCTAAGTGCAAGCCCAACGGCACGCACGGTGCCACTAACGAGGAGGTGAAGCGCTACATCGACTTCGCTGCAAAGAACGGTTTGCAGGAAGTGCTGGTGGAAGGATGGAACGAAGGATGGGAAGACTGGTTCGGTCATCAGAAGCTTGACGTCTTCGACTTCGTCACTCCTTACCCCGACTTCGACATTAAGATGCTCAACGACTATGCCCACTCCAAGGGCGTGAAGCTGATGATGCACCACGAGACCTCCTCTGCAGCTCTCAATTACGAACGCCACTTGGAGGATGCTTTCCGTCTGATGAACAAGTATGGCTATGACGCCGTGAAGACCGGCTACGTGGGCGACATCATTCCGCGAGGCGACTATCATTACTCGCAGTCCACCAACAACCACTATCTCTACTGCATCAAGGAGGCTGCCAAGCACCACATCATGGTGAACGCTCATGAGGCGACACGTCCTACCGGACTTTGCCGCACATGGCCCAATCTCGTCGGCAACGAGTCGGCACGCGGAACAGAGTATGAGGCGTTCGGCGGCAGCGAGCCTTACCACACCGTCATCCTGCCGTTCACACGTCTGCAGGGCGGTCCGATGGACTACACTCCGGGAATATTCGAGATGGACATGTCGAAGATGAACCCTGAGGATCACCAGCGTGTGTTCTCGACAATCTGCAAGCAATTAGCCCTGTATGTGACGATGTACTCGCCACTGCAGATGGCCGCTGATGTTCCCGAGCACTACGAGGAGCACATGGACGCGTTCCAGTTCATCAAGGATGTGGCCGTTGACTGGGAACAGAGCAGGTACTTGCTGGCCGAGCCTGGAGACTACATCGTAATCGCCCGTCAGGCCAAGGTGAAGGAGGCAGGCAAGGAGGGTGACTGGTTCATCGGTGGAGTCACCGATGAGAACGCTCGTGATCTGGAGTTTCCTCTGGACTTCCTTGACAAAGGCGTCAAGTACACCGCCACGATCTATGCAGACACTCCTGAGGCCGACGGCATCGGCGATGTCAAGGTGCAGGATTCGGTTCAGACATATTCCATCACCACTAAGAAAGTCAATTCCAAGACCACGTTGAAGATGCATCTGGCCCGCTCCGGCGGGTTCGCTATCCGCATCCAGAAGGTGGAAGGGAAGTAGTCTGATCGAGCGGCAGCCGAAAAAAGGCAATATCAAATATAGATTTCGCTGTAGAAATGATGTATGACGACAGGGGGAAAAAGGCAAATAGCAGTTTTTGCACGTTACCAAAAACTGCCATTTGATTTTCCCCCTGACGTTCGTTAACATATATTGACTTCATCCAGGTCACTATCTTTGTACTGATTAAAACACTTTCCTGACGTTCGTTAACATATATTGACTTCATCCAGGAGATACCAATCTTGTTGTAATGGGTCAGAAAAATAAAATTCAAAATTTTGGTAACGTGCAAAATTTTGAATTTTCTTTTTTTCTGACCTTTCGGACACTCGGTACGCTTCGACACCAAGTTGACAGGCTCAGCGACCGGTAATGGAGCTACTGAAAGGGTTTTACGCCAGGAAACGGAGAACGTTTTCGGTCCAGTCTTCGCCGTTGGTGGCTTGGATGGCGTTGATGCCGATCCTGCGGGCGGCTTCGACATTCTTCGGACCGTCATCGATGAAAAGCACTTGTGCCGGGGCGACATTCTCGGATTCCAGCATCATCCGGAATATGCGCTCGTCCGGTTTCATAACCTTCATCTCATAGCTGACATAGATGCTGTCAAGATATTCGTCAAGCGAATGGCCGTAGCCGTCAAAAGCCTTGCTCAGAGACCATTCCATTATGAACGGGTTGGTATTGGAGAGGAGTGAGAGGCGGTAGCCTTCGGCCCGGAGCTTCCTGAATAGTTCGAGATTCCTTTCCGGAACGGTCGAAAAGAATCCCATGTAGGCGTCGCGGCACTCATCCATGCTCACTTCCCTTCCGACCTCCTTGCCGACACGGATCCGGAACTCCTCCTTGTCTATCAAGCCAGTCTCGAAATCGCCAAAGAACCCTTGTTGGCGGACCATGTTCAGATATTTCTCTATATCCTCAAGTCCCAACGCCTTGAACTTGTTTATCACAATACTGAGATCCGCCGGAGCGACCACCCCGCCGAAATCAAAAACAACATTCGTGATGTCTTTTCTCATATTCCAAAAATATAAACTTACCGGGCCAAGAGATCTGTCAAATACTGTGTAGCCTTCTGTGAATCAATCTTGTTCACAAATGCTTCATCGTTCATGATCTGGTTCAACATTTTACTATTCATTTCAACCGAATAGCGTTTGATTATATTCTTCGGGACGAGGGTGTTTGACACTTGTGGATTTCTTTTGTGGATTCAAAGTGTTACGCTCCCAGAAAAAGCCGCCGTTATAGCCCTGGATCTCCAGATCCTTATCCGCTCGCGTCAAACGTTTTGCCGCCCAAAGACAATATTCCTCATCAATCTCGATCCCTAAATAATGTCGGCCAAGTTTTTTTGCCACAACACATGTGGTTCCACTTCCGACAAATGGATCCAAGACAATATCTCCAGGACGGGAGGATGCAAGAACTAGTTTTGCTATCAGTTTTTCGGGCTTTTGGGTCGGGTGATCAGTGTTCTCCGGCATTGACCAGAAAGGAATGCTGATATCATCCCAAAAATTCGATGGGAAAGTGATTCGGAAATTGCCTTCATCCGTTTCTTCCCAATCTTTTGGTTTCCCGTTTTCTTTATATGGAGCGATGACCTGACGTTTCATCTTCACCGAATCCACATCGAAGTAATAATTATCCTTGTCCTTGACAGCGAACCAAATATCCTCCATGGCATTCTTCCAATTTGTCTTCGCACCACGCCCTTTCTCCCGCTGCCATGTTATTCTATTGATGACAGTCAACTCTTCGCTGATGACTTTTTGTTGCGATGAGGAGCACTTCCAGTCTCCGCACATATATAGGGAGCCATCCGGCTTTAGCTTATCACATACTTTTTTGAACCATGTCCGTAAATATTCCTCATACATATTATCAGACATGGCATTGAACTTCGAGGAATTGAATGTCTTGCTTAAGTTGTAGGGGGGATCAATGATTATCAGACTCGCGCACTCATCTGGAATCTTATCCAAAACGGTCAATGCGTCAGCATTGATAAGCAGATCGACAAAAGAGGATTTACCAGAGAGTTCCTCAGGGAAGGTAATAATCCTCTTCAGATCTGGAATCTCTTCTTCAGAAACAGTCAGGGTGCGATTCCGGCCAGCACGTATTTTATCACTGTTCGCCATAAACAAACTTAATTAACCTTAGATTTGCAGCGTTGTTCTCTGCCCAAAGGTTGTAGAGACAAAATTAGCAAATTTATGCCGATATGTAAAGTTCGACAAAGGACAATAATGTCGTTGTTTTGGCAATTTCGGGCCAAGGCCACCACGATTCTTCATGATATCATGGGAAATTAGTATATTCACAAAAAATTTTGAGCGATGTACACATTCAAGCAGGATGGCGACAGGTTTGTCGTCAGCATTGACAACCATCAGGAACTGATGGGGGCGATCGCGGCGTTTTGTCAGGAGCAGGGGATTCTGGCGGGAGAGGTGAGCGGAATCGGAGCGGTGAACAACGCGACGCTGAGGTTCCTCAACCCTGTCACGAAGCATTATGTTGACAAGACATTCGACGAGCAGATGGAGATCTCAAGCCTTGTGGGCAATATTTCCGAGAAGGACGGAAAGGTCTATCTGCATCTTCACGCCAACTTCGGGCGGGCGGACTACACGGTCGTGGGCGGACACCTTCTCACAGCGACCATCAACGGAGCGTGCGAGGTGTTCATCAGACGCTACAACTGCAAGGTTGGCAGACACTTCGACGAGGAGACGGGACTTAATCTGTACACCTTGTAGTCTGTGCCGCCAAAGCAATCGGTAAAGGATAACCGGATGGAGAGAATCAACATCATCGACTGCCCGCTGGGGGAGGTTGGAAAGCACCTCGGCGGCTACGGGAACATATTCATAATCCACGACCGCAACGTAGGCGGCATCGTGGAAAGGCTTGGCGTTCAGGCTCAAGGAATATTCCCGATCGAGGCCACGGAGGAGAGGAAGACGCTCGCCACCGTGCTGGAAATCGAGGAGTGGCTGCTGGAGAAAGGAGCTGACAGAGAGGCGTTTGTGCTGGGTGTCGGCGGCGGAATCACAACTGATCTGGTCGGGTTCGCGGCTTCCGTTTACAAACGTGGTGTGAGGTTCGGATTCATCCCGACCACCCTGCTCTCACAGGTGGATGCCGCTATCGGCGGAAAGAACGGCGTGAACCTCGACTCCTACAAGAACATCATCGGGGTGATCCGCCAGCCGGAAATGACATTCATCTGTCCGGAACCGCTGGAGACGCTGCCTTACCCGCAGATTCTGTCGGGTGCGGCCGAACTTCTCAAAACCTTCATTATCAACAACAAAGGCAATGAATATGAAAGGGCTGTGAATATGCTTATGAATATTCACGATCGTGCGTCGGAAGGGGCTGCCGAGGCGGCTGTCCTGGAATATTCAGAAACATTCCGAGAGTTGATCGCCGCTGCGGCGAAGGTCAAGGCTGGCATTGCGGGGAGGGATCCGAACGAGCGCGGGGAGCGCCGTCTGCTCAATCTTGGACACACTTTCGCCCACGCCATCGAGAAGAATTCCTCCGAGGCGATCCCGCACGGGCAGGCAGTCTCCATGGGCATCATCCTGGCAGCGCGGTTGGCCGAGTCTTTGGGGCTGACGGATGGTCTTTCAGAGCGTCTGGAAGCGGATTTCACAGCCTGTGGCTTGCCGGTCGAGTGTCCGTACAGCGTTGACACTCTTGCGGATGCGATGAAGAAAGACAAAAAGGCGGATGGAGCGTTTGTTCATTTCGTGCTGCCGCTGGGCATAGGGCACGTTGAGACACGGGAACTTCGGGTCGAAGAGGCGGTAAGCGCATTGAAGGATGAGTAAAGTCACGGCGTTTCAGACAGCGGCGCCGCCCATTTCAGAGACGAGCGGCGCATCGAGACTCGCAATCATTAACAAGTAATTGAATATATTCAGTTTATGATCTGCACAACAATCCAGAACCGAACCCTGGAAGAGATAATGAACCTGCTGGAAAGCAGCGAGCCACGGATTCAGATGGCCGAAATCAGATTGGACAGATGTCCGCTGAGTATCGAGGAGATCGAGTACCTGTTCTCATCCTCGGACACTCCGCTCGTGGCCACCTGCCGGGTCGTTGATGACGGCAACGGGACTTGGGAAGAGGCCGAGGAGAAACTCACGGCCGCGGTCGAGGCCGGTGCCGCGTTTCTGGATCTGGAGATCGAAGCTCCGAAAGAGATCGGCAAAAGGCTCCGGAGGGCTTGCACTGAATATGGCACCACGATGATCCGTTCGAGTCATTTCTTTGCCGGGACACCGTCAGATGATGTGCTGCGGAACACAGTGGAGAAATGCAGGAAGTTCGGCGGGGAGATTGTGAAGATCGCGGCTATGGCGAAATCGGGAGAGGATGTAGCAAGGGTGCTTGCGCTTTATTCATCGATCGCTTCGACAAACTCAGCGGCCGAAACACAGCGACCTGTGGAATTGGTTGCGTTCTCGATGGGAGAGATCGGCAAGGTTAGTCGCTTGGATTGCTTGAAGTTAGGCAGCCCGTTCACCTATGCCGCCCTGAACGAGAACGAGACCGCGGCACCCGGTCAATGGTGTTATTCGGAGATGCTTACGGCTGTCTATGGAGACAGGAAGCCTCTTCACTGCAACAGTCCTCTGAATATGCCGGCCTCAAAGAGTTTCGCCCAACGCGCGATCATCGCCGCGGCATTGGCCGAAGGAGAATCCCGGCTCGGCGGCTACTCTCCGTGCGGGGACAACGAGGCGGCGATAGAGGTCGCCAAGGCGCTCGGGGCCAAGGTTCGGATAGAGAGTGAGGGCAGTTCTTTGCAAGTTGGTGCGCTTCGACAGGCTCAGCGACCAACCGATCCGGTCGCTTCGATGGTTGGTGAGCTCTGCCGAACCACAGGCTCAGCGACCGGAAGCACCCTAATCATAGAAGGCATAGGCTCGTCAGCGAATATTCCCGAAAAGATCAACGTCGGCGAATCCGGCCTCCTGACCCGCCTGATGATCCCTCTCGCCGCCGCTCTCGGCAACGGCAACCAAATCGAGATCGACGGCATCGGCACCCTCCCGACCAGACCGCTGAAAGGCGCATCCGAAATCATGGCCGGCTTCGGCACAGTCCTGAGACCACTCAACCCGGCCCCGGAAGTCCACGTGCCACTCACCGTCCAAGGTCCTCTGCTCCCTGGCAAAACCAGCATCTCCGGCAAAGGCGGCTCGCAGCTGATCTCCGGTCTGCTGATGGCTCTGCCGCTCCTCCCGGAAGACTCTACCCTGCATATTCACGACCCCAAGAGCATCCCGTATATGTTCATCACAGCGGACGTGCTTCGCCGTTTCGGCATCAAGATCGGCTCCGAGATGGAGGGTGGAGAGGATTTTCTTGAGACTCAGGACTGGAGTCTCTGCACCGGCATCACATTCAAGATCAAGGGTGGGCAGAAATATTCCCCGGCCGCTTTCGACATCGAGGGCGACTGGAGCGCCGCCGCCAATTTCCTGGTGGCCGGAGCGCTGTTCGGAGACGTGAAACTGACCGGTCTCGACACAACTTCCCTTCAAGCCGACATCTCGATCATGGACATCCTGATGGAAGCTGGAGCCAGCCTTTCGCAGATTGAGGATGAGCCGCAGGACGAAGAATCTGCCAACGTGAAAGACAGCAACGACAATGAAGCGGCTGACGCTCAGGAGGCCAATGCCCCGCAAGGTCACCGCGGCCTCATCACCGCCCAGAAAGCCCCGCTGCGCGCCTTCGACACCGATCTCAACAACTGCCCGGACCTGTTCCCGATCGTCGCCATCCTCGCCGCCTTCTGCCACGGACGCAGTAATATTCAAGGATTCAAGAGGTTGGCAAGCAAGGAAAGCGACCGCGGCGCGGCGATTCTGAATATGCTGACCCAGATGGGCGTGAGCGCCTCCGCTTCCGGCGACACCCTCACCATCGACGGGGAATCAGTCGAGAGCCGCCTCCTGAACGGTCACCTCCTCAAGGGCGGTGAATATACCTCCTCGCACGACCACCGTATGGCGATGGCCCTCACCGTAGCCTCCTGGTGCGCCGACACCCCGATCATAATAGATGACACCACCTGCGTCGCCAAATCCTTCCCCGCCTTTCTCGACACCTATGCCAAACTGAAGCGTTAGTACGTCTGGAATGCCAACCAACTATTCGGCTTTATGAATTGACTCCAGAACAAGGGCCAGGGCGGCCGTGTGCTTTTCCAAAATGCGCTTATGACGGTTTCCGGCTCGGGCGATGTTGTTCCGGAGGTCATTTATCTTCACATTGATGGCGGTGGAGTTCCCCGAAGCGATGATCGCCCGGACATATTCATCATAAGACATCCGCTTTTTGTCGTGGGTCAGAAGCTTCAGAGCCTCAAGCACTTCCGCCGAGAAACCATATTCATCCAAATCCTCGAAGGTGACATCAGAGTCCTCGACAACATCGTGGAGGAAGCCGACTATTTTCTCGTTCTTGGTCTGCCCGGCGATGCCAACGGCGAGGGAATGGAGGATGTCGGGGTTGCCGTCAAGGTCCCTCTTGTTGCGAAAGACAGTCGATGCGATGGCCACCGCCTCATCAATCCCGGACTCAAAATATTCCTTGAGATCCTTTGTGCTCCAATATGTGCCGGAGCCAAAAAACTTCAACCTCTCAACCACTTCAAACAAAGTCAGCACACTGAAGTACATCTTCAGATTGTGTAAAGGAATATGAAAGTTCGGACCGTCTCCCTTTGTGTCCGTAAACTCCACCCTTGACAATTCCTCGGTTCCCGTGAAATCTACTTTCGTGTCACAGATCCTCATCCCTACAAATCCATATTCCTCATCCATCTCGACAACTTGGATAAGAATCTTTTCAAATGAATATGACTGTGACAGGACCAGATTTAACTCCTCCTCGTAACCGTCCTCGACCCATCCCACCAGTTCATTGATTCCCACCTCTCTACGGAAATCCATATAACCGTTCGTCTCAATATGGACCTCCAGTCCATACGGTTTCAGGAAACTGAGATCTTGAAACTCCCTCACACTGACAGGCACACGATACCGGGCCTCAAAGTCGTCCGCGTTCTTGTAGAACGCCGCAAAGATAAGATACCTCATAAGCATTGTTTTTGTTACCGGCCTTGGTGTCAGACAAAAACAGTCGCCGTCCTCGGCAACCGTCCTTGTCATCGACAACCACTGCCAAAATATTTATGAATTGAAAATTACCGGACAGGCAGAGCCGCCTGTCGCTCACAACACAAAAATAAGAAAATCTCTTGAGATTGCAAAGCCATTTATGAAGATTCGCTTTTACCGTCCCTCTGTCCAATAAGGTTGCCAGGAATTCTTTGCGACTCTCTCTTGGGGCCGTGGCAGGTAAGTGGCTGATTTTCAAGCGAAACGAAGATGTCCTGGTGCTAGATTCCGCACCAGGACATCTTCGTTTTTATTCATTATCAAGGAGTTAGATGCCACGGCCTTTTAGGTCGGCGAGGACGATGGCAGTGACGGCCTCGACGATGACGGGGGTGCGGAGGGCGAAACAGACATCGTGACGGCCCGGAACGTTGAGGGTGGTTTGCTCGCCGGTCTTGATGTTGAGGGTGGTCTGGGATTTGGTGATGCTGGAGGTCGGCTTGAAGGCTACACGAAATACTACCGGAGAGCCGTTCGTGATACCGCCGTTGATGCCGCCGGAACCGTTCTTCACGGTGGTCACAGAACCTTCTTTAAGCTCAAGAGAGTCATTATGTTCCGAGCCTTTCATCCGGGCGGATGCGAAACCGTCACCGAACTCTATGCCACGGACTCCAGGGATGGAGAACACAGCATGCGAAATCAGGGACTCGACCGAATCGAAGAACGGTTCTCCAAGACCGGCAGGAACTCCGGAGACCCGGCACTCGACAATGCCGCCAAGCGAATCGCCTTCCTTGGAGGTTTTGTCCAAGAGATCGTTCCACTTTGACTTGTCGGACTCTCTCCCGATTTCAATCAAACTGGCCTCAAAGCTGAGCCCCTGACACATTTTCTTTGCGATGACTCCGGCGGCGACCAGCGGAAGGGTTATCCTGCCCGAAAAATGCCCACCTCCACGAGGGTCATTGAAGCCGTTCCACTTGACGGAAGCGACATAGTCGGCGTGCCCTGGACGCGGCACAGCCTTAAGAGCCTCATAGTCAGAAGACCGAGTATTGTTGTTCTTGAATATGACTACGATCGGTGCTCCGGTTGTGTGTCCATCGAAGACTCCGCTCAGAATCTCCGGCTCGTCCGCCTCGATGCGTGGTGTGGTACCCTTCGCTCCACTCTTGCGGCGAAGAATGTCCGGCATGAAGTCCTCTACACCAAGCTCTATCCCCGGCATGACACCATCCACGACCACACCAATCGCCGTCCCGTGCGACTCCCCGAAGATCTCCACCCTGAAATTACGTCCGAATGCGTTCATTGTATATTCAAAAATTAATAAGTCCGTCCTTGCAAAAATACACTTTTCTTGTGGAATAAAATATGCTATCTTTGTAGTAATATCCTCAAAAGGCCGTTTTGTGTTCAAACACGGCGGATTATGAGGGTGAAACTACTTATTGGAATGGACATTAAGGAAGAAGACAAGATAATTCAGGAGGTCACCAGACAGGAGTACAAGGAGGGCTTCGTCACCGATGTCGGCCAGGACTTTATTCCAAAAGGGCTGAACGAGGACATCATCCGTACCATCTCACGGCTCAAGGAAGAGCCGGAATGGATGCTGGAGTTCCGGCTGGGCGCTTTCCGGAAGTGGCAGAAAATGGAGATGCCCGAGTGGGGGCATCTGGACATGCCCGTAATTGATTTTCAAGACATTATCTACTACGCAGCCCCCAAAAAGAATTCGGAACGCCCGAAGGAGATCGACCCGAAGCTGGAGGAGACGTTCGAGAAACTTGGCATCCCGGTAAGGGAGCGTGAGGCTCTCGCCGGAGTCGTGGCCGTGGACGCGGTCTTCGATTCGGTCTCCGTGGCCACAACATTCAGGGCATCGCTGGCTGAGAAAGGAATCATATTCTGCAGCTTCTCGGAGGCCGTCAAGGAGCATCCGGATCTGGTGCGGAAATATCTCGCCTCGGTGGTTCCGGTAGGGGACAATTTCTTTGCGGCACTCAACTCGGCGGTCTTCAGCGACGGCAGTTTCTGCTATATTCCCAAAGGGGTCAGGTGCCCGATGGAGCTTTCAAGCTACTTCAGGATCAACGCCGCCGGCACAGGCCAGTTCGAGAGGACGCTCATCGTGGCGGACGAAGGGTCTCAACTGAGCTACATGGAGGGCTGCACGGCTCCGATGCGTGACGAGAACCAGCTTCACGCGGCGGTGGTGGAGATCGTGGTCGAGAAAGACGCCGACGTGAAATATTCAACGGTGCAGAACTGGTACCCAGGGGATGCGCAGGGGCGCGGAGGAATCCTTAACCTCGTGACCAAAAGGGGAATATGCAAGGGCAGCGGCTCGCATCTGAGCTGGACGCAGGTCGAGACGGGTTCGGCGATCACTTGGAAATATCCTTCCACGATCCTGAAGGGAGACTACTCCTCGTCGGAATTCTACTCGGTCGCCGTGACCAACAACTATCAGCAGGCGGACACCGGAACAAAGATGATCCACATCGGCCGCGGCACGAAGAGCCGGATCGTAAGTAAAGGAATATCAGCGGGTCACAGCCAGAACAGTTACCGTGGTCTGGTCCGGATGAACGCCGGAGCGGCCGGAGCGCGCAACTACTCGCAGTGCGACAGCCTGCTGATCGGCTCGCAGTGCGGGGCGCACACGTTCCCGGACATCCAAAGCGCCAACCCGACCGCGATCGTGGAACACGAGGCGACGACCTCGAAGATCAGCGACGAGCAGCTGTTCTATTGCAACCAGAGGGGGCTCGGGCCGGAGGATGCAGTCGGCCTGATCGTCAACGGCTATGCCCACGAGGTGCTTTCCCGCCTCCCGATGGAGTTCGCCGTAGAAGCCACCAAACTGCTTCAGGTCTCCCTCGAAGGTTCGGTGGGTTAATGAATATATTCACAAGCATTTCTGAATATTCCGGAAGTGCCTGAACAGGTGGGCAATCACCTTAATAATTCTTCAGCAAACGATTGCCGGTTTGCGGTGACTTGAACATTTATGAAGTTCTTTGATATAGAAAACATTGCGTTCACGCTTGGCGGAACGGGAGTGAGCTTTCTGGAGCTGATCGGTGTCATCGCGGGACTTACCTGCGTGGTGATGGCCGGACGCAACAGCAAGTACAACTTCTGGGTCGGCTACCTGTACAACATCCTGCTGTTTACGCTGTTCTGGCAGCGGCACCTCTACTCGGCGATGCTTCTCCAGCCGATAGCGTTCGGAATCAATGCCTTCGGGCATTGGAGGTGGACACATCCCAGGCCGGAGGAACAGAGTTCGAAAGACGCTTCGGCCTTGAAGGTGACACATCTGTCGATGCGGGATTGGTGCACTGCTCTCACGGTCGTGGCCTTTGCCGGAGCCGCCTGGGGATTCGTGCTCAGCAAATTGGGCACGGCCTGGTTCACGGACATATTCACACCTGATCCAACCCCGTGGCTTGACTCGTACGGCCTGATGCTGACGCTGTTGGCGCAGTTCCTTTCCGCCCAAAAGAAGTGGGACTGCTGGATCGTGTGGCTGGTGGTGAACATCACGAACATCACCCTCTACCTCAGCGCCGGCCTCGTGTTTATGCCGATCGTCAGCGCCCTGTATCTGCTCAACGGCATCTGGTCCCTGTGGACCTGGTACCGGCTGTACAAAGAGGAGAGGTAGATCCCTTGCCGCAGCGGTCCGGCAGGCTCACCAACCGGTAACCCGAATTTACGGTCACCAAGCCAACACCTATGGTCACAGAGCTTGTCGAAGTGACCAGACGCACAGGACAACTTAGGCGCTTCGATGGTTCGTGAGTTCTGTCAAGCCACAAGCTCAACTACCAAAGACGCTGATAGCAGTGGTGGATAACATATTAAAGATGAATATTTTATGCGTTATCCTTTAGTGACATCCAACTAAAGACAACAAAACAATTAATTGATAAATAGGGGCTTAGGCCCACGACATAATACGATGAATATGACAGACATATTACTGAAGATAAAAGATCTGCACGCAAGTGTCGGAGACAAGGAGATTCTGAAGGGAATCGACCTTGAGATCCGCCGCGGTGAGATTCACGCCGTGATGGGTCCGAACGGGGCTGGGAAAAGTACCCTGTCCTCTGTCCTGACCGGCAAGCCGAACTACGAGGTGACGGCCGGATCAATCAAGTTCGATGGCAAGGATTTGCTGGCGATGAAGCCGGAGGAAAGGGCCTGGGCCGGACTGTTTATGTCCTTCCAGTATCCGATCGAGATTCCGGGAGTCTCCATCACGAACTTTATGAAGACGGCGATCAACTCCAAGCTCAAGGCTCAGGGGAAAGAGCCGATGAAAGCCGGTGATTTCCTGAAGCTTATGAAGCAGAAGATGGCCTTCGTGCAGATGAAGCCGGAGTTCGCCAAGCGTGAGGTAAACGTCGGATTCTCCGGTGGAGAGAAGAAGCGGAACGAGATCTTCCAGATGGCGATGCTCGATCCGACCCTCGCTATCCTCGACGAGACGGACAGCGGCCTGGACGTGGACGCGCTCAAGATCGTGGCCGATGGAGTGAACGCCCTGCACACTCCGGAAAAGTCTGCGATCGTCATCACCCACTACCAGAAGCTTCTTGAATATGTAAGGCCGGATGTCGTGCACGTCTTGAAGGACGGCCGCATCGTGGCCAGCGGCGGTTACGAACTGATTGACAAGATTGAAAAGGATGGCTTTGAACAGTTCTAAAAACATAGACCACGGCAATTATATTCCCTCGCCCATCTTGCCGGGAATGAAAGTCGCTGACGGAGAGCATATTCGCAAGGTCTTTGTGCTTTCCGCCGATGATGTCGCCGCAGGAGCCGAGGTCGCCGAGCGTGTCGAAGCGACAGTTGGTTCGACAGGCTCACCAACCACCAAAGTGACCGAGATTCCGTCCAACATCGAGGTGGGGGCGGATGCGGCGCTGGATCTGACGGTTATAGTGCTGCCGGGAGTGTCGGCTCGTATTCCGCTGACGATCGACTTGACTGGAGCGCATTCCGAAGTCCGCCTTTCGGGAATATACCTCTGCTCCGGCCACGATGAGGTGACGTTCGACATCACGATGCATCACCGTACTGGAGACTGCCGTTCCCGGCAGACATTCAACGGGTTGGCTACCGGGGAGGCCAAGTGCGGATTCTTCGGCAAGATTGTGATCGCGCCCGAGGCGCAGAGAACCGAGGCGTTCCAGGAGAACCACAACATCTTGCTTTCCGACTCGGCCAGGATCAACACAAAGCCACGGTTGGAGATCTATGCCGATGATGTGAAATGCTCGCACGGCGCCACGGTCGGGAAACTGAACGAAGACGAGCAGTTCTATATGCGCTCCCGTGGCATTCCTGAGGAAGAGGCCAAGGTGCTGCAGATGATCTCGTTCGTGGCCCCGGTACTGGAAAACATCCCGGAAGACTCCACAGACGGCACTCCAGCCAGGACCGCCGTCGCTGAACTTGTCGAGAACGCAATCAGGGGACTGTAAGAGCGTGGCGCATAAGTGGTTATAACACAGCGCAATAAGCCTTCTCCTTAAGGTGATTCCAACCGAAGGCTGTCAAGGATTAGACTGATTTTCAAAGAGTTGAACGCCACGACCGCAAATTTGGATAAATATGATTGTCAAGACGAATGTCAAGCTGAATCTGGGACTGAGTGTCCTGCGGAAACGTGCCGATGGGTTTCACGACATCGAGACGCTGTTTGTGCCGTGCTTTGATTTCGGGGACACTATTGAGATCATTACGGGAGATGACTACAGCCGGAGCTCGGCGGCGTTGTTCGCGAAGTATGGAGCCCCGGACGGACGCTTTGACGCTTCGACAGGCTCAGTGACCGGCAGGCTCAGCGACCGGCAAGAAGCATCGGTTGGTGAGCCTGTCGAACCAACCAGGCTCAACGAATCAGCCAAAGAAGACGGAAAAGAAACGACTCTCTCGGGAAATGTAACCGCATCAGAGGATGGAAGATTAGTGCAAGGAATATCCGAGGATGGGAAGCTGATGATCACGATCGCGCGGGAGGAGGGTGTTGACTGGAATCCGCTCAAGGATCTGTGCGCAAAGGCGTACAACATTCTTGCACAAGATTTTGACCTGCCGCCGGTCAAGATATTCCTGGAAAAGAAGGCAGCGGTAGGTGCCGGGCTTGGCGGCGGATCGGCGGACGCGGCTTTCACTCTCAAAGCGCTGAACGAGCTTTGCGGCCTGAACCTTTCCGAGCAAAGGCTTTCTGAATATGCCGCGAAACTTGGCAGCGATTGCGCTTTCTTTGTTTTCAATCGCCCTATGATCGGGTCTGGGCGAGGGGAAATCCTTGAGCCTTACGACATTGACCTGTCCGAGTACGAGATCAAGGTTCTGATTCCGGAGGGAATTGTGGTCTCCACAGCGGAGGCTTATAAAGGAATAGTGCCTCGGGAAAGTTTGAAGCCCGGGTGCTTCGACACTTCGGAAAATTCAGATCATCGCAGACTCATCGACCAAGGCATGACAGAATCGTCAGAGGAATACCAAGACCTTCCCGGAAAGCGAATGATGAGTGGCCCCAGCCCAACAGGACTCTCAGATTTGAAAACAGTGCTTGCGGTGCCGGTCACGGAATGGAAAGACAATCTTGTCAACGACTTTGAGGCCACTGTCTTCAAGGCGCATCCGGAACTTGCCGCCATCAAGCAATCCCTCTATGACTCCGGAGCGGTCTATGCCTCGATGTCTGGCTCCGGCTCCGCACTCTTCGCCCTCTATAGAAAATAGTCGCGCTAATTGCGCAACTCACACGTAATAAGAGGCTGCGTCCCCGACCTCAGAAGCCGGTACCGAAAACGCCGCCGTGGCCTGGGTCCGGGTTCCAGCCGCCGGTAGGGCAAACGCCGGAACGACACTAAGCAAAACCGTCAGCGTAATGAATATTGTTTGTGACTATTTCATAATTTGTATCTCTTGCAAATTATCATTATATTCGGAACGTTTTAAAACTTTTAACGCATTATGAAATTTATCCTGCATTAGTTCTATTTGTTTATGCACTAATTAGTTGCACACCCTCCATAACAGAGATGGTTCCTGAAAATAAGATTCGTATTTCAGAGAACATCTTCTTTGACAACAACACTAAAAGGTATGTTTATAATGATAAACTACCATTGACAAAAAGCAATATTGAAATAGATACCTTCAGACTCCGCTAACTAGACAAAAAACAAGAAATATGTTAAGAAAGCTGCTACTTACAATCGGATTTGCTTTATTGTTTTTTATAAGGCCATTGGAGTCAGGCGCACAGGTGCCGGTCACAATCAAATGTGAGAATAACGCCAAGACGGTCACTGACATCAGAGTGCAGATCACCTTCCCGTCCGGTGAAATGAAAGCGTATGACGGGAAGAATCTGGAAAGCGAGGTTCTGGAATATCACATAGAAGGAACCGGAGAATGTAAACTGTTCATCCATTTCAAAGAGGAAGGAGTCAAGGCACCTACTTTCATCTCCAAAAAATTCATGATTTCCGGAGAAGAAAAAAGAATCGATGTTTACACTTCAATGAATCTCAGGAGCATGGTGATTCCTTGTAACTCAGAGTACTCAAACAGAAAGTACTGCATCCTGTTCATAAAGAAGATCTATCCTGAATGTCCGGAAGGGCGATACCCTAAAGGATATGAGAACGATTCTGAGCGGACGAATCTCTGGGAATATTCCCTCCAAAGCATAGTTCAAAAATAGCAGGCAAACAGGCTCCCTGTACGTAAAACAGTTGTCTGGCGTACCAACGGGACTTAAACCCACGACCGGTACAGGATCGCGCCCTCTGGCGTACCAACGGTTTTCCGGCAACACAGGAGACAGCGAAAAAGAAATACCCCCAACATTCCTATTCACCAAAGTTCCTCGGCGCCGCCGTAATAGTCATAGACATCCTGATAGTCAAGGTTGAGCTGCTCCAGAATCTCCTCCGAGGAAAGGCCGGTTACAATGCTCCTTCCGCCGGAATTCAGCACCACACCATCTCCCCGTCCGCCACCATCAAACAACGACCTTCCCCGCAGACCTACCGGATGGTTCAGAACCGTATCCACCGGCCGGATGGCATATTCATAGTAGCGCACCGGCCGATTCTTCATCGCTTCCACCTCTCTCAAGTGCCTCTTCTCCCCAATCATAGCCACCGCCGCCAACGCCACCGGCAGAAGCAGCACCGCCGTCACCGCCAACTTCTCTTTCAATGAATATGTCTCATCGGGATCCTTGAACATCTTATTATCGAACAAAATGATTAGGGATAAATTCTATAACA
>OLXQ01000067.1_pt1 | contig 17743 bp, 10 predicted proteins | sample 1673371 | NCBI WGS metagenome assembly OLXQ01 (sample SAMEA103958109, study PRJEB25191) | human gut metagenome | biome: human-associated habitat [ENVO:00009003]; feature: intestine environment [ENVO:2100002]; material: feces | place: Germany | collected 2013/2015
ATTGTTCTTCTCCGCATAGTTCTTCAGCGAACGCGAAAGACCCATCTTGAACCCCTGAAGGTGGGTTCCACCCTCTATGGTGTTGATGTTGTTGACGTATGAATATATCTTCTCGGAGAATCCGTTGTTGTACGAGAGGGCGATGTCGATAGGTATCACCTTGTCGCTCTGCACGCACACAGGCTCAGGGATGAGCTGTGTGGCACCGGCGTCAAGATAGTCAATGAACTCCTTGAGGCCCTCCTTGGAATAGAAAATATCCCCGCGGTAAAGCTGTTTTCCGGTCGGCTTCGAGTTGCCGTTCTCATCGGTGACATATTCATCAACCAGTTCCCTCTCATCGGTGATGGTGATCTTGATGCCTTTGTTCAGATAGGCCAGCTCACGCATCCTCGCGGCGAGGGTGTCATATTTATAAACAATTGTCTGGGTGAATATGGTCGGATCGGGATGGAAGGTGATGATGGTTCCGGTGTCATTGCAGTCTCCGACAATCTCCACAGGAGCGAGTGGCTTGCCCTTTGAATATTTCTGCACGAATATATGCCCCTCACGGTGAACCTCAGCGATCAGGCTGTCAGAAAGGGCGTTCACGCAGGAAACGCCGACTCCGTGCAGACCTCCGGACACCTTGTAGCTGTCCTTGTTGAACTTACCACCGGCGTGAAGGACTGTCATCACGACCTCAAGGGCGGAACGGTGCTCCTTTGGATGCATTCCGGTAGGGATTCCACGTCCGTTATCCGACACCCTTATCGAGTTGTCAGGAAGGATGGTGACACCGATTTCGGTGCAGTAACCGGCCATCGCCTCGTCAATACCGTTGTCAACCACCTCATAGACAAGATGATGGAGTCCCCTCTCCCCGATGTCTCCGATGTACATCGAAGGTCTTTTCCTCACCGCCTCAAGTCCTTCCAGCACCTGGATACTACTTGCGGAATATTGCTCTTCCGCTTTCTTCATCTCTTCGTTCTCAATCATATTCTATCGCCTATAATTATCTATTAATATGGTTTGCCCATAAAACAGACAAATATAATAAATTTAAGGGGCAATGCGAAATTTATTTCCACATGCCCCCGATCTATTATTAGGATATTCTCTCCTTGATAGTGACCGTAAGGAAACAATCTACAGATTCAATGAGACTCCCGCCGTGACCCAAAGGCCTTTCTCCGCGTATAACGGATTCCTCTGGATCGTCTGGCAAAGCAGATTACCGGACTCCAGCCACAGAGTCCACTTGCGATTGAACTTGTAGCCGCAGTTCACGCCCAGATCAACATACCCGGGCACTCTGACATCAAGGATATCCTCGGAAGCCACCGAGGCACACTTGCCGTCACGCCAGGAAGCGGCCTCGACATTGATTCCCGCGTAAAGCCTTGAGCTGATGTCATACGAAGCCCTGACCCCGCCGCTGTACTTAGGAAGCGTGAACCCAAGATTCAAGGCGTCATTGTCCGGGAAAGACACACCACGATAGCGGAAATCAGCGTCAATCTTGACGCGTCCAGTCCTCAAACCAACCAAGGCATTGGCATAGATCAGATTGTAGTCTGAATATGCCAGCGCAGGCACAAGGTCTCCGCCGGCGGTGAACAGCCCGGACTCCATCAATGCGTTGCCATAAAGACCGACTCCCCCGTTCACGTCAAACTGAAACGAAGACGCGGCGCTGCCTCTGACGCCGATTCTGGCGTTCACTTTCTCCACGGTGTTATCAACCAGCGGAGTAATGAGTTCATACACAGGAGCCACAAGGAACGAAGGATTCAGATGATGATTCTCTGAAATCTGTGATGAATATGTGTTCAGACGGCTTCCACCGGTAGCGTCAGCATATAGAGCCACGTTTCCACCCACCGCGAAACTGATATGCGCGTCGGGATAGACAATCTGTCCTTTTCCACCGCCCATCTTGCCGAATGATAACGTGTCAGCGTCATTTCTGAACATAAACTCAAGTTTGACACCCAGATTCAGGTTCCACCGTCCTGATTTAAATCTGTAGCTTGGAATCAGGGCGACACGTCCTATGTTTCCGTCATAGAACCTGCTGTAGGAGGCCGATTCAGCCTCGAATCCGACCAGAATGCTCCTGCTGTTGTTCACAACAGGGCCGACCAGACCGTCAAGAAGCACCCAGTTTTCATTCTGCTTGTCAACCGTGACACCATCAGGAAAAGAGAATGACTTGTAATCCAATCCGTCATTCGCAACCCTGCCCCTCAATCCGATGTCGTAAAGAAAATACGACTCGGAATCATTGTTCGAGCGGACTCTTGCGTTGAAGTCAAAGGCATTATAGGAACGGGACATCACAGAGTCCTTAGCGGCTAGACCATAGTAGCCGATTCCGAATGACAAAATGGTCCTGTCCCAGTTATAACGACCGTCAAAACCCGCCGATGTCAAGGCATCATAACCACCGAACTTTCCACCTGACTTCTTCATCCGGTAAAGTCCGTCTTGCAATTCAGGTTTGATTTCGTGATAGTTACCGAAATACGACTTATGGCTGGCGTACACGCTCATCTGGAACGGTCCACTCTGCTCAGGGCTGAAGACGAACTCAAACCGAGGGTGGAGAGTGTAACCGGCGCCGGCCTTGAGATAAAGCTTACGTCCCCTCCAGGCATCCTTGGCCGGCCTCATATTCAGCATATAAGGCTTGAAGCTGTAGGCTCCCTGGTAAGGCTTCTCAAACACCTCATAGTCAAAGTCCAGGTCGAAGCGGAGCAGCGAGTCCGGCACGTTCATCCCGAGCAAAGGCTTGTGAACCTCCGAAGCGTTGCCCTGATAGGTGTTGGTGACCTCGACGGTCGGATTGAAATTCTGTCCGAAAGAGACCGCGGCGGTCATCAGCATTGCCGCGGAAACCAGATATATCTTTCTCATATTCATTTCCACTACATCATGGTTTTAAGTTTCTCAAGACGCATCCTGACATTGTCAAGCACATCATCTGACGTACCCTCGGCAGGTTTGTAGCCGTTCTGGACGCTCTCGAACGTGGCCTTGGCCTGAGCGAGATTATCCTGCTCGGCGAACGAGTCACCAAGGGTGATGAACGCCTTCGCAAGCCAATAGCTCTGGTCCCCGGCCTTCTCGGCGAACGCATAGACCTTCTTCTCGACGGTGTCATACTTACCCTGGTCGCAGGCATCCTGAATGATCATATACGCAGCCTCCGCACCTTCGGCGGTGGACGGAGCGGAACTGAGGCTTGCGAATATCTCAAACGCAGCCTCGCGCTCGTTCATCGAAAGCAACGACTTGGCCTTGAAGTAGTCAGCCTCACGGATCTCCGCCGCCGTGCTCTTTCCGTCAGCCTTCACCTTGTCCGCGCAGGACTGTGCCGAAGTCCAGTCTCCGGCCTTGTAGGCGGAACGCATCATCCCGACTCTGGCCGTGTGCTTGTTGTTCTCTATCCTGGCCTCCTGAAGCAATGAGGAATAGCCACCGAACGCATCCTTGTAGCGTTGCAGGTCATAGGACAGCCTTGAGAAGTTCAGGATGGCCGTCTCGGCGAACGCCGATCCATCACCTTTCTCCATAGACTTCCTATACCAATCGCAAGCCTGTTCCTTCTTGCCTATATTCCTGTAGCACTCAGCGACATAGAACTCAGCCTCAGGCACTTTCTGACCGGACGGATAACGTTCAAGATATGTCTGGAGAGAGGCCAAAGCCTTATTGTAGTTCTCCGTGAGGAACACCTGCTCGGCCGCGTTGAAGTACATAGTCTCCTTCTCGCTGTCAGACTTGTCCTTGATCACACCGGCCTTGTCGGCGAAATCAATGTACTCGTCCGTACGTCCCTGCGACTGGTAGATCGACTCGATGGCCAGAAGAGCGTCCTGGGCATATTCAGTGCCGGGCATCTCGGTGATCACCTGCTTGTAGTAGCCAAGGGACTGGTCGTACTCGGACATATTCCTTGAAATCATTCCAAGCTCGATGAGGGAGCGGGCGACAATGGTCTTGTCTTTGGTGGAGGAGCGGAGTTTCGTGAAAGCGGAGACAGCGTCATCGATCCTGCCGGCGGCGACGTAGGCCCTTCCGAGCTCAAACATAGCGTCAGAGTAATATTCCACTGACGGATTTGTGTTCATAGCCTTGGAAAGCGCTCCGATCTTGCCGTTCATATCCCCCATAAGTCCGTAGGCTATGCCGGCGCGGTAGTTCGGGTAGAGATTGTCCTTGTAAGGGAAACGCTTCAAGGCGTTCTCATATTCAGTGACGGCTGTCTTGTAGTCCTTGCGGATGAAATCGCAGTCCGCGCGGCGCACGGCGGCATCCTCCCCCTCGGTCAGGTTGCGGCCTTGGAGATATTCATCAAACCATTTGGCGGCGTTGTCGTAGTCGCCGAGGCGGAAGTAGCAGTAAGCCAGATCGTAAGGAATCAGCCGGCCTTCCGTCTTGCCCTCAAGCGCCGAGTTGTTGTACAGGTCCTTGAAAGTCTCCAGAGCCTTGTCGAACTGGTCGCTGCGGTAGTAGGACTCGCCGAGCCAGTACCTCGAAAGCTGCGAGAACGGAGAGCGCTTGTCCGAATAGAACGAGGAGGCCCTGAGGAAAGGAACAGCGTCCCTCCAGGAGCCGGTCTCCACAAGCTGCTCCGCACGCAGGTAATTGGCCTTCATATAGTTGGCTTTCTGGTCCTCGTCCAGCATATCTATGTTGGAATATGCCTCCACGGCTCCGGCGTAATCGTGGCTGTAGAGCGAGGCCAGCGCCATATAGCCGTAGATCCTCTCTCCCTTCTTCTTGTCGGAATATTTGGCAAGATAGTCGTTGAAGACCGAAGGGTTGTGGTTCAGGTCAAAAGACAGCTTGGCATAGTTGAAATGCGCGTCTTCCTGGATGTCCGGGTTGAACGACCGTTCCGAGGCGGCCTTGAATGCGTCGAGCGCGGCGACCTTGTTACCAGTCTGGATGTAGCTGTAGGCCAGATTGTAGTTCGCTATCTGCCCGATCGAGTCGGTCCTGTTCCGCATCAGCGAGTAGTTCTCGATGGCTCCCTTGTAGTCCTCGGTGGCGTAGAGAAGCGAGCCGGCGTAGAAATAATCGTTGCGGTCCATATCGTTATCCCCGCTCCGGGCCACATCGTAATATTCCTTGGCCTTGGCGGTGTTGCCCTTGGCCAGGTAGGACTCGGAGATTATCCTCGCGAGATGCCTCTGACGCTCCTTCGGCGCGTTCTCATACACCTTGACACCATTTTTCAGGACATATGAATAATCCTTCCTCATAAAGCGGCATTCGACCATATAGGAATTGGACATCTCGGTGAAACGAGGGTCTCTCGCCGCCTTTTCAAACCAATCAAACGCCTCATCGAAATTCTTCTCCGAATAGTTGATGTAGCCCAATGAATATCTCGACGGCGCGGTGTAGTCCGACTGCACCCTCTTCTCCGACTTCTCAAACAAAGACTTGGCCTTCGCCAGATCCCCGGTCTCGAAGTATGAATATGCCTGTTTGAAAGCATATTCAGCGACCAGATCGGCCGGCAGCCTTTTCTCCGGCACTTTGTCGAACTCGGCGGCGGCAGCCTTATAATCCTGTCTGTCAAACAGATTCAGAGCCTTGTAGAAATGAATCTGCGGCACGAGGATGGAATACGGGTGCGCGGCGATATATTCATCGGCCAAGGTCTCGTTCCCGACCTCCTGCAGCCGGACGGAGCAAAGGGCCTCATAGCCGCCTGCGGTCACATCCCCGGTTCCGGCATAGATTTCTCCGAATATGCTTCCCGCCCTCTCGAACATCCCGTGTCCGTAGAGTTCGGTGGCGAGACGGTACTGGTCCTGTCCGGCATCCTGAGCCGACACGGCCGTCCCCGCGCCAAGTGAGAGCGCCGCCAGAAACGCTGCGGCAAGTTTGCTTTTCATATAGTTTCCAATCATTTTCATCAGCGAAAAATATTCTACAAATTTACTTAAGGAAAATGAAAAATAACATACATATTTCCTAAATATACCCGAAAAATAGAGTATATTTGCGTTACTATGGAAGTGAACGCGCTATCAGCATCAAAAAGCGAGCCGCTGGTCTCATTCAAGGACGCGGACATCGTGAACGGAGAAAGTACCGTGATCTACGGGCTTGATATGGACATATTTCCGGGAGACTTCATCTACATCGTCGGCAAGGTCGGAACCGGCAAGACTTCGATCATCCGCACGATGATCGGCGAGAACCCTCTTGAGAAGGGCTCCGGAGAGGTCTGCGGTTTCAAGCTCAACGGCTTGAGAGACAAGGATATTCCTTATCTCCGCCGCAGGATCGGAGTCGTGTTCCAGGATTTCCAGCTGCTGATGGACAGGACGGTCGAGAGCAATCTGGAGTTTGTATTGAAGGCCACCGGATGGAAGGACCGGAACGAGATCGACAAACGGATCGTCGAGGTCCTGGCCGATGTCGGGATGGAGAACAAGGCGCACAAGATGCCACACCAGCTCTCCGGAGGCGAGCAGCAGCGCATCGCCATAGCCCGTTCCCTGCTGAACAGGCCAAGGCTCATCATCGCCGACGAGCCGACCGGCAACCTTGACAACGAGACCGCCGACGGAATCCTGCGCCTGCTGACCGGAATCAACAAGGAGGACGGCACGGCCATCGTGATGGTGACCCACAACAGGACCATCTTCGAGAAATATCCCGGCAGGGTCTTCGTCTGCAAGGACGAGAGGTGCAAGGAGAACCTTAACGACGAGGTTATTGATCTGGCTCTGACCATTTAGACCTATGCTGAAAAAAGACAGATACCATCACATACTTTCCTGGTTCCAGGCCAACCAACCGGAAGTCAGGACCGAACTGCACTACGAATCCCCTTTCCAGCTGCTTGTGGCGGTGATTTTAAGCGCGCAATGCACGGACAAAAGGGTGAATATGGTCGCACCGGAACTGTTCAGAAGGTTTCCGAAGCCCGAGGATCTGGCCTCCGCGTCGTTCGAGGACGTGCTGGCGGTTATAAAAAGCATCTCCTACCCCAACAGCAAGGCCGCGCACCTCATCGGAATGGCTCAAAAATTGTTGCGGGAATATGCCGGCGAAGTCCCGTCGGACATAGACCAGCTTATGACACTCCCGGGAGTCGGACGCAAGACGGCCAACGTGCTTGCCTCCGTGATCTATGACAAACCGGTCATCGCTGTTGACACGCACGTTTTCCGTGTATCCCACAGGATGGGACTGTCGGACGGAAAGACAGTCGAGGCTGTCGAGAAGGAACTGGAGTCGTACATCCCGGCGGAACTGAGGGCAAGGGCACATCATTGGCTGATCCTCCATGGACGGTACACGTGCACGGCCCGAAACCCGAAATGCGACGATTGCCCGCTGCGGGACTGGTGCCGCGACTATGAACAGAAACACAGAATAATATGATACAGTTTTCCCCTGAGAATATACTCCTCATCGGATCCATCCTGATTTTCACGGCGATACTCATCAGCCGGGCCGGTTTCAAGTTCGGAATCCCGGTCCTGCTCCTGTTCATCGTCGTCGGAATGGCGTTCGGTGTCGATGGATTAGGACTCGCGTTCGACAATTTCCACATCGCACAGTTCATCGGTACCATAGCGCTATGTGTAATCCTATACTGCGGCGGTCTTGAGACGAAGTTCGACACGATAAAACCCGTACTAAAAGAAGGAATCGTGCTGTCCACCGTCGGGGTGTTCCTGACGGCCTTGTTCACGGGCGGATTCATTTATCTGTTGACAAGGGTGGGACACCTCTCCGAGGGAATGTCCACCGTGATGTGCTTTCTGCTTGCGGCCGTGATGTCGTCAACCGACTCAGCGTCAGTGTTCAACATCCTGAGGAACGCAAAGATGAAGCTGAAGGAGAACCTCCAGCCGGTCCTTGAGCTGGAGTCCGGTTCCAACGACCCGATGGCCTACGTCATCACCATCGTGCTGATCCAATGCGCCCAGCAGCTTTTCGAGCCGGCCTCCGGAATCGACATCGACTACCCACGGATGATCGGCAACGCCTTGCTGACATTCACGATGCAGCTTGGAATCGGAGCTATTATGGGTGTGGGTCTCGGCAGGGCTTTCTCTTGGGCTCTCGGGAAACTGAAACTGAACGGAGCCTCACTCTATGCCATCCTCGTGCTGAGCATCGGGTTCTTCATCTACTCGATCACCGGACTCGTCAACGGCAACGGATTCCTCGCCATCTACCTCGCCGGTGTGATCATAGGCAACAAGCCGATGGCCCACAAGAGAGAGGTCTTCAGGTTCAGCGACACGGTCACCTGGCTGATGCAGATGGGAATGTTCCTCACGCTTGGGCTTCTCGTGAACCCTAAGGAGATGCTGTCCGTGGCTCCCGTGGCACTTCTCATCGGAATATTCCTTACTTTTATAGGCCGTCCGTTGGCGGTGTTCATCTCGCTCCTGCCTTTCAGGAAGCTCTCGTTCAGGGCAAGGGTGTTCATCTCCTGGGTAGGTCTGAAAGGAGCCACTCCGATCATCTTCGCCATATTCACTGTCGTGGCTGACATTCCGGGCTCCGGGCAGATCTTCAACATCGTATTCTTCATCACGATGGTTTCCATGCTGATCCAAGGCATGAGCATTCCTGCGGTGGCGCGCAAGCTGAACCTTGCCCTGCCTCAGGAGAAGGCTCCGGAGACATTCGGAATCGAGATCCCGGAGGAGGCCGGCAAGCTGATGGACCACAGGCTGACGGAGACGGATCTCGCTGCCGGTGACACACTTAAGGAAGTCGCATTACCGGAGGGGACCCGTGTTGTGATGATAAAGAGGGACGGTGAGTTGATTGTTCCTGACGGATCAGTCAAGCTCAAGGTCGGCGACAAGCTGCTTATGATTATGGGCAACCAATTTGACGAATCGGAATAATGATGTAAATTTGCAGCCCGGTCACTTCGACATGCTCAGTGACCGGGCAATTGGAATAAACCAAATTTTTAGGAATATGAAAAGAATAGTACTTATCCGTCACGGCGAAAGCCAGTGGAACAAGGAGAACAGGTTCACAGGCTGGACCAACGTTGACCTCAGCGAGAAGGGCGTTCAGGAAGCCCTCGACGCCGGAAAGGCCCTCAAAGAGGCCGGAATCACCTTCGAAGTGGCCTACACCTCTTATCTTAAGAGAGCCATCAAGACCCTCAACAACGTCCTCGACGCTATGGATCTCGACTGGATCCCTGTAAAGAAGACCTGGAGGCTCAACGAGAAGCATTACGGAATGCTTCAGGGTCTGAACAAGGCCGAGACCGCCCAGAAGTACGGTGACGAGCAGGTGCTCATCTGGCGCCGCAGCTTCGACGTGGCTCCTCACAACCTTCCTGAGGACGATCCTAACAGCGCTACCAAGGATCCTCGCTACGCTCTCGTTCCAGACCAGTACATTCCTCGCACAGAAGCTCTTAAGAACTGCATCGAGCGTGTTATGCCTTACTGGGAGTGCGAGATCTTCCCTGCCCTCAAGCAGCACGACAACATCGTGGTTGTGGCTCACGGCAACAGCCTCCGTGGTGTCGTAAAGCACCTCAAGGGAATCTCAGACGCTGACATCGTCGGCCTGAACATCCCGACAGCGACTCCTTACGTGTTCGAGTTCGATGACGACCTCAATCTCGTGAAGGATTACTATCTCGCTGATCCTGAGGAGCTCAAGCGCAAGCAGGAGGCTGTGGCCAAGCAGGGTAAGGCTAAATAATTTTCCGACACATCCATTTGCTATCCCTCTGGAAATCTTTCAGAGGGATTTTTATGTTGTGCAGTCACTTCGGTTCAAGGGTTGGAACATTATACCCAGACAGGGGCACACACAATCATAAGCCGGCTTCTACCGTGCTTGATGACAGCGGAAAAAAGGCAAATGGCGGATTTTGCACGTTACCAAAATCCGCCATTTGATTTTTCCGCTGTCAAGTGGCTATGCTTTGGGCTTGCCGAAGCTCCACCAATACAAACAATAGATTGTAACCGAAATGTAACACGGTTGCAATCGTCCGGTAACATTTTATGGTGAATTTTGCGTTCGTAATAGTAGAGAAAAATTATGAGTGAGATTTACCTTGTGTTTGTGGTATTCCTGTTCGTGCTGGCGGTGTTCGACCTGATGGTCGGAGTCAGCAACGACGCTGTCAACTTCCTGAACTCAGCGATAGGCGCCAAAGTGGCCAAGTTCAGGACAATCATCATCGTGGCCGCTGTCGGAGTGTTCATGGGAGCGACGATGAGCAACGGAATGATGGAAGTCGCAAGGAATGGAGTATTCCATCCGGCGATGTTCTCCCTGAAGGAGCTGATGTTCATCTTCCTCGCCGTGATGATCTCTGACGTGATCCTGCTTGACATATTCAACAACCTCGGACTGCCGACCTCGACCACGGTTTCCCTTGTGTTTGAGCTGCTCGGCGGCACCACGGCATTCGTGCTTCTGAAGCTGGCGAACGACACCACCGGACTGACGGTAGGCGACCTGATGAACACGGAGAAGGCGCTCGGCATGATCATGGCCATATTCGTCTCCGTCGCCATCGCCTTCTTCTTCGGAATCGTCCTGCAGTACATCTCACGACTGGTCTTCACCTTCACCTACAAGAAAAACCTCAAATGGAAGATAGGAATATTCGGGGGCGTCGCCACGACAGCCATCTTCTACTTCATGCTGTTCAAAGGCATCAAAAGCATGTCTTTCGTCACGCCGGAAATCTACGAATATATCCAAAATCACACCCTTGCCATTCTGGGAATATGCTTCCTCGCGTCAACAGCCATCATGCAGTTTCTCTATTTCTTGAAAGTCAATGTGTTCAAGATCCTGGTACTGATGGGAACTTTCGCCCTTGCGATGGCATTCGCCGGCAACGACCTCGTCAACTTCATCGGAGTGCCTCTGGCGGGATATTCCGCCTACACTGACTTTGCCGCAAGCGGAGCCTCGGACCCTTCCACCTTCATGATGTCATCCCTTGAGGGACCGGCCAAAAGTCCGATGATATTCCTTGTGGCGGCAGGCGCGGTGATGGTGTTCTCCCTTGCGACATCGAAGAAAGCCCACAACGTGATCAAGACCTCCGTGGACCTTTCCAGGCAGAGCGAGGGTGACGAGATGTTCGGCTCGTCGAAGATAGCCCGGGTTCTGGTCAGATTCTCCAACAACACCGCCAATTTCTTCCAGGATGTCGTGCCGGACAACGTCAAGGCCTGGTGCGAGAAGCGTTTCAACACCGACGAGGCCAGACTTCCGGAAGGAGCGGCATTCGATGAGGTCAGGGCCACGGTCAATCTGGTTGTGGCAGGTCTGCTGATAGCCCTCGGAACATCCCTTAAACTACCTCTTTCAACAACTTACGTCACATTCATGGTAGCGATGGGTTCCTCTCTGGCCGACCGTGCCTGGGGACGAGAGAGCGCTGTCTATAGAGTGACTGGTGTCGTCTCCGTCATCGGAGGCTGGTTCATCACAGCCGGAGCGGCCTTCATTCTCTGCTTCCTCGTAGCTATGCTGATGCACGTCGGAGGCTTCGTCGCCGCCTGCATAATGATGGCTCTCGCGATCTTCCTGCTAATCCGAAGCAACATACGCTACAAGAAAAAGGCAGAGGAAGAAAACGGCGACATCACTTTCAACCAGATGATGCTCAGCACCGACAAGGGCGAGATCCTTACTCTTCTGAGCAAGCACATAGCCGACAGTCAGTCCGACTTCCTTGAATATGTTAACACGACCTTCCGCCAGATCACCGATGGCTTCATCAAGGAGGATCTCGGGATGCTGCACAAGGCCGAGGACACGATGAGGCGCAAGAGGGACGAGCTGAAGAACTGCCGCCGCAAGGAAATGATCGGCTTCCGCAGGATCGATCCTGAGGTCGCGATGGAGAAGAACACCTGGTTCCATCTCGGAAGAAACTCCTGCGAGGAGATCCTGTACTGCCTGAGGCGTATAGCCGACCCTTGCGAAGAGCACGTGGACAACAACTTCATTCCGCTGAGCAAAGAACAGATCAAGGAATATATTCCTTTGAGGGACACGGTTCTATTCATCCTCAGGCGTACCGAGAAGATTCTCCAGACAGACTCATACGATGAAGTCGATGAGGTCCGCCGTGAGGCCGAGGAGCTGAAGGATTGCCTTGAGGAGGCCCGTGAGGCCCAGATGCAGAGGATGCAGTCCTCCAAGGAGAATATCACAGTCGCTTACCTCTATCTGAACCTCCTTCAGGAGACACGTGAGCTCACCAGCTCACTCCGTCACCTCCTCCGCGCCTCGAAAGGCTTCCGGGAGTAGGGAACAGTGGTATGGTGGCACTACACCAGCATACCACTGTTTCGCCGTGGAAGACAATCATCTGAATATCATAATATTAAACTAATGTCCTCCTACCCATAACGGGTAGGAGGACATCCATTTAGTGCGTTTAGTATCTGTTATTTACTCTCCACGATGAGGATTATTACTTTTACTTGTCGGCAAAGACAAGTATGTAGTTTTTGGTCGGCAGACCTCGGAAACCGAAAACACCATCTTTCTTTTCCGCCTTGAGCCTGACAGAATAACGTATCTCGGTACTGTTCTGCCTTCCGAATGAGTCGTCCTTGCTGGCCGGAACAATACACTTCAGCTCCTTATCTTTGGCCATTCCCCCTTTTGCTACCCCAAAGTCATACCACGCATCCTTATACACCTTTTGAAGGCAATAACAATCATGCCCGTTGAGTGGCGAAACGTTAGGTTTCCCATCTTCACGCAACGACACCGCCAGAATCAATTCATCCAGCGGATCTATACTCGGATGAGAATTTTTATTATATAACCTTCCGAAAGAACTTCCCTCCTTGTTCCCGGAAAGAGGATAGTCAACGCCATCCTTTCGATAGACAAATTCAAAGGAGCCCGGGAAACAGAGCGGGAGCATTTTTTTAAGCACTTTATTTATTTCGTAATCATCCTGTGCATGATTCTTCCAGAAATAAGCGTCCACATACAGATGGTCATTCCCGACCTCAATCAGTTCGTCTTCTGTGAAATTATGAGAGGATTCACTGTTAAGCGCGGCCAGAATCAAATCCTGCTTCTCGGTCACACTTGCCAAGCCCTTTGCCACGGCCTCCTTTATCGCATCCAACTTCACGTTAAGCCCTGACATAGGAGAATCTATCGCATCTTTTATAGCGTCCAGTTTGTCGTTGGCCGTGCCGGCCGTCGCGTTCAAGGCGTCTATCGCCTTCTTCACAAGGCCGAGCGTGCTGTCCTCTCCGACAAGGCCGCCTTGGATAGCGCCCTCGATCGCCGCCAGTTTTTCAGACAACGCGCCAGTCTGGTCGCCCACCGCCTTGTTGATCGCGTCAAGTTTCTCATCCATTGCCCCTTCGAGAGACTCGACAGCCTGTTTCACGAGATCAATCGCCTCGGCGTTCTTGACAAAGCCATTCTTTACCGCAGCCCTGATCAGGTTCATCTTCTGACCCAGTTCCTTTGTCTGCTTGTTGATCGCCCTCCTGATCACGTCCAGTTTTGTCTCCACCGTGCCCTCAAGGGATCCGATGGCATCCTCCACAAGGCCGATAGCCTTCGCGTTGTCGGCGAATCCTGCCTTGAGCGTCGCGTCGATCAGTTCCAGTTTGCCCGATAGGGTCACAGTCTGGTTCCTTATCGCCTTTCTTATCGCCGTCAGTTTATCCTCGACCGTCCCTTCCAGAGAATTGACAGCATCCTTGACAAGCCCTATCGCCTTCGCGTTGTCGGCAAAACCGGCATTGACCGCACCCTCGATCAGCACCAGCTTGGCGCTCAGCTCGGTGGTCTGGCTCTTGACGGCGGACTCGATCGCCGCAAGTTTCTCCTCCAGTGAACCAGAGAGCGACTCGATCGCCGCCTTAACAAGGCCTATCGCCTCGGCGTTGCTGTCGAACCCTTCTTCCGCCTTCTCGGCTATGAGGGCAAGAGCCTTCTCTATCAGGTCAAGTTTGGCGCACAGGTCAGCGGACTGAGCCTCGACCGCCTTCTTGACAGCGTCAAGCTTCTCCGCCGTGGTGACGTTCATTGAATTGATCTCGGCTATGAGTCTGCCGGTCATCTCCTCGTACTTGAGGACTCCGTTCTCATAGGCCTTCGTCAAGAGTTCCATCTTTTGGGAAAGTGTCAGGGAAAGGTTCTTCAAGGCCTCATCAAGAAGATCCATCTTCTCCGAAAGAGTCATGGTCTGACTTTTCAAGGCCTCCTCCAAAAGCTCCAATCTCTTTGAGATACTCATTGTCTGGTCCTGCAAAGCCTTAACAATCTCAGTGTAGTCATTCGTGATCGTCTGTTCAAATCTGATGTCCGGGGAGTAATACTCACACGAGGCAACCGCCGCCACCAGCGAACAGACGGACAGGGTTAGAAGAAATCTTTTCATACAATCGGTTTTCAGTGGCTTTCGCCTATTAATAAAAAAATGAATATTGTCAATAACATCGAATGAATATACTCATATCTGTGAATATACTCATATCTGTGACAGACGGGAGCAGATTCATCCAACAGGTTAATTATCCGTCATTTACTCGCCACGGGAAACAACAAGGACAGTCGCCCTGCGGGCTGAGTCGGAAGCGTCCTTACCGGAATCGCCGAGAGGCTGGCGGAAAGCCCGGCTGCAATCTACGCCCTGCTTCCGCAGGTAGTCCAGCACAGTCTCGATGCGCAGTTCGCTGAGCCGCTGGTTATGTCCGCTGGCACCTGTAGCGGAAGCCTCTCCGACAACGACAAGTTCGGTTTCATTCAAAGCCTTCATACGTTCAGCGAAAGCGTCAAGGTCAGCCTTCGCGGCAGCGCTGAGCCTGAAACTGTCATTGGAGAACTGAACGGTAAGTTTCTCAAGAGTCTCACTTGTGCGGCGCGCCTTAAGCCCGGCGTTCTCTTTCTCAAGGGCATCAACCCGCTCTTTCAGCGAAGTGTTCTCGCTCATAGCAGACGCGAGAGCCTCGTCCTTGGCCTTACCTGAAGCCTCACAATCCGCCTTGGCGGCCGCGCCGGACACGGTCATCGCGGCCAAAGCGAGTTCGGACTCACGCAACTTGCGTCCGGTACTCTTGTAGCCGGATTTTGATCCAAGAATATTCAGTCTCAAGACCACTGAGGCGGTACCGATCCCCTTTGGAGCGTTATCGCAACTGAAAAGCCGCTTGTAGTTACCCTGAACGCCCACAGTCACAACGGGACTCACATCAAACTCGGCGGACAGCAGCATCGGAACATAGCCGACATCGTACTTATGCCTGGAGTTCACAGCGTCCAGCCAAGTGTTTATCGTCTCCTTGTACGACCCGCTCCAACGCTCGTGCCCCATCGAGATGTCGTAGGTGTTGCCACTGGCGAAAAGCCAGCCGAAACCGGCTCCCGCATAAAGGTTGAGGCGTCTGTCCTGACGGTTTCTCCACAGTTCCATGATGTTGAACTCAAGGGTCAGGTCAGCGGCATGATAATGCGTCCACATCTTCGAATACACAAGGCCACCGTATTGCTCTGAAAGCGTTCCCTCACCGGCTGGAATCTCCAATGGCTGGAACTCGGAGAATCTCTGCTCACGGGCATACTTGGAAAAATCGTAGTTCACACCCAATCTGATCCACGGACGGATGTTGAACGAGACGCCGGCACCGATCTCCGGGAATATATTCATGCCCGGCGCCGCGTCCACGCTTGACATTCCCAGTCCGTGCGCCATTGTTGCGCCGCCCTCGGCATAAAGGCTCCATGTGGCGGTACGGTAAGCACTGCTTCCCCGCTCCTGCGCCCCCATGCCAGCGAAGAGGCATGAGGACAACGCCAATATTATGATTGACAAATATCTTTTCATAAGATGCTGAGGTATTAGTTATCTTCGACTATTATAAACTCTACGGAATTATCCGGGTATTGATACGGGTAATACTGCAACTCTTGAAATCCCCATACTCCTGTTCTGGTCTTTACCGCATCAGACCGATGCCAATATTCAATGCATTCCCCAACTTGAGCATAAGTGACTTGAATGAAACGATCTTTGGAATTCATACCCTCCACCTTGAGTTTCTTGCCGGCAGCCCTTTCGCCCACTTTCACTACAAAATTGTATCTGCAACCTTTATGGACTTTCTTAAGATAGTAACATTTGTGTCCATTTACAGTGTGCCACTTCGGATCGAGATAAGAGTCACAATCAACCGCAAGAATCACTTCTCCCGAGTTCATGATGTCTTTCATAATTCCTCCTTCGGTGTAAAGGGGGCCATAAAAACTTGTGTCCTCGGAGCCTGATATCGGGTACTTGCCGGAAGGTAGTTTGATCCAGAACTTATATTTATGTGGCACAGATAACTTAATCAACTCCTTAAGTTTCCTTACCACCTCATAGTTCTCGTGATTGGCCTCCCAGAAGGCGGCGTCAACCAATAAATAATCCTGCCCCTTCTCAAGAAGTTCATCATCAGTGAAATGGTATGTCGACGCACTGTTGAGTGCGGCCAGAATCAAATCCTGCTTCTTAGTCACATCAATCAGCCCCTGAGACAAAGCCTCTTCTATAGCCTCAAGCTTCACGTTAAGCCCAGAAGTAGGCGAGTCGATCGCATTCTTGATGGCGTCCAGTTTATCATTGGCCGTTCCCGCAGTAGCGTTCAAGGCATCTATAGCCTTCTTCACAAGGCCGAGCGTGCTGTCTTCTCCCACAAGACCGGCATCCAACGAACCCTGAATCGCGGCAAGTTTCCCGGACAGGGTATTGGTCTGGCTTTCTATTGTCTCATTGATAGCCTTAAGTTTTTCTTCGACAGTTCCTTCAAGAGACTCTACCGCCTGTTTCACAAGTTTAATCGCCTCAGCATTGTCCGCAAGACCAGTCTTGACCGCACCCTCGATAAGAACCAGCTTCGCGCTCAAATCCATCGTCTGATCCTTCACAGCCTTCTCCACAGCGGCAAGCTTCTCCTCCAGAGAGCCCTGAAGCGTGCCAATGGCATCCTTGACAAGTTCAATCGCCTTCGCGTTATCGGCAAATCCGGCCTTGACCGTCCCCTCTATAAGAACCAGCTTCGCGCTAAGATCCGTCGTCTGATCCCTCACCGCCTTCTCGACAGCCGCAAGTTTCTCCTCCAGAGAACCCTGAAGCGAGCCGATGGCTGTCCTGACGAGATCGATAGCCTTCGCGTTGTCGGCAAGTCCCAACTTGACAGAAGACTCGATGAGAGCTAGTTTCGCGCTCAAGTCCGAGGTTTGGGTCTTAAGAGCATTTTCTATGGCGGCGAGTTTCTCGGCGACGGAAGTACTCATGGAATTGATCGCCGCGATTGTCTTCCCTATCAACTCCTCATACTTGATGACACCGCTCTCGTAGGCCTTTGTCAAAAGTTCTATCTTCTGTTCAAGAGTGAAAGTCTGATTATTGATGGCCTTTTCAAGAAGATTAAGCTTTTCCGAAACAGTTTTGGTCTGATCCAGAAGCGCATTCACCAGAGCGCTGTAATCATTCGTTAAGTTCGTGGTTTGCTGAAACCTGATGTCCGGCGAGTCATACTCGCACGAAACAACCGCTGCCATCATCGCAAGGGCGGCAAGGGCGGCAAATACTTTTTTCATAAAAAAATGGATTTTGCGGCTTACGCCAGTTAATAAAAACAAATATATTATTCCAAAAGTAATAATTTTTTTCCAAATTACAAGGGCAGAGTCAAAAAGCAAGTGCAACATTACAACAAATATTTGAAAAACTCATCCT
>OLXQ01000071.1_pt1 | contig 17461 bp, 11 predicted proteins | sample 1673371 | NCBI WGS metagenome assembly OLXQ01 (sample SAMEA103958109, study PRJEB25191) | human gut metagenome | biome: human-associated habitat [ENVO:00009003]; feature: intestine environment [ENVO:2100002]; material: feces | place: Germany | collected 2013/2015
ATGGCTGCCCATGCGCATGATGTAGCCATACTCCTTGCGGTGCTCGCGGTAGTCCTTATACACCTTCGGGAACAGGCAGTAAGCGAGCATGGCGCGCATATTGATGAGGTCGCTGCCCATAAAAGAGCGCATCTCCTGCTCCACGGCGTCGAAGTCGACGGGCTCAAGCAGCTCGCCGGGGCGGCAGGTGATGGGCTTTTCGCCCTTGAGCACGACCTCCTGAAGTCCTTCGGGCTGGAAGCCCCAGGCCGGCTGGCCCATCATGCCCTTGAAGTAGCTGACGACGCTGTCCGGGAAGGCGAGGGTCCTGCCCTTTTCCAGAATGTTCTCCGGCGTGAGGTCGTTCTGCACCATGAAGATCGCGAGGTCGCCGACGACCTTGCTGCTCGGCGTGACCTTCACAAGGTCGCCCAGCATGTCGTTCACGGTCTTGTACATCTCCTTGACCTCGTCGAAGCGCGCGCCAAGGCCGAGGGACGCGACCTGCGGCTGGAGGTTCGTGTACTGGCCGCCGGGGATCTCGAAGCGGTAAATGTCCGTCGTCGTAGTTTTGAGTCCCTTGTCGAAGCTTTCGTAGCGCAGGCGGACGTCCGCGTAGTAGTTGCTGAGCTCCTGCACACGCCGGAGGTCGAGCCCCGTGTCGCGCTCGGTGCCCTGAAGGGCGGCGACGACGGCGTCCATGCTCGGCTGGCTCGTGAGCCCGGACATGCTCGCCACGGCGCAGTCGACGATGTCGACGCCCGCCTCCGCCGCCATAAGGCAGGCGGCGACCTGGTTGCCGGTGGTGTCGTGGGTGTGGAGATGGATGGGGATGCCGATCTCCTGCTTGAGCGTGCTGACGAGCTTTTTCGCCGCGTAGGGCTTCAGCAGGCCGGACATATCCTTGATGCAGAGCAGGTGCGCGCCGCGATGCTCCAGCTCCTTGGCGAGCTTGATGTAATAATCGAGCGTATAGCGGTCGCGCTTCGGGTCGAGAATGTCGCCCGTGTAGCACATGGTGGCTTCGAGCAGCTTGCCCTCGTTCAACACCTCGTCCATTGCGATCTCCATGCCGGGGATCCAGTTGAGCGAGTCGAACACGCGGAACACGTCGATGCCGCTGCGCGCGCTCTCGCGCACGAAGGCGCGGACAACGTTGTCCGGGAAGTTTGCATAGCCGACGAGGTTGCTGCCGCGCAGGAGCATCTGGAACGGGATGTTGGGGATATGCTGCCGCAGCTTGTCGAGGCGCTCCCACGGGGACTCATGCAGGAAGCGGTAAGCGACGTCGAAGGTCGCGCCGCCCCACATTTCGAGCGAGAAGCAGTCGCGCAGGATGTCGGCGGTGCCGTCCGCGCCCTTGAGCATGTCGCGCGAGCGCATGCGGGTGGAGAGCAGGCTCTGATGCGCGTCGCGCATCGTGGTGTCCGTGATGAGCAGCTTTTTCTGACCCAGCACCCAGTCGCGCACGGCTTCGGGTCCCTGTTCGTCCAGCAGCTGCTTCAGTCCGGGACCGAGCGGCGCCTTTGCCTGCGGGAAGCGCGGCGTGTCGTACTGGTGGCGCTCCGCATCCGGGTTCGCGACCTGGATCGCGGCGATATACTTCAAAACGCGGGTCGCGCGGTCGCGGGAGTCCGCGATTTCGAAGAGCTCCGGCGTTTCGTCGATGAACTTCGTGTGGCACTTGCCGGCGACGAACGCCGGGTGGTGCAGGATGTTCGTCACGAAGGGAATGTTGGTCTTGACGCCGCGGACGTGGACCTCGTTGAGGGCGCGGATCGCCTTGCGGCAGGTCGCCTGGAAGGTGCAGTCCCAGCTCGTGACCTTGACGAGCAGGGAGTCATAGTACGGGCTGATGATCGTGCCGGTCGTGGCGTTGCCGCCGTCGAGCCGGACGCCGAAGCCGCCGCCGGTGCGGTAAGCCGTGATCTTGCCGTTGTCGGGCGCGAAGTTGTTGCTCGGGTCCTCCGTCGTGACGCGGCACTGGATGGCGAAGCCGTTGATGCGCAGGTCGTCCTGGCTGGACAGCCCGATCTCCGGATAGTCGAGCGCCTTGCCCTCGGCGATGAGGATCTGGGCGCGGACGATGTCGATGCCCGTGACCATCTCGGTGACGGTGTGCTCGACCTGAATGCGGGGGTTCATCTCGATGAAATAGTGGCGCCCGTCGCGGTCGACGAGGAACTCCACCGTGCCGGCGCTGACATAGCCGACCGCCCTCGCGATCTTGACCGCGTCGGCGCGCAGCGCCTCGATCGTCGCCTGCGGAACGCTCCACGCGGGGGCGAACTCGACGACCTTCTGGTAGCGGCGCTGGAGCGAGCAGTCGCGCTCGCCGAGGTGGTAGACGTTGCCGTATTCGTCGGCGAGGATCTGGACCTCGATGTGCTTGGGCTCCACGAGGTATTTTTCGATGAAAATGTCGCCGCAGCCGAAGCTCTTCTCCGCCTCGGAGTGGACGAGCTCATAAGCGGGCTTGACCTCCTCCGGCGTGTCGCAGCGGCGCATGCCGCGCCCGCCGCCGCCGGCGGCTGCCTTCAGGATGATGGGAAAGCCGTAAGAAACCGCCTTCTCCAGCGCCTCGTCCGCGTCGCGCAGCGGCTCGGTGCAGCCGGGGATTGTGGGCACGGCGCACTCCTTTGCAATCGCCTTTGCCGCGAGCTTGTCGCCCATCTTGGCGAGCACGTCGCTCGGCGGACCGATGAAGATGATGCCGTTTTCCTCGCAGGCGCGGGCGAACGCCGGGTTCTCGGACAAAAAGCCGTAGCCCGGGTGGATGGCGGAAACGCCGCGGCGCTTCGCAAGATCGATGATGCCGGGAATGTCCAGATAAGCGCCCAGCGGCGACTTGCCCTCGCCGGTGAGATACGCCTCGTCGGCGCGGATGCGGAACAGGCTGTTGATGTCCTCCGCGGAGTACATCGCCACCGTGTGCAGACCGAGGTCATAGCAGGCGCGGAAAATGCGGATTGCGATCTCGCCGCGGTTGGCGACGAGCACCTTTTCGATGGTCTTCTGGCTCATGTGTTCACCTCAAACGTTTTTGCAATTTTTAGGGGTCTGCAATTGCACTTTAATTATATGTCTAAGGAGGAAAAAGCACAAGCAAAATCGCGCGCACTCCCGAAACTTTCGGCTGCCTGCCCAAAGCGCGCCGCCGAAGCCGCCGTCTTTTTGGCAAGTTTGCGCGCGCAGAAAATTGCATCGAAAATTGCAAAAATCCCGAACGTATGGTACGTCCGGGACGGGGCGGCGTGCCTGTTACAAGCGGAGGCTCTTGTGGAACCGAATTTTTATTTGTGGCGATTCCTCTTGCATCTTCCTCAAAAAAATGATAGGATATCATTAAAATTTTTTATCTTAGGTGATCCGTATGCAGAAACAAAAGGTCCCCCTCGCGCCGGTGATTGGCTGTCTGCTGAGCCAGCTCTGTGTCGGCGTGGTCTATCTCTGGAGCGTGTTCCGCGCGGACGCGATGACGTATTTCCACTGGGCGCTCTCCCCGGCGAATCTGGTGAGCAGCTTTATGGTCTTCGGCTTCTGCGCCGGCAGCTTCGCCGGCGGCGCGCTGAACGTCCGCTTCGGCGCGAAGCGCATCAGCCTGCTCGGCATCGCGCTGTTCTGCGCCGGGCTGCTGAGCTCCTCCCTCCTCCCGCAGGGCACGAAGCCGGTCTTGTTTTACCTGACTTACTGCACCCTCGGCGGCATCGGCGTGGGCTTTACGTTCAACTCCGGGCTCTTCTGCCTCCAGAGCTGGTTCCCCCACCGCCGCGGCTTCGCCTCCGGACTCGGCACGGCGGCGTTTGGGCTTGGCTCCGTGGTGTTCAGCCCGGTCATCAGCACCCTGCTGCGGGAGATGACGATCTCCGCGACGCTGCGCGTGCTGGCGATCGGCGTCGCCGTCGTCGGCTTCGGGAGCTGCCTGCTCATCCGCGCGCCGGGCAAGGACTATCTCGCCGCGCTGCCCCACACGGAGCACAGCGCGACGGATGCCGCGCGCGATATGCCCTTCCGCGAGGCGTTCCGCACCATGCCGTTCTGGTGCATGGTCGGCGGTCTGTTCTTTTATAACGCGGCATGGAACGTGCTGACCCCGCTCGTCAAGGGGCTCGGCATCGCCCGCGGGCTGAGCCAGAGCGCCGCCGTCGTCTGTGTTTCGCTGACCGGCGTGTTCAACGCGGCGGGCCGCCTCGTGATGAGCACGCTCTCCGACCGCCTCGGCCGCATCCGCACCGTCTATGTCCTGAGCGGCATCACGACCGTCTGCGCCCTGCTGCTGACCTTCATCGGCGGCGCGGGCTATTTCGCAACGGCGCTGCTCACCGTCTTCGCCTTCGGCGGACCGGCGGCGGTCTTCCCCGCGGCGTGTACGGACCTCTTCGGCCAGAAATATTCCGGCACGAACTACGGCTTCGGCATGCTGGCGCTCGGACTCTCGTCCATCGTCTTCAACGCCGTCAGCAACGCACTCTTCACCGCCACCGGCGCCTACGTCGCCTCCTTTCTCGTCTGCGCCGCCTCCGCCCTGCTCACGGTCGTGTTCTACGCGATCATCCAGCGCTGTCTGAAGAAGGGGTTCAACCGATAAAAGCAAAAATGAGAGACCGCCCGCAGGCGGTCTTTTTTATAACTCCTTCATGACCCAGACGACCTCGTCATCGCGTTCCGCAACGCGAAACCCCTGCTTCAGGAACATCGCGACGGCGGGGTTGTCGGCGGCGATGTTGTCCCACAGGGCGGGGACGCCGTTCTCCTTTGCGGCGGCGCAGAGCGATCGGAGCCCCGCGGCACCATAGCCGCATCCCCGGCGGTCGGCGCGGACGATCACGTCACAGAGATAAACGCCGCGCTCCGGGTCCAAGTGATAGGCTGCCTCGCCGATGTCCTCGCCGGTTTCCGCATCGCGCAGATAGCGGTAAAACCGTGCCGTCTCCGGCGCATCCAGCCAGCGCGCCGCCCAATCGTCCCAGCGCTCCGGCGGGAACGCGATCGTGCCCCCGTAAGCGCGGTTATACGCCATCGTCGCCTCGTCCGCGAGCAGCGCGGCGCGGAAGGCGAGCTCGCCGCGCCGCGGCTTATAGAGCGTCAGCATCCGCCTCACCTCGCCTTCCGCAGCCAGAGCCCGAAGCCCGCGCCGCAGCAGCCGCCGATGATATGGGCGAGCTGGGAGACGTTATCGCGCGCGGTGACGGCGTCATAGATTTCGCCGCCGACATAGATGGCGAACACGAGGATGAGCGTCAGCGGAATACCGCGCCCCCGCGCGCCGCCGAGGGAGGACATCAGGATCATCATAAACACGATGCCGCTCGCACCCAGCAGCGCGGTGGAGGGGAACAGCAGCCACTGTGCCAGCCCGGAGATAAACGCCGTCGCAAGGATGGTCCAGAGCAGCGTCCGGCTGCCGTAGCGCTCCTCCAGCGGCGGACCGAGGACGAGCATCAGCGTGATGTTGCCCGCGTAGTGGGAAAAGCTGCTGTGGCCCAGAACGTGGGTGAAAAAGCGCGGATAGGTGAGCCAGTCCGTCAGCGGCGAGCGGTAAACGCAGAAAAAACGCAGCGTCGACGCCCCCTTCGTCAGCGCGCCGAGCCCCAGCACAACAAGGCTCAGCAGCGCAAACGTCAGCGTCGTCGGCGCGTTGTATTGAATCAGGGTTCGTTTCATGAAAAAAGCTTCCTTTTATCGTTTGGATGGAAGCATTTTAACACGCATTGCCGGGATTGGCAAGGCGCGGGCGGTCAGCACCACAAACGCCGCGGCGAGAAGATAAAACGCCGGGACGGCGACGCACCAGAGCGCCTCCGGCAGCACTTGGCGGACGGGAACGGCGTCCAGCAGAATATAGATGAGCAGCCTGCCCGTGTCCCCGGCGAGGGCAAAGGCCTTCAGACCGAGCAGTCAGATCGCCAGCTTTCCGAACCAGCCCCAAGTATGCCAGAACTGCACGTTCCCGGTGCTCACGGCGCAGACGATATAAGTCAGCACGAAGCAGACGGCGAAGATAAGCAGCGCGGTCATCGCGGCGCGCGGTCTTCGGCTGAAGCTGCGTCGCGGCGGGCAGCTCCGGCAGCGCGGCGCGCCCGGCGCTCTCCGCAAGGGCGTTCTGCTGGCAGCGGCGAGCACGGCGAGCGCGAGCAGCGCGAGCGCCGCGACCGCGCCGCACCAGTAGGGTGCCGGCGGGAGCAGCCCGTTCATGCCCCAGCCTGCGAGCAGGCAGACCGCAGTTCCGGCAAAGGCGACGGCGGCAGCCGCCATCACGAGTCCCCAAGCCGCGAGCAGCAGGAAAAACAGCGCGCCGAGCTTCGCGGCGATCTCCTCCTCGCTGTAGCCGTCGGCGAGCTTGAAGGCAAAGTGCTGCTCATATTCCTCCTCGGTGTCCGCAGCGTCCGCAACATGATTGCTGCGCAGCTCCGCGGAAAGGCGGGTCATAAATTCATTTCTGATCATTTCTGATCATTTTCTTCATCCTCCCTGTTCAGCATTTCCGCGACCGCGGCCGCAAAGCGCAGGTATTCCGCGCGGTCGGCTTCAAACGTTTCGCGCCCGAGCTCCGTCAGGCGGTAATACTTCCGCGGCGGTCCGCCGCTCTCCTCCTGCAAATAGGTCATCACCATACCGTCCGCCTTCAGCTTGCGCAGGATGGGGTAAACGGTGCCGTCCGCGATGTCCATGGCGCGCGCGAGCTGCTCCGAGACCTCGTAGCCGTAGCGGTCGCGATGGCGCAGCATCGAGAGCACGCAGAGCTCCAGCACGCCCTTTTTATACTGACTGTTCATAGCTGCCTCCTTTCAAATGTTCACCTTGCACTACTGCGTTATATGCAATAGTTTTGATTTGTTAATAGTGAATTTGAAATTTTTCTGATTTGTAAAAAAAGAGCCTCGCGCCGTGCGGGCGCGAAGCTCCCTAATATCAAATAATGTGCCCGCCGAAGGTGGACACATTATGATTTTGCTCACACATACACCCCGGCGCGGACAAACACCCGTCCCTTCCGCGTCAGCGCATCCCCGACCTCGGCGACCTCGCCCTTGCCCTTCCCGCGGAGGGAGAGGATGTCGCCGGGGGCTATGGGGGCGTCGGGTTTCTGGCAGGGGACGTAATTTTTCGTGACGAGCCCCTGCGCGATCGCTTCGGCGGCGGCGGAGCGGGAGAGCCCGAACATCCCGGCGCACACGGCGTCCAGCCGCGGGCTTTTCACCGAGAACGTCACCTCGCGCAGCTGCTTCTCCGGCACAGGCACCGCCGCGAGCGGCACCTCGCGCGCCTTGACCCCCCAGCGGCCCACCTTGTCCAGATTCAGCAGCAGATGCTCCTTCACGCTCGGCAGGCAGATGAGGTGGGCGACGTTTTTTTCGATGAGGATATCCCCCAGCCACTCGCGCCCGACGCCGAGACCGAGCGCCGCGCCGAGATAGTCCCGGTGGCACGGCTCGCCGAAGCGGGCGGTGAGCTCGATGGCGCAGAGATGCTCCTGTGGTTCGAAGGCTTCCGCGTCCATCCAGTCGGGCAGGAAAAACGCCGCGCGCCGCTCCGCGCCGGGAACGCCGCCGTGGAGCAGCATCACGCAGTCCGCGGCGGGACGCCGGCGGCTCAGCAGAGCGCACTCCGCCGGGGTCAGAAAGGTGCTGTGGGTCAGCTCCCCGCGGCGGGAAGCGCGCAGGGCGAGGTCCTCGGCGCGCCGCAGCAGCTCTTCCTCCGTCATTCGATCTTTCCCTCCTTCGCCCGGACGAGGTGGCTCCCCGCCGCGCTGCGGCGGAGAACGGCGGCGATCTGCTCCATCACCCAGTCCATTTCGTTGCCGAACTCCCGCGCGCTCGTGCGGCGGATGCCGCTGCCGAGGGCGGAGAGCCGGATGAGATTGTCGCTCGTGACCACGCGGACGCGGTCGTTTTTGCCGATATCGTGCAGCAGCCGCTCGATATAGAGGTCGGCGCTCTCGTTTTCCTTCGTGTAGACGACGCGGACGCCGCCCTGCGCGCTCTTTTCGCCCGGATTGCCGCGCACGGCGTAGCCGTCGAACACGAGCACGACGTCGTTCCCCGTGAAGCCGCGGTAATTGACCAGAATCTCCGCAAGGCGGGCGCGCGCCGCGTCGAGGCTGTCCGCCGCGATCGCCTTCAGCTCGTCCCACGCGAAGATGACATTGTAGCCGTCCACCACGACGAGCTCCTTCTGCGGGCGGTAGACGAGCTCGCATTCATCCGCCGGCGCGGTCGGCTTCCGGTACATGGGACGGCGGACGGGACCGAATTCACGCGTCATGATCGCCTCCAACTCGCGCTCGTCGATGCTGAGATTGCCCATGCGCAGCCGCGGCGCGGGCAGCGGCTCGGGCCTGCCGAAGCCGCTGTCGACGTGGCAGTATTCGCCGACGGCGTCCCACTTTACGGTGAAGCCCGCGCCGTGGGCGCAAAATACGGAATCCGCGGGGTTATCGAGGTCCCGCTCCGGGTCGTAGCCCAGCGCGGCGACGACCTCGTCGGTGTTGTGGCAAGGGCGGTAGCCCGCCATGCAGCAGGAAAAGCGCGCCCGCCCGCCGGTGTATGCCGCAGCCTCCGTCGGATAATCGCGCAGCGTGCTGACCGGCGCGGTGCCGTCCAGCACGGCGGAGGTCTCCCCGCTGCGGGTCTCAAATTCCGCGTGCCGCACCCGCAGGTCGCTGATGGCTCTGCCCACGGCGGCGAGCGGCACTTCGAGGCGGAAGCTGTAATAGGGCTCAAGCAGCACGCTCTCGGCGCGCATCAGCCCCTGCCGCACGGCGCGGTAAGTCGCCTGCCGGAAGTCGCCGCCCTCGGTGTGTTTCAGGTGCGCGCGCCCGGCGAGCAGCGTGATGCGCACGTCCGTCAGCGGCGAGCCGGTCAGAACGCCGAGGTGCTGCTTTTCCGCGAGGTGGGTCAGGATGAGGCGCTGCCAGTTTATGTCCAGCGTGTCCGGCGGGCAGTCGGTCTCAAATTCCAGCCCCCTGCCCGGCTCCAGCGGCTCTAAGAGCAGGTGGACCTCCGCATAGTGGCGCAGCGGCTCATAGTGGCCGACGCCCTCGACCGGCGCGGCGATCGTCTCGCGGTAGAGGATGCGCCCCGCGCCGACCTTCACCGCGAGCGAAAAGCGCTCCGCGATGAGGCTCTCCAGCACCTCGATCTGCACCGGACCCATCAGCTGCACCTGAATTTCGCGCAGCCGCGCGTCCCAGACGAAGCGCAGCAGCGGGTCCTCCTCTTCGAGCGTTTTGAGCTTCGGCAGCACCGCGGCGGCGTCCGCACCGTCCGGCAGATGCAGCGCATAGGTGAGCGCCGGGGCGAGCGCGGGCGGCGCGGCGTCCGGCTCTGCGCCGAGTCCCTGCCCGGCGTAAGTTGCGCTGAGCCCCACGACGGCGCAGACGCGCCCGGCGTCCACGGCGTCCGCCGCGGTGAACTTTTCGCCGGAATAAAGGCGGAGCTGGGTGATCTTCTCCTCCCGCTCCCCGCCGTCCGCGCCGCGGTAGCGCAGCGCCTGCCGCACGGCGAGCGCGCCGCCCGTGAGCTTCACATGGGTCAGCCGCCGCCCGGCGGCGTCGTGGGTGATCTTGAATACCCGCGCGCCGAACGCCTCCGGATAAGCCGTCTCCGGCGCGAGGCGCACGAGCAGGTCCAGCAGCGCCGTCACGCCCTCGCCCCGCAGTCCGGAGCCGAAGAGGCAGGGAAAAACCTCCCTCCGCACAAACGCCGCCGCGATGTCCGCGTCCGAAAGCCGCCCCGCCGCGCTGAAGCGCTCGAGCAGCGCCTCGCTGCAAAGGGCGAGCTCCTCGTCCGCCGGGCGGGCGGTGAAATCGAGGATATGCTCGCCGAGCTCCGCGCGCAGCGCGCCGAGCACGGCGGGACCGTCCGCGGCGTCGAGGTCCATTTTCGTTACGAACAGCGCCGTCGGCACCGCGTAGCGCCGCAGCAGCCGCCAGAGCGTCTCCGTGTGCGCCTGCACGCCGTCCGACGCGCTGACGACCAGTACGGCGCAGTCCAGCACGCCGAGCGTGCGCTCCATCTCCGCGGAAAAATCCGCGTGCCCCGGCGTGTCCAGCAGCGTGAATTCCATACCGCCGTAAGAAAACTCCGCCTGCGCGGAAAAGATCGTGATCCCGCGCCGCCGCTCCAGCGCGTGGGTGTCCAGCGCGGTGTCGCCATGGTCGACGCGCCCCGGCGCGCGCACCGCGCCCGCGGCGTATAAAATCGCCTCGCTCAGGGTCGTCTTCCCGGCGTCGACATGGGCGAGGACGCCGATAGTCAGGTGATTATTCGGTTTTTCGCTTGCTCCGGACATGAAAAAAGCTCCTTATGCGTGGTGAACCCATTATACCACAGCGCCGCGCGCCGAGGCAAGCCAAAGCGCATTTTCCCCGCCGCCCGCCGCTTTTTGCCGCGCAAATCATAAATATTTACCGAACTGTGCAGAAAACTTCTATTTCCCAGCCCTTTCCCCGGCTTATAATGGCGGCATAAAAACGACGAAAAGAGGGACGCACCTATGACACATAAGGAACGCATCGACGCCGTACTGAACCACCAGCCCACGGACCGCATCCCGTTTTGCCTCGTGGACGGCGGCGCGTGGATCGCAAAGACCGAAAACCGCTCCTACCGCGAGCTCTACGGCAGTCCGGACGGCGGCGCGGCGGAGATCGTGAAGTGGACGAACGAGCTGGACACGGACGTTGTCAGCGCCGTTTCCGGCGTGTTCACCGCCTGCCTGAACGCCTTCGGCTGCCCCATCAGCATCGACAAGCCGGGCTGCTCGGTGGATACCGGCCGCGCGCTGGACGATCCGGAGACCCAGATCCCGCTGCTGGACAAGTCCACGATCCGCGAAAAGCTGCTCGCGAACGAGTTCGTGCAGGGTATGCTGCGCCAGACCCGCGGCGTTTCTGAGCTGGTCGGCGCGGAGAAATACCTGCTGGGCGACATCGCCGGTCCGTTCACCATGGCGGCGGTGATGGTCGGAACGGAGGACTTCGTCGTGATGACGATGGAGGACCCGGAGCTCGTGGCGCAGCTGCTGGACTTCACCACCGCCGTCAGTGCGGAGATGTTCCACCTGCTGCACGAAGCGGGCTGCGAGATTGCGCTGCCCGCGGAGCCCGTCGGCAGCGGCAGCATGATCAGCCAGCAGATGTTCGACGAGTGGGTCGTGCCCGCGCTGAAGAATCTGAAGGATGAGCTCGGCGAGTATAAGTATTTCTTCACCCACGTCTGCGGCGCCTCCGGCTCGCGCGTGAGCTCGCTGCGCGCCATCGGCGTCCGGGCGTTCTCCTGCGATTACCTCGTCGATCTGGACACCGCTCTCGCCGACGCGCAGGGCGAGATGGTCATCATGGGCAACATCAACCCTGCCGGCGCGCTCCTCTCCGGAACGCCGGAGGAGGTCTACGCCGAAGCCGCCGGACGCATCCAAACCGCCGCCCGCCGCGGTCTGATCCTCGCCCCCGGCTGCGACTTGGGCGCGAATACGCCGCTTGAGAATATTAAAATGCTCGCGAAAGCGTGTAAAGAAGCAGTATAAGCGATAAAAACTCCAAGCCCCCGCCGGACGGCGGGGGCTTTTGTGTTTTTGGAATCTGTCGAAAAGCGCTTGCAAAATCCGGCGGTTTCTGCTACCATGCTCCGGCGTGGCCCCTATTATGAATGGAGGACGCTTTCTGACTATGAAACCATTGTCATCGCGCTTCGGACCGGAATACACTGCGGCGCTCGGCGCTTATACGGCGATTGGCGCGGCGGTTTCGGGCTATGCCTCGGCGCTGCTGCTTGCGCGGGGCTGCACAAACCGCGAGATCGGCTTCACGCTCGGCGCGGGCACCGTTGCGGCGCTGGTGCTCCAGCCGCTCGCGGCGGACCTTACGGACCGCAGCCGGCGGATCTCGGTGCTGCATGTACTCCTTGTGCTCGGCGGCGTGATGGCGGCGGCACTGCTTGCGCTCGGCTTCGGCGCGGAGCGCGGCGCGCTGCTCGCCGCGGTCTATGTCGTGCTGCTCTGCGCCAATCAGATGGCGCAGCCGTTTAGCAACAGTCTCTGCCTCGAGCTCGCCCTCCGCGGCGCGCACATCAACTTCGGCGCGGCGCGCGGGACCGGCGCGCTCTGCTACGCGGTCTTCGCTGCCGCGCTCGGTCTGCTCGTCCGGCGGGTGGGAACGGACGCGGTGCCCTTTGCGGGGCTTGCCGTAACGGCGGCGTTCCTCGCGGTGACGGCGCTGATTTTCGTCCAATGCCGCCGGAGCGGACCGGATTTTTCCGCGCCCGCCGCGCCGGGGGAGCACAGCCGCGGAATCGGCGCGTTTCTGCGCGATAATCCGCGCTTTCTGCTGCTGATGGCGGGCGTTATGCTCGCTTACCTGCCGCACATGGTCTATTCCAACTTTCTCGTCCGCGTCGTGCTGCGCGCCGGGGGCGGCGAGGGCGATCTCGGGCTGCTCGGCGGCTGGTGCGCGTTGACGGAGCTGCCGGCGATGTTTCTCTTCAGCCGTCTGCTCCGCCGCTTCCGCAGCGGAACGCTGCTCTGCTTCTCCGCGCTCATGTTTGCCTGCAAGCAGCTCGCAATCTGCCTCGCGTCCACCATGCCGGCGCTCTTCGCCGCCCAGCTTTTGGAGGGTCTCAGCTACGCGGTCTTCATCCCCGCCACCGTGCGCTATATGGAGGAGAGCGTGCCCCGCGCGGACGCCGTGAAGGGGCAAACGCTCATCACCGCGATGCTCTCGCTCGCCTCCGTTGCGGCGAGTCTGCTCGGCGGCGTGCTGCTCGACACGGTCGGGCTTCAGACAACGCTGTTTTCCGGCGTATTCGTCGCCCTCGCGGGCTTCGCGCTGCTCATCCCTGCGGCGCGGAGCAAAAGGCGCGCCAAAGCCTGAATTTCCCAGCCGGGGTCTCACCGATTTTCCCACTTTTGCGGCATGTATGATGCATTTTCATGGGAAAATGAGCCCCGGCAATTTATTTTGGAGAGAAGGAGAAAACCAGATGAAGCAAAAGCTCCTGTCCGCGCTGCTCGCGACGGCGCTGCTCGTTTCGCTCGCCGCGCCGAGCCGCGCCGCAGCGCAGACGATGGCGTTTTCCGACGCGCTCGTGACTTACATCAAAAACGGCGAGGGCTTCCGCGCCAAGCCCTATTCCGACGGCACCGGCTGGTACATTGGCTACGGCGTCGCCTGCGGGCAGTATGACTACCCGAACGGCATCACGGAATCGGAAGCGGACGCGCTGCTGCGGCAAAAGATGCAGCTTTTCGCCGACGCGGTAAACGCCTTCCTGACTCGCTACGGCGTCGCCGTCACGCAAGGGCAGTTTGACGCGATGTGCGGTCTTTCCTATAACATCGGCACGAGCTGGCTGAACGCCCGGAACCGACTGCCGGGCTACCTCATCGACGGCATCGAAAACCACAGCGCCCGCGAGATCGCGGACGCCATCGGCGTTTACTGCCACGTCGGCAGCAGCGTGTATGAGCCGCTGCTGCGCCGCCGCGTCGCGGAGCTGAAGATGTTCCTCTCGGACGATTACAGCGCGACGGCGGACGGCTGGTGCTGGCTGATCTTAAACGCAAACGGCGGCGAGAACGCGGACTTCGACGTCGCGCTTTTCCCGGCGGGAGAGCCCTACGGCGCGCTCCCGGTGCCGACGCGCGCGGGCTGGTATTTCGCCGGCTGGCAGACGGCGGACGGCAGGGTGCTCGAAAACGGCGACACGGCGGGGGAGAACCTGCGCGTCACCGCGCTCTGGAGCGAGACGCCCGTCGAGCAGCCGGAGCCGGAACCCGAGCCGGAGCCGGAGGCGCGTTTTTCGGACGTCGCCGCGGGCGACTGGTTTTATGACTATGTAGAAACGCTCGCCGCCGGCGGCGTCGTGAGCGGCTACCCGGACGGCTCGTTCCGCCCGGAGCGCGACGTGACTTACGGCGAGGCGCTGAAGCTCCTGCTGCGCGCCGCGGGCTTCGCCGAGCAGACGGCGGAGGACGACGAGCACTGGGCGGCGGCTTACCTGCGCTGTGCCGTGTCCCGCAGCTATCTTGCCGAGGGCGCGGTGACGGATCTCGACGCGCCCATCACGCGCGACGCGGTCGCGGACCTCACCGCCGCGGCGCTGGAGCTGCCGTCATCGGCGATCGCCTCGCCTTACGCGGACTCGTCGCGCCCCAGCGCGCTCGCGCTTTATGAGGTGGGGATCATGCAGGGCAGCGTGGACACCGGCGTGCGCCTTTTCAACGGCGGTGACGCCCTGCGCCGCAGCGAGGTCTGCGTCATCCTCTGCGGCGTGCTGGACTATGTTGCGGAAAACTTCGTGTTCGTCTCCGGGCTCCGCGCCCCGGTGGACCATTCGCTGCGCACGAACAGCTATGATACCGCCGCCTTCCGCACGGAGGAAAACGGCAGGATCACGTATTCCGGCACGGACACGACCGTCCGCTTCGGCATCGACGTCAGCGAGCATCAGGGCGTCATCGATTGGGCAGCCGTCGCCGCCGACGGCGTGGAGTTTGCCATGATCCGCTGCGGCTGGCGCGGCTACGGCAGCACGGCGGGCTTGAACGAGGACAAATATTTCCGCGCCAACATCGAAGGCGCGCTCGCCGCCGGGCTGGACGTCGGGGTCTATTTCTTCTCGCAGGCGCTGACGGAAGCCGAGGCGCGCGAGGAGGCGGCATACACGCTGGAGCTCATCGCGGGCTACGACCTCACCTTCCCCGTCGTGTTCGACTGGGAGCAGGTCGCCGTCCGCGGCTCGCGGACGCTGAGCCCCGACTGGGCGGCGGTCACGGACTGCACCGAGGTCTTCTGCGACGCGGTCGCCGCCGCGGGCTATACGCCGATGACGTATTTCAATATGTCTATGGCGTATCTGCGGCTCGACTTATCCCGTCTGCAAAAATACCACGGCTGGCTCGCGTGGTACCACGAGGTGCCCGAATACCGCTACGAATACCGCATGTGGCAGTACGGCGCGCTGACCACCGTCGCCGGAATCAACGGACTCTGCGACGTGAATCTGCTCTTCGGCGAGTTTTGAAAACAGAAAGCCGCCCCGCCCGCGGTCCAAACGGACCGCAGAGCAGGGCGGCTTTGACTTTGCTTTCAGTACGCATACACGCCGCCGCCGATGAACTCTCTTATCATGGCGTCGGGGGCTACGCAGTCGTCGGCTATGACGCCGAAGAGCTGCAGGGCGGGGAGGACGGCGCGGAGCTCCTCGAAGCGCTCGATGCCCTCCGGGACGGACTGGAACAGCTTCGTCGCCGTTTCGTTCATCACCGCCAGCTCGTAGGCGAAGGAGGTGTCGAACTGGTAATCGGCTTTGCCGATGAAGGGCTTGATATAACTCGCCTCGCCGCGCAGGACGTTTGCCCAGCGGCTCATCGTCTCCTGCGGGTCCGTGCCGCGGAAGTTATAGTCGCGCACGAGCCGCCGCACGAGGCGGAACCAGCTGCTCTTGAACACGACCTTGCCCTCAAACTCCACGTCGCTGCGGGCACTGATATAGAGCTTGAACGCCTCCGGGTGGGAGTCCTTGATCATGTCGTTGAGCGCGTGGATGCCCTCGAAGATGACGACCTCGTTTTTTCCGAGCTTGATGCTCTTGCCCGGCTCCTGCACGCGCATCTGGCGCGAAAACTCGTATTTCGGGACGAAGATGCGCTCGCCGCGGGCGAGCTGGTCGAAGTGGCGATTGAGCAGCGCCATATCCACGCAGAGCGGGGATTCAAGGTCCATCTCGCCCTCCGGCGTGCGGGGCACGGTGTCGGGCCGGACGGTGATGAAATAGTCGTCCAGACTGACATAGTGGGTGCCGACGCCGCGGCGGCGCAGCTCGTCCGTGATCTTCATCGCCGTGGTGGTCTTGCCGCTGCCGCTCGGACCGGAGAGCAGCACGATCGGGCTGCGGGCCAAGTTCGCGATGATCTTGTCCGCCGCCTCGGCGACCTCCGCGGCGTAGCGTGCGTCGCACTCGGTGCAGAACGCGCGCGGGTCGGAGACGGTCTTGAAGTTGATGTCGGTCAGAGAATAGCTCATAGTGTGCCTCCTTGATAAAACTGGGCGATCTGCGCTTTGTCGGCGCAGACCTTTTCGATGCCGCCAATGTATTCCTGCGGGTATTTCGGGGCGAAAAAGCGGCAGAGCCGCCCGCTCCCGCGCGTGAGCTTCGTGGATCCGCCCGCGCCCATGGCGAGGACGGAGCAGAGCTCCTCCATGATGCAGATATTGTAGAGATTTTCCGTCCCCGGCAGGCACCAGCCGACGTTTTCAAAGCCGCCGGACATAAACTTCTGCCGGTAGAGGTAATAGGGCGCGTAGCCGCGGCTTTGCAGCGCCGCCTGCGCCGCGTCGAGCATCTCGCCGACCTCCGCCGCGCCGGGCAGACGCGTGCCTTCGAGCGTGATGCGCGAGCCCTTTTTCAGCGCGAGGGTGTGGACCGTGATGTTCTCCGCGCCGAGCGCGAGGACCTCCTCCAGCGTTTTATTGAAGCCCTCCGGACTGTCCTCCGGGAGCCCGGCGATGAGATCCATGTTGACCTGAAGCTGCCCCGCCGCGCGGACGAGCTCCAGCGCGCGGACAACGTCCGCCGCCGTGTGGCGGCGCCCGATGGCGTTCAGCACGGCGTCCTGCATCGTCTGGGGATTGACGCTGACGCGCGTTACGCCGCCGCGGACGAGCACGTCCAGCTTCTCCGCCGTGATCGTGTCCGGACGCCCCGCCTCAACCGTGAACTCCCGGCACGCGGAGAGGTCAAATTCGCGCCGCATGTGCGCGATGACGCGGTCGAGCTGCGCCGCCGAGAGCGTCGTCGGCGTGCCGCCGCCGAAATAGACCGCGACGGGTCGGAGCCCCGCTGCGCGCGCGGCGGCGGCGGTTGCGGAGACGTCCCGCAGCAGCGCGTCCGTGAAGGGCTCGATGAGCGCCATACTGCGCTCCACCGACTGGCTCACGAAGCTGCAATAGGCGCAGCGCGTCGGGCAGAAGGGCACGCCGAGATAAAGGCAGACGTCCCGCGGGCCAAGCTCGCGCTGCGCCGCGCGGGCGTGCTTCGCCGCGTCCAGCGTCAGCGCCGTGCGCTCCGGCGACACGTCGTAGAGCTCCCGGAAGCGGCGGCAGGCTGCTTTTTCGCCCATTCCCTCGTCCAGCAGATTGCGCAGCAGCTTCGCCGGGCGGACGCCGCTGAGCGCACCCCACGCGGGCTTTTTGCCGAGATAGCGCACGCCCGCGCGGTAAAAGCTCTGCTTTATGATACGCTGCTTCAGCCGCTCCGATACCACCGTGCCGCGCAGCTCGCTGCGCGCGACGCGCGAGCGCCCGACGTAGCGGTAAATGCTGTCATAGATGACGGTGTCCGCCGTGACATACTGCGCCGCTTCGCGCAGGCTGACGCGGGCGCGGAAGCCCCCGGTCGTATAGGGCGGATACTCCGGCCGCTCGTCCGGAAAGAGCGTCAGCATGATCTGCTCCACCGCGTATTTATAATCGTGTCCTTTT
>OLXQ01000075.1_pt1 | contig 17340 bp, 16 predicted proteins | sample 1673371 | NCBI WGS metagenome assembly OLXQ01 (sample SAMEA103958109, study PRJEB25191) | human gut metagenome | biome: human-associated habitat [ENVO:00009003]; feature: intestine environment [ENVO:2100002]; material: feces | place: Germany | collected 2013/2015
TTTTGGTCACTTTTGGGGCTGCGGCCAAAAGTGACCCGCGCCGGGGCGCAGAACGCCCCTTTCTTTCTCCAAAGAAAGAAAGTAACCCGTCGGAGACAAACAGAAGAAAGTCCCCGCCACCTGCAAAAGAAGAAAATAAATAAACCCCTCACCAAAAACGGCGTGTCTGTCCTCCTCGGGCAGACACGCCTTTGTGTCTCGGTGTTCATATCATACCATATTTTTCCGTCCGGCACAACCCCGGAAACGTAAACATTGTGTGAAAATTACGTCCCGTCACACCGTTTTCTCCACCAGCGCCACTGCGTGGGCCGCCATGCCCTCGCCGCTGCCGGTGAAGCCCAGGTGCTCCTCCGTTGTCGCCTTCACGGAGACACACCCCGCGTCCAGCTCCATGGCCGCCGCCAGGTTCTCCCGCATCGTGCCGATATACGCCGCCAACCTCGGCGCTTGGGCCACCACCGTGGCGTCCACATTCACCGCCTGCCAGCCGTTCTCCGCCAGATACGCCGTCACCCGTCGCAGCAGCGCCAGACTGTCCGCGCCCGCGTAGCGGTCATCGCTGTCGGGAAACAGCTTGCCGATGTCCCCCAGCGCCGCCGCGCCCAGCAGCGCGTCCATCACCGCGTGGGTCAGCACATCCGCGTCGGAATGGCCCAGCAGCCCCCGGTCGCATGCCACGTCCACGCCGCCCAGGATGAGCCGTCTCCCCTCCGTCAGCCGGTGTACGTCATAGCCGTGGCCGATCCGCAAATTTGTCATAGTCCGCTCTCCCTCTCCCGCAGCAGCGCCTCCGCCACCGTCAGATCCTCCGGCGTGGTGATCTTGATGTTCTCCTTCCACCCGGCGGCAAGATAGACCTCCTTGCCCAGCCGCTCCACGGCGGAGCAGTCGTCTGTCAGCGCCGCGCCGTCATTTACGGCGGATTGCAGCGCCGCCTTCAGAATGTTGGCCTGGAACACCTGGGGGGTCTGCACGGCGAACAGCGTTTTCCTGTCCGGCGTGGACTGCACCACGCCCTGCATATCCGCCACCTTCACCGTGTCCGTCACCGGCAGCGCCGGGGCGGCGGCGTAGGTTTTCTGCCCCAGCCTTATCATCTCGTCCACCTGCTCCGGGCGGATCAGCGGCCTTGCGCCGTCATGCACCGCCAGCAGCTCCGCTCTCTCGCTGGCGGCCAGCGCCGCCAGCAGCACGGAGGAGGCGCGATCCGCGCCGCCCTCCACCACCCGCACCGGCTTTTGCAGCCCGGCCCGGGCGCACAGCCCCGCCAGCTCCTCCAGCCGCTCCGGGTGTACCGCCACCACGATCTCGTCCACCAGCTCCGCCCTGTCCAGCGCCGTCAGCGTCCGCACCAGCACCGGCACGCCGCCCAGCATGGCCGTCAGCTTGTCCGTGCCGCCCATGCGCTCCGAGCTGCCCGCCGCCGCCACCAGCGCCGCGCAGTACGGGCGGCAGCGCACCTCCAGCTTATGCGTCAGCCTGTCAAACAGTTTTCCCATCGTTCACCGCTCCCGTCATCATCACTTCGTCGATCCAGCGCTCCGCCGCGTCATAGGCCATCTGCTGCACCAGCGCGATCTCCGACAGCAGTATCTGCTTGGCGCTCCGCAGCATCTTCCGCTCCCCGGTGGAGAGCCCCCGCCGTGCGTCCCGGTGCATCAGCGCCTTTACCACCCGGGCCACCTCGGTCAGATCGCCGCTTTTCAGCTTCTCCATATTTTCCCGGTAGCGGCGGCTCCAGTTCCTGTCCTCCTCCACCGCCAGCGCCGGAATGTCCGCCACCAGCGACTGCACCCGCTCCGGCGTTGCCGGCTCACGGATGCCGATGGCCGCGCAGTTGTCCACCGGCAGCTTCAGCACCAGTCCGCTGCCCCGTGAGCGGAACACATAGTAGGCGCGGGCCGCACCCGCCGACATTTCGTCTATCACGTTTTCGATGATCCCTGCCCCGTGCATAGGGTGAACAACAGCCTGTCCCACGCGGTACATCCCCGCACCTCCTCCTCTTTTCTGCTTCTTTCAAGAAAAGTATACCGTACAATTCAACCTTTTACAAGGTTTTTTAAATAAAAATCAAGGGTCTGCCTTCCAGCAAACCCCTGATTTTTTCCAGTTCAGCGACTCTGATACAGTGCCTTGCTGGCCCGGTACATCTCGTAGCAGTCCAGCTTGGCCACCACCTCAAAGGGCGCATGCATACTCAGCACCGGCACGCCTGCGTCCAGCGTGGCGATGTTCCGATTGGCCATATACTGGGCCACCGTGCCGCCGCCGCCGGCGTCCACCTTGCCCAGCTCGCAGATCTGCCAGCGCACGCCGGCCTTGTCCAGCACCTGCCGCACATAGCCCACCGTCTCCGCGTTGGCATCGGACGAGCCGGACTTGCCCCGTGCGCCGGTGTACTTGCAGATGCCCACGCCGCCGTTGATATAGGCCGCGTTCCGCTTCTCATACACCTCGGCAAAGTTGGGGTCATAGGCCGCCGTCACGTCCGCGGACAGGCAGAAAGCGTTCTCATAGCACACCCGCAGCGCCACGCCCTGGCTCTCGCACAGATCCTGCATAAACGTATCAAACGCGGCGGACTGCATACCCGTGATGCCCATAGAACCGATCTCCTCTTTGTCCGCCAGCACGCACACCGCCGTTTTTTCCGGCGTTTCGATGTCCAGCAGCGCCTTGAGCGCGGCGTAGCCGCACACGCGGTCATCGTGACCGTAAGCGCCGATAAGGCTGCCGTCGATGCCGATGTCCGTGGCGTTCACGGCGGGGACGGTCTCCAGCTCGGCGGACGTCAGGTCGCTCTCCGTGATACCGTACTTGTCATACAGCCGCTTCAGCACCTGCATCTTCACTCGGTCGGTGTCGTCGCTGTCGCCCAGGGGACGGCTGCCCAGCAGCAGATTCAGCGTCTCGCCGGGAATAGCCTCGCCCAGGGGCTTCTTGCTCTGCTCGCCGCCCAGGTGGGGCAGCAGGTCGGTGATGACCAGCTTGGGCTCGTCACCCTCGCCGATGCACACATCCACCACAGTGCCGTCCTTCTTCACCACCACGCCCCGCAGCTGGAGAGGGATCGTGACCCACTGGTACTTACGCACGCCGCCGTAATAATGGGTCTTGAAATACGCCATACTGCTTTCCTCATACAGCGGGTTGGGCTTTAGATCCAGCCGGGGGGAGTCGATATGAGCGGCGGTGATCTGCACGCCCTCCGCCAGACTCTCCTTGCCTATGACCGCCAGCATCAGGCCCTTGCCGCGGTTGGAGGTATACACCTTGTCACCGGCCTTCAGCGCCATGCCCCGGCGGTACGGGACAAAGCCCTTCGCCTCGGCACGGGCGATGGCGGCGCGGACGCTGAGACGCTCCGTCTTGCCCTCGTCCAAAAAGCGCTTGTAGTCCACACAGTAGCGCTCCATCTCCGCCAGGTCTGCCTCGGACAGCACATCGTAGCCGTTGCGCTCATCACGCAGAAGCTGCTTCTTCAGGGCCTTCATTTCCTCACTCATGGTCAGTTTCCTCCTTGATGATATATTTTAATTCTTTGTACGCAATTCCCTCAAACGCCTCCGGCGATGCGGCGCGGTTCACCAGCACATCCGTGCAGTTTTCACGGTAAAAATCATCCGGCTTCTGTGCCTGCACCCGCAGCCGTGCGTAGCTCTCCGGGATGTTGTCCCGTGCCATGATGCGGCGCACCCGCTCCTCCGCCGGGGCGATCACCGCCACCGTCCGGCGGCAGAGACGGCACAGGCCGCTCTCCACCAGATTGATGGCATCGATGCCCACCACCGGCGCGGCGCTTTCATCCATGCGGCGGCGCAGCTCACGGGGCAGATATGTAAAGATAATGTCATTCAGCCGCGCCAGCGAAGCCGGGTCGCCGAACACCACGCCGCCCAGCCTCTGCCGGTCCAAACTGCCGTCCGGCAGGAACACCGGCCCGAAGGCGTCAGCGATGGCCTCCCGCAGGGCCGCGTCCGTCCGCAGCTGCTCGTGGTAGATGGCATCACAGTCCAGCACCAGCCCGCCCAGCCGCTCCAGCGCCCGGAGGGCGCTGGTCTTGCCCGCGCCGGTAGGCCCGGTAAAGCCGATGACCAGCGGCGCGGCGTCCACCACGTGAAAGCCCGCCGCCTTCTTCAGCCGGTTGCTCACCGCCAGTCCCAGCCCCGCCTCGTCGGGGCACTGGGCGAATATCTCCGTCACGTCCGTGTCGTCAAACGTCCGCAGCGCGTCAAACACGTGCTGCGCCTGGGCCAGCTTGTCGCCGGACGCGCCCAGCCGGTGGACGGTATGCCCCGCAAACAGGGGTGCGAACTCGTCAAAGCAGATAACGCCCGCCCCCTCCGTGATGTGGGCGGCGATCCAATCGGCGCTGCGGCGTGGGCTGCCTGTCACAGCGGTGACGGCGGCCCTGGGAGCATAGTGCCGATACTTCATGCCGGGAGCGCGGGGGCGCTCCCCATCGCCCATTTTGCGGCGGACGGCATCATCCACGGCCACCTCACCCAGCACCGCCTCCAGCGCCTCCAGCGGCAGTCCGCCGGGGCGCAGCAGGCGGGGCGGCTGCACCGTCAGGTCGATGATGGTGCTCTCCACCCCCACGGCGCACGGGCCGCCGTCCACGATGCCGTCGATCTTGCCCCACATATCCTCCACCATGTGCCGGGCGGTGGTGGGGCTGGGGCGGCCCGACGTGTTGCCGCTGGGGGCGGCCACCGGCGTATCCGCCGCGGCGATGATGGCCCGCGTCACCGGGTGATCCGGGCAGCGAACGCCCACCGTCTCCAGCCCGCCGGTGGTACGCAGGGGCACACACTCCCGGCGGGGCAGGATCATGGTCAGCGGGCCGGGCCAGAACCTGGCTGCCAGGGCGTAGGCCGTGTCCGGCACGTCCGTGCAGCAGCGGATCAGCCAACTCGCCTCCGGGATATGGAGGATCAGCGGGTTGTCCTGCGGGCGGCCCTTGGCCTCGAAGATACGGCGCACCGCGTCCTCATTCAGGCCGTCCGCGCCAAGGCCGTACACCGTCTCCGTGGGGATGCCCAGCAGGCCACCCCGGCGGAGGATGGCCGCCGCCTCCTGTATGGCGTTTTTGTCCCGTTCCGGGTGAAAAAGAATGGTCTCCAAGAGTCGTTCCTCTTTTCGGCAGTATACTTACAGCCCCAGGTCCTCGCCCACCAGCACCACCTTGATGCGGCCCTTGATCTTGCTGAAGCGGGTGATGACCATCTGGGCGCAGATGCAGTCGGGGCTGGTGCAGTCGCCGCACTGGCCGTTGACGGCGCAGGGTGTCTTGATATTGAACCGCTGGGCGTTGGCCGGGGCGGCCACGTTCCGGGCGCGGGCGATGGCGGCGTTCAGGTCGCCGGCCACCTTGTTCATACCGGCGACCACGATGACCTGCTTCGGGCCGAAGCACAGCGCCGCCACCCGGTTGGCCATGCCGTCGATGTTCACCAGCTGGCCGTCGGTGGAGATGGCGTTGCTGCTCATCAGGAACGTGCCGCAGGATAGCGCCTGATGGAGCAGCTCGTCCCGCTCCTCCGGGGTTCTGGCGGTGTCCCGGTCGATGAGGGGCTGGCCGCGCCGCGCCAGCGCCTGCTTGATGCCCAGCTGGTCGGCGGTCATCACGCCGCCCCAGGACACGGTGTGCTCCTGGGGGATCAGCTCCAGCACCTTGGCCACGGCTTCCTCGACAGTGGAACAGTAATAGCCCTCCATGTTCCGCTTCTCCAGGGCCTGTACCAGCTTCGGGCCGGACTTGTCATACATCATTTTCTTCGGGCCTTCCATTGAGGTCACTCCTTTCCTTCCTGCAGGCGCTGGGCCTGCTCGTTCAGTGTCAGTGCATCGATAAGATCATCCAAATCCCCGTTCATGATGGCGGCGATGTTGAAATTTTTACCGTCCCCGGTGAGCCGGTGGTCTGTGACCCGGTTCTGCGGGAAATTGTAGGTGCGTATCTTTCCGCTGCGGTCGCCTGTGCCCACCTGGCTTTTCCGGGTGGCGGCGATGGCGGCATTCTGCTTCTCCTGCTCCGCCTCGTACAGCTTGGAGCGCAGGATCTTCATGGCGCGGTCCTTGTTCTTATACTGACTGCGCTCGTCCTGGCACTCCACCACCACGCCGGTGGGCAGATGGGTGATGCGGATGGCGCTCTCCGTCTTGTTCACGTGCTGTCCGCCTGCGCCGGAGGAGCGGAACGTGTCGATCTGCAAGTCCTTGGGGTCGATGGAGAACTCCACCTCCTCCGCCTCCGGCATGACCGCCACGGTGGCGGCGGAGGTCTGAATGCGGCCTGAGGACTCCGTCTCCGGCACGCGCTGTACGCGGTGCGTCCCGGCCTCGAACTTCAGCCGCGACCACGCGCCCGCGCCCTCGATCTCGGCGCTGACCTCCTTCACGCCGCCCAGCTCCGTCATGTTCTCGTTGACGATACTCAGCGTCCAGCCCCGGCGCTCGGCGTACATGGTATACATCCGCAGCAGGTCGGCGGCGAACAGCGCGCCCTCCTCCCCGCCGATACCGGCCCGGATCTCCAAAATCACGTTCCTGTCGTCGTTGGGGTCTTTGGGCAGCAGCAAGCGCTTCAGCTCGTCCTCCAGCCGCTCCATATCCGCCCTGGCGGCGGCCAGCTCCTCCTGGGCCAGCTCCCGCAGCTCCGGGTCGGACAGCATGGCGGCAGCGTCCTCCGCCGTCTGCGACGCACGGGCGTAAGCGCGGTAGGCCGTCACGATGGGCGTCAGCTCCTTCTGCTCCCGGCTCAGGGCGGTGAGCTTTTCCCGGTCGCCGTATACCGCCGGGTCAGACAGCTGCCGCTCCACCTCCATGAGCCGCGCCTCGATGGTTTTCAGCTTTTCCAGCATGGCGCGGCCCTCACTGCTGCTCCAGCAAGCGGCGGACGTTCTGCACGAAGTCGCTCCGCCAGAACTCATACCCCTCACTGCCCGGCCACAGGGATACCGCCGCCACGTGGGGCGCGGCGGTGTAGAGGTCCATCTGCTCGTAGACCTCCTCGCTGCGCTGGGTGGTGCTCCGCGTGACCACATAGGCCACGTTCTTCATCTCCAGCCCCCGGCGCTTCAAAAGCGCCCGCACCGGCGCGGCCATGCGCCCGCCCCACACGGGGCTGCCCACGATAACGAGCTTATACCGGTCCAGCGGCTTCTCCGTTTCAAAGGGCTTCAGCGGGCGGGTGGAGGTACGCATAGCGTCCATGCCGCAGCGCAGATAGCCCCGCCAGCCGCCGCGCTCCTCGCCGTCCCGGATGGCCACGATCTCCGCGCCCAGGTCCGCCGCGATGGCCTTGACGGCCCTGCGGGTGTTGCCCGTGCGGGAGTAGTAGATGCACAAAATATCACTCATATCCGTTCTCCTGTTCCTCCGCCTGCAAGCTCAGTTCCTCCCAGCGGGTCATTTCCCGCTCCAGCTCCGCCTCCACCGCCTGATGCCGGCGGTACAGCTCGTTCAGCTTCTCCGCGTCACAGGCGGCCTGCTCCATCTCGCCGTCCAGCCGTGTCAGCTCCGCTTCCAGCCTGGCGATGGCCGTCTCACAGATGGTCAGCTGCTTCCTCGCCGCCTGCTGGGCGCGGTTGCCCCGGCTGCCGCTCCTTTTCACGGGTGCGGACACCAGCGCGGCGGCTGCCGCCGCGGCGCGCTCCTCGTCCTTTGCCTGACGGTACTGGGCAAAGCCCATGGGGTAATCGCTGATCGCGCCGTTTTCCAGCTCCCACACCCGTGTGGCGAAGCGGTTGATGAAATAGCGGTCGTGGCTGACGAACAGCAGCGTGCCGTCAAAGGCCTCCACCGCCTCCTCCAGCCATTCCCGGGAGGCGATGTCCAGATGGTTCGTCGGCTCGTCCAAAATCAGCAGGTTGATGCTCTCGTCCATGAGCATACACAGCCGCAGGCGGCTCAGCTCACCGCCGGACAGCACCGACACCTGCTTGAACACGTCCTCGCCGGTGAATTGATAGGCCGCCAGCCGGTTTCGTGCCGACTGGGGCGTGATGTCCAGCTCATAGAGCATGGTGTCCAGTATGCTGCGCTCCGGGTGGTCGAAGTGGATGACCTGGGGCAGATAGGCCGCCTTGACGGACGGGCCGAGACGGACGCTGCCGCCATCGGGCCGCTCCAGCCCCATGAGGATGTTCAGCAGCGTGGTCTTGCCCGTGCCGTTCTCGCCCAGCAGGGCGATGCGTTCGCCGCCCTCGCAGCGCAGGTACACGTCGCCAAACAGCCGCTTCTCGCCGAAGCTCTTGGCAAGCCCCTTGATCTGCAAGACCTCGTCGCCCTTGAACTCCCGGCTCTGGAAGCGCGCCTCCAGCTTGCGGGCCTTGGTGGGCTTTTGGGTGGTACGCATCCGCTCGATGCGCTTTTCCATGGAAAACGCCCGCTTGTGCAGCGCGTCGTTGCCCATAAACGCCCACAGGTGCATCTGCTCGGCGGCCTTCTCCAACTGCTGGATCTTGGCCTGCTCCTTCAGATACTGCTTCATCCGCTCCTGATAGCGGCGCTCCTTTTCAATGGCGTAAAAGCTGTAATTCCCGCTGTAAAACTCAGCCTTGCCGCTTTGTATCTCGATGATGCGGGTGACAGTGCGGTCCAGAAAGTAGCGGTCGTGGCTGATGGTGACCACCGTGCCCCGGAATTTGCGGAGATACTCCTCCAGCCACTCCGTGGCCTGTAGGTCCAAATGGTTCGTCGGCTCGTCCAGCAGCAGGATGTCCGTGTCTTCCAAAATCAGTCGCCCCAGGTTCACCCGTGTCTTTTCGCCGCCGGACAGGCAGTCGAACTCCCGCTGCCGCATATCCTGCGGGATACTCAGGCCATTGGCCACCTTGTTCACCGCCGTGTCCGTGTCCCAGCCGCCCAGTCCCTCAAACCGGGCGTTCAGCTCCCCGTAGCGCCGCAGGGTGGCCTCGTCCGATGCCCCCTGCTCCATAGCCAGCGCCAGCGCGTCCATCTCGTCCTTCATGCGGTACATCCGGGCAAAGGCGGAGCGCAGCACGTCCTCCACCGTGTACCCCGCCGGGTACACCGGGATCTGGGAGATCAGGCCCACCCGGCGGCCTGCGCCCAGCTGCACCTCACCCTCGTCCGGCTCTAATTCCCCGGTGAGCATACGGAACAGCGTGGTCTTGCCCGCACCGTTTTTACCCAGCAGGCCCACCCGCTCGCCGCTGTCCACCTGGAACGTCAAGCCGTCCAGTATTCTCTTTTCCAAATCGAAGGACTTCACCAGCCCCGACACGCGAATATCGACCATTTACAGCTTCTCTAATTCCTTTACGATGTTCTCAAAATGCATGGCGTGGGATGCCTTCACCAGCACCGCGGTGTCCGGCGTGAAGCACTCACGCAGGGCGGGCAGCGCGGAGGGCACGTCGGGAAACCACAGGGCCGACGGGTCGGCCTTTTGCAGCGCCCGCATCTTCTCCCCGATGGCGATCACCCCATCCAGTCCCAGCTCCCGGGCCAGCGTGCCCACGTCGCGGTGGGCCTGCTCCGTCAGTTCGCCCAACTCGCCCATGTCGCCCACCACGGCCAGCTTGCGGCGGTGGCGGCTCTTGGCCAGCATACGCAGTGCCTCGGCCATGGCCTGGGGGTTGGCGTTGTAGCAGTCGTCGATGATGAGCCGCCCGCCGTCCATGCGGATCAGGTGCATCCGGCTGCCCACCGGCGCGTAGTCCGCCGCTCCGGCGGCGATCTCCTCCGCCGTCAGGCCCAGATACTCGCCGATGGCGGCGGCCATGGCCAGCGGATAGATCATATATCCGCCGGGCGCGGAGGTCTCCAGCCGATAGGACGCTTTTGCCGTGGTCACGGTACAGGCCACGCCCTCCAGCCCCCGGTCGTCCACCTCCGTCACCCGCACGTCACAGCCCTCGCCTGTGCCGCATCGTAGGATACGCTGGGGCAGCGTGACGGTGTTCAGCAGCGAGTCGTCGCCGTTGAGCACGGCGATGCCGTCCGGGGCAAGGTTTTCGAATATCTCGCACTTGGCCCGCAGGATGCCCTGCCGGGTGTTGCCCAAATTCTCGATGTGCGCGTCGCCCACGTTGGTGATGACGGCGATGTTGGGCCGCACCATCTCGCCCAAATACCGTATCTCGCCGAAATGGTTCATGCCCGTCTCGATGACCGCCGCCTGATGCTCCGGCCCAAGGCCCAGCAGTGTCAGGGGCGTGCCGATGTCGTTGTTGAAGTTGGCCTGGGTCTTGAGGGTGCAAAAGCGCCGCCCCAGCACACAGGCGATCATCTCCTTGGTGGTGGTCTTTCCGGCAGAGCCGGTGACCTGCACCACCGGCAGGTCAAATTTTCCGCGATACCAGCTTGCCAGCGCCTTCAGCGCCAGCCGGGTGTCCTCCACTTGAATATAGAATTTTCCCGGCAGCAGCGCCTCCGGCGTCTGCGCCGTCAGGCAGCCCGCCGCGCCGGACTCCAGCGCCTTTCCGATATAGGCGTGTCCGTCGAACCGCTCTCCCACCAGCGGCACGAACAGCGCCCCCGCCGGAACGCTGCGGCTGTCGGTGGACACCTGGGTGACGGCAGCATCGCTGCCTTGCAGCAGCACGCCGTTCACAGCAGCGCATATCTCCCGTACCGTGCAGGGCGTCATGCGCGCTCCGCCTTTCTCGCCGCCAGGGACAGCTCCACGATCCTCTCGCACAGCTCCCCGTAGCTCAGCCCCACCTGTGCCGCCTCCTGGGGCACAAGGCTGGTGGGGGTCATACCCGGCAGGGTGTTGATCTCCAAGCACCAGGCCAAGCCATTCTCATCCAAAATGAAGTCTGCACGGGAATAGACGGACAGGCCCAGCGCCCGGTGCAGCTTCAGGGCCATTTCGCCCACCTGCTTCCACTCGTCATCGGTGATAGGCGCGGGGCACAGCTCCACCGCGCCGTCCTTCTGATATTTGCTGACGTAGTCGAAATACGCCCCTTTGGGGATGATCTCCACGGCGGGCAGATACGTGTCGCCCAGCACGGCGATCTGTATCTCCCGGCCCTTGATCTTCTTCTCCACCACCACGTGGTCGCCATAGCGCAGCAGATTCCGCAGCGCCTTTTCCAGCTCCTCCCTGGTGTCCGGCAGCTCCACGCCGATGGAGCTGCCGCCGTTGACGATCTTCACGGCACAGGGGACTTCCAGCTCCTCCACCAGCCGGGGGATGTCCGATTCGGTGTAATGCACGTCACGCCAGGGCGCGGTACGCACGCCGGCGGTGTCCATCACCTGCTTCGTCACGGATTTGTCCATGGCCATGCCGCTGCCCAGATAGCCCGAGCCGGTGTACGGCACGCCCAGCAGGTCCAGCGTGGCCTGGATGCGGCCATCCTCGCCGCAAGCGCCGTGGAGCGCCAGGAACACGATGTCCGCCATGCGACACACCGCCAGCACGTCCTTGCCCAGCATACTGGGGCTCTGGTCGATGCGGCTGCGCCGCACCGCCTCCAGATCCGGCTCTACGCTCTCCACCCGGCTGCTGCCGCACAGGCCGTCCGGCGCGTCAAAAATGTCCTCCAGCCGCCCGTGGTACTGCTCCAGCCCCAAAAACATATCCACCAAAATAGCCTGATGTCCCCGCTCCCGCAGCGCTCTGCACACGCCTGTGCCGCTGGTCAGCGCCACCTGGCGCTCCGTGGACAGTCCTCCGGCCAATACGACGATCTTCATGCTTCGTCCCTCGCTTTCAGGCGCTCCGGGCGGAAAACAGCCCTAAGCGCCCATGTTTGATAGCTTATTATAGCATAGGCGCGGCGGGAATACAACCAAAAAGCAAACGGCGCTTCTTCGGAAGCGCCGTTTCCCTATCGCAGCCAATCCGGCTCGGCCCGTCCATGCACGCCGGACACCAGCCCCATCAAGGCGAAGGTCATAACGACGGACGACCCGCCGTAGCTGATGAACGGCAGCGTCAGACCGATGACCGGCATGACGAACAGACACATGCCCACGTTGACGATGACCTGAAAGATGATAACGCTGGCCACGCCGATACACACATAGCCCTCCAGCCGCGTCTTGGCCCGCCGCGCCACATAGACGCACCGCGCCACGATGGCCGTCAGCAGTGCCAGCGTCAGCACGCAGCCCACCAGCCCCAGCTCCTCACCGATAACGGAGAAGATGAAGTCCGTATGGCGGTTGGGCAGGCTGGCGGCCATCTCACTCTGACTCTGCACGCCCCGCAGGTAGCCCTGTCCGAAGATCTTGCCGCCGCCCAGCGCCAGCAAGCTCCGCGTCTGCTGCCAGCCGGTGTCCAGCGGGTCGTAGCTGTGGTCGAACAGGATGATGAAACGGTTCTTCATATAGGTGTTCATCAGGTTCAGATCCCACATGGCGTAGAACAGCAGCGCCGCCGCGCCGCCGCCGATAAAAAACCACCGCAGCGCCACCCCCGCCACAAAGCACATACTGGCGAAGATGAACAGGAACACCAGCGCACTGCCCATGTCGGCGGAGATCTTGTAATACGCCAGAAACAGCACGCCGAAATGGAGCGCCAGCATGGCCATAGAGCCCACGGACTTCAGGTCGCGGTGCTCCTTCAGCCACGCCAGCTGCTTGGCCAGCACGATGATGAACGTGACCTTGACGATCTCCGCCGGCTGCACCTTAACGGGCAGGAACGGAAACTCCAGCCACGCCCTGTTGCCCGTGCCGCCCTCGATGCCCAGGGGCGTGGCCAGCAGCAGTATAAAGCCGAAGCCCAGCAGGAATATCCATTTCCAGTATTTCACCAGCTCGTTCAGGTCGATCTGCGACACCAGCAGATACAGCACCACGCCGATGACCAGCGAGGCCGACTGCACCAGCACCAGCCGTTCGGTGTGCATATAGTGGGTGGCGCTGTGGATCATCACGATGCCGAACAGCGACGTGACGCCGCACAGTGCCAGCAGCACCAGATCAGCCTGACGGGCCACATCGGAAAACAGGTCGCGTATACGGCGCAGCACGGCGTCACCTCCCCCTTCGTAAAATCTATCTAAGTGTACCACATTAACTTTTCCGTGTAAACCGCCGTTTCGCTCTTTTCTTTTTTTCCGTTCCGTGCTATAATAAGACGATTTAAGTGCGAGGAGGTGCAGCCGGTGGAGTATATGTCCCACAGCCCGGAGGAAACGGAGCATATCGGCGAGATGCTGGGCAAGCGGCTCTCCGGCGGCACGGTGCTGGCCCTGCGGGGCGGCCTTGGCATGGGCAAGACCGCCTTCACCCGCGGCCTTGCCCGCGGCTTGGGCTACACGGGCCGTGTCACCAGTCCCACCTTCACCATCGTCAACGAGTACGACGGGGCAACGCCCCTGTTCCACTTCGATTTGTACCGGCTGGACGGCGAGGACGACCTGTTCGACATCGGCTGGGACGACTATTTGGCCCGGGGCGGCGTGTGCGCCGTGGAGTGGTCAGAGCGCATCGACAGCGCCCTGCCGCCGGACACGCTCACCGTGTCCATCGCCCGGGGCGAGCACGACAACGACCGCATCATCTCCGTGACGGGAGGGACTGTCCTGTGAAAATACTGGCATTGGAGACCTCCGCCAAAAGCGTCTCCGCCGCCGTGGCGGAGAACGGCGTGATCCTGGCCGCCGCCTATCAGAATACGGGGCTTACCCACAGCCGCACCCTGATGCCGCTGGTGGACGGTATGCTCCGCGCCGCGTCCCTGACGCTGGACGACATGGGCCTGATCGCCGTGGCCCACGGGCCGGGCAGCTTCACCGGCCTGCGTATCGGCGTGTCGGCGGCCAAGGGGCTGGCCTGGGCCAAGTCGCTCCCCTGCTGCGGCGTGTCCACGCTGGAGGCCATGGCCCGCGGCGTGTCCGACTTCGATGGCCTGATCGTCTGCGCCATGGACGCACGGCGGCAGCAGGTCTACCACGCCCTGTTCCGCTGCGAGAACGGCCAGCTGACCCGCCTGTGCGATGACTGCGCCATCAGCCTGGAGGCGCTGTCCGACAGTCTGCGCGGCCTGTCCCAGCCCAAGCTGGTGGTGGGCGACGGCGCACAGCTGTGCTATGACCACCTCACCGCCGCCGGCATCCCCTGCCGGCTGGCCTCCCCCGCCCACCGCTTTCAGAGCGCCGCAGGCGTGGCGCTGGCAGCGGAGGAAATGGCCCGTGCGGGCCTTGCCTGCACCGCCCAAGATCTCCAGCCCGTCTACCTGCGGCTCAGTCAGGCGGAGCGGGAGCGGCTGGCCAAGGGCCTAAGCCTGGCTGAATAACGTTTGTCCAAATGAATTTATATACGGAGGAAAGCACAATGTTTAGTGAGAAAGTCCATATCATGGATCACCCCCTGGTGGCCCACAAGCTGACCATCATGCGGGACAAGAACACCAGCGTCAAGGATTTTCGCGAGCTGGTATCCGAAATCGGTATGCTCATCACCTACGAGGCCACCCGTGACCTGCCCCTGACCACCAAGCACATCGAAACGCCCATCTGCGGCATGGACGCTCCCACCCTGGCGGGCCGCAAGTTCGTGGTCGTGCCCATCCTCCGTGCGGGCCTGGGCCTGGTGGACGGCGTGCTGCGTATGGTTCCCTCCGCCCGCGTGGGCCACATCGGTATGTACCGTGACGAGGAGACTCTCGAGCCCCATCCCTACTTCTGCAAGATGCCCAAGGACGTGGCCGAGCGTGACGTGCTCATTGTCGATCCCATGCTGGCCACCGGCGGCAGCGCTGCCGAGGCCATCGCCGAGATGAAAAAGCGGGGCTGCAAGCACATCAAGCTCATGGTGCTGGTGGCCGCCCCCGAGGGCATCGAGCACATTCAGAAGCTCTACCCCGATGTGGACATCTACGCCGGCGCGCTGGACGACCACCTGAACGAGCACGGCTATATCGTTCCCGGCCTGGGCGATGCCGGCGACCGTATCTTCGGCACGAAGTAACGCCCCCTGACCGTGCGGCCTCACCTCCCGCCGGGCGCGGCATACCTAAAGAACAAGCACATTCGCCTGTAAAAAGCGCCTATCATCCCGGCCCGTCCCGGCGTACAATAGGAGCATACATCACGGCGGCACGATAAGGCCGCTTATCCTTCACAATGCCGAGAAATGAGGTATCCGTTATGGAAAAGAGACTATACAAATCCAACACCAATAAGGTCATCGATGGCGTCTGCGGCGGCATCGGCGATCTGCGGTTCCATACGCCCCAGGCGCTGCTGCTGACGGGCTGCGACGAGGGCGTGCTGCCCCAGTATGTGGACCCCACCGGCGTCTTCAGCGACCAGGAACGGGCACAGCTGCAGGCCCTGGGCATCGCCCTCGCGCCGGACAGCTGGCGCACCCTCTCCCGGGACCTTGCCGTGCTGCACGAAGCGGTCGCCGATGTTGCAAAGACGGGTGGGCACGTTCAGCCCCTCCGTCCGCAGCAGCGCCGCCTGCGCCTCCAGCCGTTCCTTCAGCGCCGCGTCGACCGCCGTCCTTGCAAAGCAGACGATCTGTGCCAGATGCGCGATCTGCTCCGGCTCGCGCCAGCTGGCAAAGGAGAGGAACATGTCCGTCCCCATCATCAGCCAGAGCGTATCGTCCGGATGCTGCGCGGAGAGCTGGCGCAGCGTGTCGACGGTATAGCTCGGCCCTTCGCGCCGCAGCTCCAGATCGCTGCGCGCGCCGAGCTTGTCAGTGATATACTGCACCAGACATTTTTCAAAGCTGCCGCGGTACTTTTTGCCGACGCCCATTTTGCCGTCCTTGACCTCGATGCACGGGCGGAGCTTCAGAAGATTCGCGCCGAGCAGCGTCACGGCCGAGCAGCGGCCGCCCATTTTCATGTAGTCCAGTCGGTCAAGAATGAAGCTGGCCTCCACGCGGCCGGTCAGCTCCTGCAGCGCCGCGACGATCTCGTCCGGCGCCATGCCGGCGCGGGCCATCCGCTCGGCTTCGAGCACGACGAGGCCGTGGCCGGTGGAGAGATTTCTCGAGTCGACAACGTAGACGTTGTCGAAATCCGCCGCCGCGAGCTTTGCGTTCTGATAGCAGCAGGAGAAATCGAGGGAGATACAGATGTGAATGACAAAGTCATTCTGCGCGGAAAGCTCCGTGAACATGCGGACATAGTCCGCCAGGTTGACCGCAGCCGTCTTCGGCAGACCGCCGCCCACGGCGACATGCGCATAGATGTCATCCGGGCGGACGTCCACGCCGTCGCGCAGCGTTTTGCCGGCCATGTTGACGTAGAGCGGCAGCAGGCGGATGTTGTACCGCTGCAGCAGCTCGGGGCTGAGATCACAGGTCGAGTCAGACGTGATCTGATATCGCATAGAGAACCATCCTTTTTTTCACCAGCGTCCGTCCGGGACGCGCGTCTTTTGGAACCGATGATTTCATCGGTTCCTCTGGCGCAGCGCGCGGAAAAACTCGCGCAGCGCCTGCGAGCAGGCTTCTTCCAGGACCCCGCCCAGCACCTCCGGCTGAAAGCAGCCCGGCAGATGCAGCACATCGACCAGACTCCCGGCCGCACCGGATTTGGGGTCCTTTGCGCCGTAAACGACGCGCGGCAGATGCGCGTTCAGGATCGCACCCGCACACATGGGACACGGCTCGAGCGTCACGTAGAGCGTGCACTGCCACAGCCGCCAGCCGCCAAGCGTCCGGCAGGCCTCGGCAATGGCCTCGATCTCCGCGTGCGCCAGGGCGGTCCTGTTCGTTTCCCGGCGATTGCGGCCGCGGCCGACGATCCGGTCATCCAGTGTAATCACACACCCCACTGGGACCTCGCCCTCCGCGGCAGCCTCCTGCGCGAGAAGCAGAGCCTCGCGCATCATGTTTTCATCCAAAACCGTTCACACACCTCCACGGCAGGATTATTTACCCATCATACCCGAAAACGCCCCATTCGTCAACACCCCGTGCCGCCGCGCAAAAAAAGCCCTCCGGTCATGCTCTGACCGGAGGCAGATGGGGTTGTGGGATTTGGCGGCGGCCAGAGCCGCCGGCCTGGGATATGAAGTGCGCTCGCATTGGATAAGCTGTGTCTATACCATACCGGAACGGCACGGAAAAGTCTGCCGAACGCTGTCGGGACGGAAATTTTTTCTTGCGGCGGGCAGGATTCTTGCAAACAGGGCGGTTTCCTGCTAAAATATCAATCCGAATGAAGTGCTGCAGGGGGGATCTGTATGGAATTTGACGCTGGCCGGTACGACGTGGCCGTGATCGGCGCGGGCCACGCCGGGATCGAGGCCGGACTGGCCTGCGCGCGGATGGGGCTGAAGACCGTCGTGTTTACGATCAATCTGGACGCGGTCGGCAATATGCCCTGCAATCCCGCCATCGGCGGCACGGGCAAGGGCCATCTCGTGCGCGAGCTCG
>OLXQ01000082.1_pt1 | contig 16747 bp, 10 predicted proteins | sample 1673371 | NCBI WGS metagenome assembly OLXQ01 (sample SAMEA103958109, study PRJEB25191) | human gut metagenome | biome: human-associated habitat [ENVO:00009003]; feature: intestine environment [ENVO:2100002]; material: feces | place: Germany | collected 2013/2015
TTTCGGGGAGTACGAGCTATCTCCCAGTTTGATTGGCCTTTCACTCCTACCCTCATCTCATCCAAGCCCTTTTCAACGGAAACTGGTTCGGGCCTCCAGCGCCTGTTACGGCGCCTTCACCCTGGACAAGGGTAGATCACTAGGTTTCGCGTCTGCTCAGCCCGACTGAACGCCCTGTTCAGACTCGCTCTCGCTCCGGCTCCGCCCCTGAAGGGCTTAGCCTCGCCGGACTGACGCAACTCGTAGGCTCATTATGCAAAAGGCACGCCGTCACACCGTCACCGGTGCTCCGACCGCTTGCAAGCGCACGGTTTCAGGTTCTATTTCACTCCCCTTCACGGGGTGCTTCCCACCTTTCCCTCACGGTACTGGTCCGCTATCGGTCTTCGGCAGTCTTTAGCCTTGCGGGATGGTCCCCGCGGGTTCGGACAGGATTCCACGTGCCCCGCCCTACTCAGGTGCCGGATAGGACTGCCCCGCCTTGCCCGTACGGGGGTGTCACCCTCTGCGCCTTCACTTTCCAGAAAATTCCGGTTCGTGAGGCAGTCCATATCTCCGGTCCTACAACCCCGCCATGTCCGTGAACACGACGGTTTAGGCTCTTCCCTCTTCGATCGCCACTACTAAGGGAATCGACTCTTTCTTTCTCCTCCTCCGGGTACTAAGATGTTTCAGTTCCCCGGGTTCGCCCCAGACACAGTCTGGTGCACGGCCTTCAGCCGTGCGGGTTGCCCCATTCGGACACGTCCGGATCAAGCCCCGTTTGCGGGTCCCCGGACCTTTTCGCAGCTTACCGCGTCCTTCTTCGCCTGCCGAAGCCAAGGCATCCTCCGTGCGCTCTGACTTCTCTTCCTCTGTGAATCTTTCGTTGTTGTGAAATTGTATCAACCTATTCTATCTCTATTTCGGCTAATCTTTTTTCTTTTCACTTACCTCGTTGTAATCTCTCAGTATTGTCAATGAACTTATTTTTGTACCGCTTCTTCCGAAACGGGCTGCAAAGATACGCACTTTTTCTTTACCTCCAAATTTTTTTTGACATTTTTTTATAAAAATTTTCGATGAGTGGGGATTTTCACCTTAATATAGTATATTTGTTTTTTGTCGGTGCGCTTCGACAGGCTCAGCGACCGACACCGGACCCTGAGCCTATCGAGGGGGCCGGACGGAATGACAAGAAAGAAATGAAAACAAAATAACGATCAATGGAAGAAAAAAGAAATGCTTTACCGGAGAACGCTCAAAGGGAGCTGGCACCGGGCGAGGAGTACAAGCCGCTCTTGGGGGCGGAGAGGAAATGGGCGGAAGTCACGCCATATTCAGTGACCCTTGGATTGCTGATGGTGGTCATCTTCTCCGCGGCGGCGGCCTATCTGGGGCTGCGCGTGGGACAGGTGTTCGAGGCGGCGATCCCGATCGCGATCATCGCGGTGGGTCTGACAAGCGCACTCGGCAAGAAGGAAGGTCTGGGACAGAACGTCATCATCCAGTCGATCGGAGGCTGCTCCGGAGCTGTGGTGGCGGGCGCTATATTCACACTTCCTGCCATCTACATTCTTGGAGTTGATGTCAACTTTATGCAGATGTTCCTCTCGTCGCTGCTCGGCGGTGTTTTAGGAATATTGTTCCTCATCCCTTTCCGGAAATATTTCGTGAAAGAGATGCACGGGAAATATCCTTTCCCTGAGGCCACGGCCACGACACAGATCCTCGTTAGCGGCGAAGGCGGCGGCAAGGGAGCTGGAACGCTTCTGGTGAGCGGTCTCATCGGAGGTCTTTATGACTTCATTGTCAGCACTTTCGGTGCGTGGGCGGATACGGTCAGCACCACCGTGATGGGATTCGGACAGACAATCGCTGACAAGGCGAAGGTCGTTCTGAAACTGAACACCGGAGCGGCTGTGCTGGGCCTCGGCTACATCGTGGGCCTGAAATATGCCTTCATCATCTGCTGCGGCAGTTTCCTGGTGTGGCTGGTGATCATCCCGCTGATGAACCTCATCTGGGGCGGACAGGTGATTGATCTGATGAACACCGGAGTGACAATGACAATCGGAGAGATGAGCCCTGACCAGATATTCAAGGATTATGCAAGGCACATCGGCATCGGTGGCATCGCGACCGCCGGAATCATCGGCATCATCAAGTCGTTCGGTGTGATCAAGTCGGCTGTGGGACTGGCTGTCGGCGAGTTCGGCAAGAAGGGAGGAAATGTTGAGAACACCGAGAGGACACAGGAGGATATTCCTATGAAAACCATTGTGTTCGGCATTGTGCTGACGCTGTTGGCTGTGTTCGCCTTCTTCGCGTTCGGAGGAGTTGTGAACAACATCTGGCAGGCAGTTGTCGGGCTGCTGATCGTGGCGATCATCTCGTTCCTGTTCACTACCGTGGCGGCCAACGCCATCGCCATCGTGGGAACAAACCCAGTGAGCGGAATGACACTTATGACGCTTATCATCGCCGCGCTTATCCTTGTGGCTGTGGGACTTAAGGGCAACGCCGGTATGGCCGCGGCCTTGATCATCGGTGGAGTTGTCTGCACGGCGCTTTCGGTTGCAGGTTCATTCATCACCGACCTCAAAATCGGTTACTGGATCGGAAGCACGCCAAAGAAGCAGGAAGGCTGGAAGTTCGTGGGTGTGGCTGTCGCGGCGGCGACAGTCTGCGGCGTGATGCTCGTGCTGAACAAGACCTACGGATTCGTCGGCGACCAGGCTCTCGTGGCTCCTCAGGCCAACGCCATGGCGGCGGTGATCCAGCCGATGATGAACGGCGGAGGCGCTCCGTGGCTGCTTTACGGAATCGGTGCGGTGCTGGCCATCGTGCTGACTTTCTTCAAGATACCGGCATTGGCGTTTGCGCTTGGAATGTTCATTCCTATCGATCTTAACCTGCCGTTGCTGGTCGGCGGCGCGATCTCCTGGTACGTGAGCACACGCTCGAAGGACAAGGCTCTGAACGAGGCGCGTCTGAACAAGGGTACGCTGATCGCTTCGGGATTCATCGCCGGCGGCGCGTTGATGGGTGTCGTGAGCGCGCTGCTGAAGTTCTTCAACGTGGATTGGTTCATGGCGGGATGGAACGCGCAGTATGGCGAGGCCATAGCGATCATTCCGTTCATCGGAATCATCGCCTACACGGTGATCGCTTCTTTGAGGGCTAAGGAATAAACAAACGGCCACTGAGCCTGCCGAAGTGACTTTCCGACAGGTTCATTTCGGGCGCTTCGACAAGCTCGGCGACCGAAACAGTGAGTTCTGAATAATATGTCAGGCTGCTCGGCGGCCAGAAAATAACAACAACATGGAAAAAGTTTTGGACAGGTTCCTGAGGTACGTCAGCGTTGACACTCAGTCGAACGAGGAATCAGAGAGCCAGCCTTCGGCGGAAAAAGAGCTCAATCTGCTGCGGATGCTGCGCGACGAGCTTCAGGCTCTCGGAGTGGAAGCCACTCTGGATGAATATGGTTACGTGATGGGGTCGATCCCTTCGAACATCGAGGCGAAAGTGCCGGCGATCGGCTTCATCGCCCACGTGGACACCGCTCCGGACGCATCAGGTGCGGACATCAAACCTCAGATAATCAATGAATATGACGGCGGGGATATTCCTTTAAAAGGTGTGCCGGGCCTGGCGCTGAAGCCTTCGGAGTTCCCGGAGATGCTTCACTACGTGGGTCAGACGCTGATCACCACGGACGGCACCACACTGCTTGGCGCGGACGACAAGGCCGGTGTGGCGGAGATTATGGACGCGGTGCAGTACATCGTGGAGCATCCTGAGTTCAAGCACGGTGAGATCAAGATCGGGTTCACGCCAGACGAGGAGATCGGACGCGGAGTCGTTAAGTTCGATGTCAAGAAGTTCGGGGCTGAATATGCCTACACGATGGATGGCGGCGAGATCGGAGAGCTGGAGTTCGAGAATTTCAACGCGGCTTCGGCGAAGATACATATTCAAGGAAGGAATGTGCATCCTGGCTACGCCAAGGGCAAGATGAAGAACGCCATTCTGATCGCGACTGAACTGAACGGACTGCTGCCGGTCCAGCAGAGACCTGAATATACCGAAGGGTACGAAGGGTTCTTCCATATCGTCGGGTTCAACGGAACGGTCGAGGAGGCTGACATCACCTACATCATCCGTGACCACGACCGCAAGGAGTTCGAGAGCAAGAAGGCTATTATGCAGAAGTGCGTGGACTTCATCAATGTAAAGTACGGTGAGGGCACGGCGACGGCTGTGATCAAGGATCAGTACTACAATATGCGCGAGCAGGTTGAGCCGCACTATCACGTTGTCGAGAAAGCCGTGAAGGCTATGGAGATGGCAGGAATCAAGCCTAAGATCCAGCCGATCCGTGGCGGTACCGACGGGGCTAACCTCAGTTTCAAGGGCTTGCCTTGCCCGAACATCTTCGCCGGCGGCCTGAACTTCCACGGCAAGATGGAGTTCGTTCCTCTCCAGAGCATCGAGAAGGCCTCTCAGGTCATCCTAAACATCATCTCGCTCTACGCGGAGTAAATTTCCGTGGCAGATAACCAACTGGTTATCAACAATAAAAGCATTCTCGTGGTGGACAAAACCGAACCACGAGAATGTTTATTTTATTGGTTACTAAGCAATTAAACGCCACGCAGGCGCACTCCCTCGGCCCCCCAGACTGTCTGAAAAGTCTCGGCGAGAGTAGAAAAGTCTGTACCCCTATACAGGGGCGACAACGATTTTTCAATCCTCACTGGGGGTACTTTTACTTTTAAGACAGTCTCCCCCTTTGAGACTTCGGCAAGCTCAGCGCACCGTTGGTTCAGGGACTGCTTTGATCTTCAGCTAAAGGTAAGCCAAAAGCCCCGGACGCTTCGACCGCGGTTGCAGTCGTGGCGTCATTAGTCCTTATAGTACAGCTAAAGGTAAGCCAAAAGCCCCGGGCGCTTCGACTGGCTCAGCGTCCGGGGCTTTGGTTCCAATTGGTCGCTGAGCCTGTCGAAGCGACGAGGGAGGCTCAGGGAGACCGTCGGGATATTCAAAGAAAGGTTATTTGATGACACCGAGTTCCTTGCCGACTTTGATGAAAGCGGCGATGGCTTTGTCGAGGTGCTCGCGCTTGTGGGCGGCTGAGAGCTGGACGCGGATGCGGGCCTGGCCCTTAGGGACAACCGGATAGTAGAAGCCAGTCACGAATATTCCTTCCTCGGCCATCTTGGCGGCGAACTTCTGGGACAGAGGAGCATCGTAGAGCATCACGGCGCAGATGGCGCTCTGGGTCGGCTTGATGTCGAAGCCGGCGGCAAGCATCTTGTCACGGAAGTAAGCCACGTTCTCCTGCTGGCGGTCGTGAAGCTCGTTGCTTTCCTTGAGCATCTTGAACATCTCGATGCCGGCGGCCACGATCATAGGCGGCAGAGAGTTGGAGAAGAGATACGGACGGGAGCGCTGGCGGAGCATATCGATGATCTCCTTGCGGCCTGTGGTGAATCCGCCGACGGTGCCACCGAACGCCTTGCCGAGGGTGCCTGTGAATATGTCAATGCGGCCATAGCAGTCATATTGCTCCGCGACTCCGTGGCCGGTCTTGCCGACAACGCCGGCGGAATGGCTCTCATCAACCATCACGAGGGCGTCATACTTCTCGGCCAGCTCGCAAATCTTGTCCATCGGAGCGACGTTGCCATCCATTGAGAAGACTCCATCGGTGCAGATGATGCGGAACCTCTGGGCCTGAGCCTCCTGGAGACAACGCTCAAGGTCGGCCATATCAGCGTTGGCGTAACGATAACGGACAGCCTTGCAAAGACGCACTCCGTCGATGATGGAGGCGTGGTTCAGGGAATCTGAGATGATGGCGTCGTCAGCCGTGAGCAGAGGCTCGAACACCCCACCGTTGGCATCGAAGCATGATGCGTAGAGGATGGTGTCCTCTGTGTGGAAGAAGTCGGAGATGGCAGCCTCAAGCTCCTTGTGAAGATCCTGGGTTCCGCAGATGAAACGGACAGAGGACATTCCGAATCCCCTCTCGTCCATAGCCTTCTTGGCTGCCTCGATGAGCCTCGGGGAATCAGCCAAACCTAAATAGTTGTTGGCGCAGAAGTTAAGAGCCTTGCTGCCGTCCTGGAGAGTGATCTCGGCGGATTGTGCGGAGGCGATGTTTCTCTCGTTCTTGTAGAGTCCGGCTTCCTTGATGGAGGCAAGCTCTGCCTGTAGATGTTCCTGGAATTTTCCGTACATATTGATAAAATTTTAAAACGTTTCGATTTTGCACTGACAAATATATTAATTTTTGACAAAATCGATAATATTTTATTATAAATAAGGGCTCTTGTCAGAAAATAATGTAAATTTGCACTTGCTAATTTAGCAATAAACAAGCGATCCGCAATGAAAAATGTACTAGTGATAGGTTCGACCGGACAGATCGGTTCGGAGCTGACAATGAAAATCAGGAATATGTACCCGGATGGCAACGTTGTCGCCGGCTACATCAAAGGCGCTGAGCCAAAGGGTGTTCTGCTTGAGAGCGGTCCCGCCGAGGAGGCTGATGTCTGCAACGGTGAGCAACTTCTGGGCATCGTGAAGAAGTACAACATCGACACAATCTACAATCTCGCCGCCCTGCTCTCGGCTGTCGCGGAAAGGAAGCCGCAGCTGGCATGGCACATCCAGATAGACGGACTCATGAATATTCTTGAGATCGCGAGGGAGAACAATGTCGCTGTGTTCACACCATCCTCGATCGGTTCGTTCGGCCCTGAGACTCCGCATCAGAACACTCCTCAGGACACGCTCCAGAGGCCTCGTTCGATGTACGGCGTGACCAAGGTGGCCACCGAGTTGCTGAGTGACTATTATCACACCAAATACGGTGTGGACACCCGTTCGGTAAGGTTCCCTGGACTTATCTCCAATGTGACACTTCCTGGAGGCGGCACGACAGACTATGCCGTTGAGATCTACTATGCGGCAGTAAAAGGCGAAGAGTTTGTCTGCCCTATCGCGGCCGGGACATTCATGGACATGATGTACATGCCTGACGCGCTGAAGGCCGCCGTGGACATCATGAACGCGGATCCTTCCAAGCTGAAACACCGCAACTCGTTCAACATCGCCTCCATGAGCTTTGATCCGGAGATTATCTACCACAAGATTCAGGAACATATTCCTGGATTCAAGATGCGCTATGAGGTGGATCCGGTACGTCAGGCGATCGCTGACTCTTGGCCGGACAAGATGGATGATTCCTGCGCCCGCGAGGAGTGGGGATGGACACCGTCCTATGATCTGGAGACCATGACCGTGGACATGATCGACGCCCTCAAGAAGAAACTTCTCTAAAAAAGGATTCTATTATAAAGGATCAAGGACTGGCCTTCAGGTCAGTCCTTATTTTTTACCGGCTTTCCGTGCGGCTTTTCTGGCTTTCTGTTTTTCGTAACGAGCCTTGTAGCGTTCAAGCATCCTCTCTTCCTTAGCACGACGTTTCTCCATCGCCTTCAATGTCTTGAGGGTCTTCTGACGCTTCTTCTTCAACGCTTTCTCCTCCTTGGCCTTAGCCTTGGCGGCATCACGGGCGTCAAGTTCAGCCCATCTGGCCTCCTTGGCCGCCTGACGATCTTTCCGCGCCTCCTCTCTCTCAGCCTTTTTGCGTTCTTGCTCAGCCTTCTTTATGGCCGAAGGATCATTGGCCAATGAATCGGCCTTGCTGACCGACAACGAATCTGAAACCACAAGACTGTCCTGTCGCGCCAAAGAATCACGGCTGGCAAGGCTGTCTCTCAGAGCCAGACTGTCGGCACGGGCAAGGCTGTCCGCCAAAGCAAGGCTGTCGGCGGCGGCAACGATCCTAAGGCTGTCGGCAATCCTGGCAGCCTCAGCCTTGCGCTCGGCCTCAAGCCTTCTGCGCTCAGCGTTACGGACCCGTTTCAAGGAATCCTGTCTGGCCAGCATCTTATAGACGCTGTTCATGTGGCCCGGGAAGTAGATGTCCGTCTGCGCGAATTCGGCTCTCGGCACATTCTCATAGACTTTCCTCTGGGACTCTCGCGGCTTATATGGCGTGATGTCCTCCGGTCCCTTGGGACGTTTGTCCGGCTGCCAGTCGAATCCCTTCAGAATCTTCTCGTCCTTTTTCATCTGGACGACCGGGTAGGCATCTGTCTTCACGGCGTCGAAGTAGTTCAAGTCCTGAATATTACCGTCCTTCAATGTCGCGGTCAACATCTTTGACTCGAACTTGTTGACGGTGGCCAGACTTCCGTTCTCTTCGATGTAGAAGACTCCGGACGCGCCACCCATCGAGTCGAACCGCCTCAACGCACCGGTACTGTCAAAGTATGCCATCATCTCTGTTCCACGGATCTGGTCATAGGACAAGGTGTCCTCCTGCACTATTATAAAGGCATTGGACATCAAGCTGGCGCGGTCAATGGACCGGTTCTTGACAATGACGGTTATACTGTCGGCACTGTACTGCCGCTTGATCTCATTCCAGACAATCGGGTTTTCATACAACCTTATCAAAGAGTCAAGATCCGTGTAGGCAAGAGAGTCGCATGCGACCTGCATGTCGTTACGGAACACCTTGACGTTACGTATGCCATAGATGAAACTGATCTTCGTGGAATCCTTGGGGGCCAAAGACAAAGAGTCAGTGGGAACATGCAGGGAATCACCCGGCACGGTCAGGGAATCCGTAGGCACGGTAAGGGAATCCGTAGGGACGGTAAGGGAATCCGGTGATTGCGGATCGGTCACTTCGGCAGGCTCAGTGACCGAAACAGGTTCAGTGACCGCGGAAAGGGTCTTCGCCGCCAGACTGTCGCTTGGAACACGTACAGTGTCGGGCGACGTTTTCAGGGTGTCCGGCAATTGGAACCGTGGAGGAGCATATTCAATGACATCATCCCATGGAGCGGGAAGGCCTTGATGGCCTTTCGTCACAGGATCGCCGATCATCGCGTCAGCTGACAGTTTTCCGGATTTCGAGATCGCCTTCCCTCCTGAATTATCACCTGTCTTTCCAGCCGTTGTTCCCGCCGTCTTTCCTATAGCCGTTCCAGTTGCCTTGCCAGCCGGTTTCCCGGTCGGTTTTCCACCTGGCTTGCCAGCCGGTTTCCCGGTCGGTTTTCCACCTGGCTTGACAGCGGAGGCGCCTCTGTCGGAGGCTCCGGCGGCGTTAGGGTCTTCCTCTTCCCGCTTCTTGCGGGCCTCTTCGGCCGCGGCCTTGGCTGCCTCGTAGGCCTTGCGACGGTACTCCGTGACAGGATCCACGTTTATCTCTTTCAGACGGCTTGCCGAATTGGAAATCTCCGATGAATCCACATCACATTTCGGTATGGAGCGCAGAATCAATGTGTCCGCACCGATGTAAGCTGTATCTCTCTTTTCCCCTTGCTCGCTGATCGCTATCACAGCCGGCTCACGGGTCAACTTTATGAATGACAAGGAATCTATATACTGCACATAACCGGCCACCGCGGCCACATTGCGAGTCGTGTCAAGCAGTTCCACATGGCCAAACATCTCCACATTGTTCGGAACCCGGTAATATACCAAGGTGTCAGCCCATGCCTCCTGGTTCTCGGTAAGAATATGCACGTTCCTGAAGAACGTGAACTTTTCCAAAGTCCGCTCGTAAAAACCGGCCTGAGAAGAAAGCATGTTGTTGTCCCTCCATGCGTTGGTGCCGGTTCCGAAAGTGGCTACGTTCGTGCCTGTGTTGTAGTCCAGATCATCAGTCTTCACAAATATCGAGTCAGTGTACATGTTGACGTTGTTCGTGAAACTGAACGTCTTGAGCTTGGAATAGTAATGGCCGTCATCGCTCTCGATGATCTGGCCGTCCTTGTCGCGCAAGGCACCGCCGTTCCTGAACACGGCCACACTGTCCTTGGTGTTATAGTCCAGGTCAGTGGTACGCAGGGTGTTCCCGTCCTTGTCCCTAAGCTGGACCAGCGCGCCTCTGAACTGAGCGAGGTTCTGGTCGATGAGATAGTCGAGGCTCTCGCTGCTGAGCACTGTGTTGTTCTGAATGATCTGGACGTTGCCGAAAGCGTTTATAACATTCTGGTTGACATTCCACAAGGCGGTGTCGCAGATCAGAAGAGTTGAATTGTGCTCGAATCTGGCATGTCCCAAAGCCTTCCTGTAGCTCTGGCCATATTCCTCGACCTGCTGAAGCTCATCACATCCCAGCAGGCGCACAAGACTGTCCTTCTGCTCGGTGTTCTGGGCGAAAAGGCCGAACGAAACCAGCAGAAGGATCAATGAATATGCCAGACGTCTCGCAAGCATCAGTCTTCAGAGAACTTTGAAGCCCAACCCGGACGACGGAACTCGCAGTCCTTGAACATCGGGTCGATGACAATGTGGGTCTCCTTGATCTTGCCGGCGAGGAAGTCATCGATGGCCTTCATCTGCTTGTCTTGACGGACTTGCTCCTGAAGCTGGCTGAAATCCTCCTCAAACGACGCAGTGTGGGCCGGAATGATCTTGTCAACACGGATGATCTTGTAGATGGTCTTTCCAACGACATAGTCTTTGACCTGATCCTGACGGCCATCATTGTCAGTGGACTCCACAGGCTCGGAGATCTCGCCCTCCTTCAAGTCCTTGATGGCCACATAGTCCTCCGGCTTGAGCTGGTCAATCTCGAAATATGCCGAGCCGGTGTTCGGATCGGACATCTGACCGCCGTTGGTCCTGGTGGCCGGATCCTGTGAGTAGAAGTTCGCCGCCATCTGGAACGTCACGGCGTTATTGTTGATCTCGGTACGGAGGCTGTCCAGAGTCTTGAACGCCTTATCCCTGTCGTCATCAGTGTATTTAGGCTTCATCAGAATGTGGCGGGCGTTGAACATGTCGCCTTTCTTCTCGATGACCTCGATGATGTGGAATCCGTCAGGAGTCTCGACAATCTGCGAGATAACACCCGGCTTCAAAGCCATAGCGGCGTCTGAAAACACAGGCCAGAAGATTGACTTCGAGGCCATTCCAAGCTCGCCACCCTTACGGGCGCTACCCGGATCCTCCGAATATATTCGAGCAAGAGTGGAGAACTTCTCTCCGTTGATGATCCTCTCGCGGAGGTCCAGCAACTTCTCGCGCACGGCCATGTTCGCGGCCTCGCGGTCCGGATAACGGCAGATCTGACTGAGCTGGTACTTGATAGGAACTATCGGAAGGTTCTTGGTGTCAACCGTGTCAAGATATTCCTTTACATCATAAGGTGTCATCTCCGGGATCTTCTTCATGATCTCCTGCTGGGCCTGCTGTGTGAGGCTCATGTCCTCGTACTGCTTGCGCCATTCCTGACGGAGGCGGTAGAGAGGCTTGCCGAAATATTCCTCAACCTTGTCCTCGCCGCCGAGGTAGGTCAGCATCCTGTCCGCCTGCTGGGAAAGGCTTCCCTCAACCATGTCCTGATTGACCGTGAGAGAGTCGATCCTGGCCTGCATCAGGAATATCTTCGATTCGAGAATCGATTCCAGCACCTCGCAGCGGACATTCCTGTCTGATGAAAAGCCCTGGGCGCTGCGGTCCTTGACCGCCCCTTCGATGTCGGAGATCATGATCGCCTCGTTGCCGACAACGGCGACGGTCTTGTCAACGTACTTGTATTTCTGGGCAGAAGCCATCGCGCAGGTCGCTGCGAGGGCGAAGATGGTGATTGCTGTTTTCTTTATCATTTCGAATATATTTCAAAATTCTCCTTAACCTTGGCGTCTTCTATCAAGTCCCGTTCCAAACCGGCCAGGAGCTCGTGCTTTCTTCCGCTGATGATGATGTCCTTTATCCTGTCCTCACAGTATTCCACCGGAGCGATCTCCCCGGCCCTCCGGTAATCCACTATGAACGCGACAGATATGTTGGCATCCCCGTCCGGCATCTCTATGAAGTTGCCGCTACGCTGTGAGAGCATCTGAACATAGTCCACACCGAACTCGGCGGCCAGTTTCACCGCGTCTATCCAGCCTTTGGAATAGTCATGGTAACGCTGGGTCGAATTGAAGGCGATGCTGTCAGCGGCCACCACGTCCTCAACCTTGTCCGAAGACATCAGCTTCTTGATCTTCTGAAGATTCGGAGAATCTTTCGGAATATTCATAAAACGGGCTTTGAGGATCGGCCGCTCCAGCTTGAAGGACTCTTTGTGGGAGCCATAATATTCATCAATCTGCTTTTTTGAGACGGTGGTGTCGAGGCGCTCGTTGATGTAGCGCTGCTCGTAGCGGTACCGCAGAAGCGACTGGCGGTAGGCCTCAAGCTCCTTCGAGACATCCTTTTCCTCCTTGGAGAGACGCTGCTGGGCTATGTCGAGGAAAGCCTTGTCCTTCACCCACGAGTTGATGTAGAGGTTCGCAAGGTTCACGCTGTCCTCCGGAGACGTGCCCTTGGGGATCACATCGTCCAGTTCCGAGCGATAGAGTTTATGGTCTCCCAGCCTGGCGACAACCTCCCCGTCGTGAATCAGCGAGGATATTGCCTTGCAGGACGGAAGGGCGGCAACGGCGACGGCCATCATGAATATGCGGAACCTCCTGAGCATCATTGATTAGCGGGAATAGTTAGGGGCCTCCTTGGTGATGGTCACATCGTGTGGGTGGCTCTCAAGGAAGCCGGCGTTGGTGATGCGCACGAACTGGGCGTTCCTGAGTTCCTCGACAGTATGCGCTCCGCAGTAGCCCATTCCGGCCCTGAGTCCGCCGACAAGCTGATAGACAACCTCTGAGACGGTCCCCTTGTAAGGCACCTGGGCCACGATTCCTTCTGGTACGAGCTTCTTGATGTCGGACTCCATGTCCTGGAAATACCTGTCCTTCGAGCCTTGCTCCATCGCTTCGAGGGATCCCATTCCGCGGTAGGACTTGAAGCGGCGGCCGTTCATGATGATTGTCTCGCCTGGGGATTCCTCCGTTCCGGCGAGCAGGGAGCCTGCCATGATGGTGCTGGCACCGGCGGCAAGCGCCTTGACGATGTCTCCTGAATATCTTATACCGCCGTCAGCGATCACAGGCACGCCCGTTCCCTTGAGGGCATATGCGGCCTCCATTACGGCCGTCAGCTGCGGCACGCCGATTCCGGCGATGATTCTAGTGGTGCAGATCGAGCCCGGGCCGATTCCGACCTTCACGGCCTTGACTCCGGCATCGGCGAGAGCCTTGGCACCGGCGGCGGTGGCGACGTTTCCGGCTATGATCTGGAAATCCTTATAGGCGTCGCAGGCCTTCTTGATCATCCTGAGCACACCTTCGGAGTGTCCGTGGGCGGTGTCGAGGACAACAGCGTCGGCTCCGGCGTCGATCAGAAGACCGATCCTGTCGAGCGTGTCGGACTTGATTCCGGCGGCGGCGGCGACGAGGAGGCGGCCCTTGCTGTCCTTGGAGGCGATAGGGTTGTCCTTGATCTTCATAAGGTCCTTGTAGGTGATCAGGCCGACGAGCTTGCCGTCATTATCAACAACAGGAAGCTTCTCGACCTTGCTGTGCTGGAGGATCTTCGTGGCATCGGCCAGGGTGATGCCCTTAGGCGCGGTCACGAGGTTCTCCTTTGTCATAACCTCGGAAATCGGCAGCTGCATATCCTCCTGGAACCTCAAGTCACGGTTAGTGACGATTCCGATGAGGAAGCCGTTGGCGTCCACGACAGGAATGCCGCCGATGTGATGCTTCTTCATCATCGCGAGGGCGTTGCCGACATTCGCGTCCGGGCTGATCGTCACAGGATCGTAGATCATTCCGTTCTCAGCCCTCTTCACGTGACGCACCTGCTCGCACTGCTGCTCGATGGTCATATTCTTGTGAATCACACCGATACCACCGGCCCTCGCCATCGCTATGGCAAGATCGGCTTCTGTGACTGTGTCCATCGCGGCCGACACGATCGGGGTGTGGAGCTTGATGTCAGTCGTGAAATTTGTTGTGACATCCACGTCACGAGGAAGTACATCGGAATGTGCCGGAACCAGCAAAACGTCATCGAAGGTGAGGCCTTCAGGAATCTCTCGGTTTACAAACTTCGCCATTGTAATCAAATAAATTTGACAAATATAAGAATTTTCACGCAATAGTTGGCTTGGCCGGAGGGTTGTTCTGCCTCTATGGCCTCAAAAAATTCGGCTTCCGGCCCGACAGCCGGCCTTCCGGCAAGCGAAAGTTGTGCCAGCCGATTAATCAAGGCTTTGAATATAAACGGCCTTGCCACGTGTCCCGTTCCTCAAGACGTTTGTCCAGAAGGCGGAGGATCTCGAAGTTTCGGACGAGTCCCCAAGGGGTGTCGTTCACGAAACGGGGCGGGACCTCGCCAGCGACCCGTTCGATGTAAAGGTCGGGGCGCAGGCGTTCGAGGATGTCGATGACAAAGTCAAGATATTCATCAAGACCGGGACGGTAGAAGGCTGAGGGGTCGGCGGCATATTCCTTTTCCATCACTGTGCCTCTGACGATCTGGAGCTGGTGGAATTTGACGGAGCGCAGCGGGAGGGAGGAGATAAGGCCGCATTGGTCGAGGAGCATCTCTCTGGTCTCGCCGGGGAGGCCGAGAATGAAGTGGGCTCCGGTGTCGATGCCTCTTTCGGCGGTCATTTCCACGGCTTTGCGGGCGCACTCGAAGCTGTGGCCGCGGTTGATGTGGCGCAGGGTGCTGTCGTGGCAGGACTCGATGCCATACTCCACCACCACAATGGGGGCGGTGAGGGTATCCGGAACCGGGGCCTGGACAGTCGGTCCCGGAGCTTGCCGAAGGGATCTTAGCCACCCTGAAAGGACACGCCCCGACGCCAAGCCAGCCAGATAGTCCAGCTTTTTCTCATCGACACAATCCGGACGCGTGCCGATCACGATCCCCACCACCTCCGGATGGCTCAGGACCTCCTCATAAAGAGCCTTCAACCGATCCAACGGACCGTATGTGTTTGAATATGCCTGGAAATATGCCAGGTAGTGCCTCGCCCTCGGATATCGCACCTTTTGGAACTCTATTCCTTCGTCAATCTGTGTCAGAAGCGGCTTCCCCGGAGTACTGTAACCAGGATGGAAAGCGGCGTTGTCGCAGTAGGTACACCCTCCCCGCCCCACGGTTCCGTCCCGGTTAGGGCACGAGAACCCTGCGTCCAGAACAAGTTTCTGGAGCCGCTCACCGTACCTGCGGCGGTAATAACCCACGAACGAATTGTATCTTTTCCCTTCTGAAAAACCAAACATAATGCAGCCGTTACTCCTTCTTCCGATTCACCTTTCCTTCGCGTCCTCTTCAGTTCCACGTTCAATTGTGATTGTCCTATTCCGGGCATTCGGTTTTCAAAGAAATCCATTAAGGAGAACTCCTGTTCCACGTCCGGATGTGATTGCCCTATCCCCTTTTCCCGACACGTGCCACCGAAAAGTACGACATATTCCTTGCAAAACTAATGAATTGTGAATATTTTTACAAGTTGGATCCGTCATTGGTTCCGGAAAGAGAAGGTTTTTGATTGGTTTGAACCACGAAAGGGCATTTCAAGCAGAACAGTTTATTGATTATAAACAGATGTCGATATGAACATATTCCTGAAAATTTTGTCTTCGGCGGCCGCGGTCGCTCTGTCATTCAATTGTGCCGCCTCAGCGCAGGAAGCCCCTAAGAAATGGGCTGTGGTTGAGTTTTCCGCCAACTTTATGCGCGAGGCACCGGACTACGCCGCCGAGCTTGGAGACCAGGCGTTGATGGGGACGGTGGTCGAGGTCCTGGATAAGTCAAGCTACTGGGTCAAGATAAAGAGTCCGGAGCCTTACACGGCCTGGGTCAACGAGATGGGGCTCGTGCCGATGAGCGAGGAAGAGCTTCAGGACTACCTTGAGGCTCCGAAATACATCTGCACAGCGGCTTTCTCACACATTTACGAGGAGCCTTCGATGGATTCCAGGATTGTCTCCGATTTCGTGCTCGGAGACATCGTGAGAATCATGTACAGTGTCAGGACGCATGCCGGAGGACGTTACAAAGGCTATGAGGAGGGGCAGGCGGTTCTGAAGAAGAAGTTTGTCGGAGTCGTGCTGCCGTCAGGCAAGACCGGTTATGTTCCCGCTAAAGATGTCGCGGTGTTCTACAAATGGGCCAAAGACCGCAAGGACAGAACCACGGCCGGGAATGATTTCAGGCAGGATCTTCTGACCACGGGTTACAGGTTCCTCGGCGTACCGTACATGTGGGGCGGCACGTCCATCAAGAACGTGGACTGCAGCGGATTCACCCGCAGCGTATATTTCGCCAACGGAGTGCTCCTTCCGCGCAACGCCTCCCAACAGGCAAGGATCGGAGAGGATGTGGGAATATTCAAGGACAACGGGGATGTTGACTGGAGCGGTCTGCTTCCTGGCGACCTTCTGTTCTGGGGCAAGGCCGCGACCGACACCACCAGGGAGCGGATCACGCACGTGGGGATGTACATCGGTGACGGCAAGTTCATCCACTCCGCCCAGGTCGTGCGTGTCAACTCATTGGATTCCAGCGCTGCCGATTTCTACAACCGCAAGCCTGTCCGCGCCCGCCGCATCGTCGGCCACATAGACGCCGATGGCTCCGGAATCATCTCCACATTACGCAGCCCGTCCTACTTTCCGCGGAATTAGTGCGGTCACAGCCCGTAAGCGACACCCGCATTGTCGGTCACATAGACGCCAATGGCTCCGGAATCATCTCCACCTTACGCAGCCCGTTCTACTTTCCGCGGAATTAGTGCGGTCACAGCCCGTAAGCGACACCCGCATTGTCG
>OLXQ01000083.1_pt1 | contig 16738 bp, 8 predicted proteins | sample 1673371 | NCBI WGS metagenome assembly OLXQ01 (sample SAMEA103958109, study PRJEB25191) | human gut metagenome | biome: human-associated habitat [ENVO:00009003]; feature: intestine environment [ENVO:2100002]; material: feces | place: Germany | collected 2013/2015
ACATATAGACCGAAAAGACAATCAAAGATTACCAAGTTATTTTTTAAGGATTACTTAAGAAGTGATTTTCCGAATATGCTAAAGATAGGCGATTACGAATCATTCAGCAAGGTGGCCACACCTTTCTATTATTATGACATTGATCTTTTCCAGAACACGGCTGACAAGGTCGCGAAACTTTCCGCACGTTACGGAATCCATGCCCATTATTCCATCAAGGCCAATTCGGACAGGCGTCTGAATGATATCCTGAGTTCCAAGGGATTCGGAGCCGACTGTGTCAGCGGGGATGAGATAGAGTTCGCGGTCGGTTGCGGCTACGATCCGAAACAGATTTTCTTCGCAGGTGTCGGCAAGACCGACCGTGAGATCTTCCAGGCCTTCCAGGCCGGGATCGGGGCATTCGTGGTCGAGTCGCTGGAGGAGATCGGAATCATCAGCGCTTTGGCTCGTAGGCTGGACCGCAAGGCTTCAATCAGCCTCAGGATCAATCCGAATATAGACGCTCACACGCACCAGTACATCACCACCGGTCTCTATGAGGACAAGTTCGGCCTATCAGACAGGAGTTTCGACGGGGCGGTTGAGATGTTGAAGTCCGATCCGTTGTTGGATTTCTATGGCCTTCAGTTCCACATCGGCTCACAGATTCTGGATGTGGAGAATGTCATCGGGCTTGAGTGCGCCAAGGTTAACGAGATTGTCTCAGTGTTTGAGTCAAAGGGGGTGGTTGTCAGGAATATAGATTTAGGCGGCGGCCTTGGGGTCAATTATGACGACCCCGATTCGGATCCTATGGCTGATTTCGAGACCTGGTTCAGAACCATAGACAAGAAACTTGCCCGCCGGCTTGACCAGACCGTCCACGTTGAGCCGGGACGCTCCGTTGTGGCTCAGTGCGGATCTCTTGTCACCCAAGTTGTTTTTGTCAAGAAAGGGGAGAGCAGGAATTTCCTGATGGTGGACGCTGGGATGAATGATCTTATCCGTCCTGCCCTATACGGAGCGTTCCATAAGATCGAGAATATCACCGCTCATTATCAGGACGGGGATTCTCGTTCGGCAAGCATTTATGATGTGGTAGGTCCGGTCTGCGAGTCCGCCGACACTTTCGGCAAGGAACGTTCGTTGCCCGAGAGCCGCAGGGGAGACCTTATAGCCATCCGCAGCGCCGGTGCCTACGGTCAGGTGATGGCCTCGCACTACAACATGCGTCCGTTCGCCCCGGCTGTATATTCAGACCGCTTGCTTGAAGCCCCCCGCCGGAAGGATTATTTCCTTGGTTGATGAATATGCCATTAGCCGCGAATCAATAACCATCCGGTTCCTGAGCTTGCGGTTCCTGAGCTTGTCGAAGGGTCAAAGTGCCGGAGGATTTTATTCCCTGTATGGTTTGAGGTCGCTTCGACAAGCTCAGAAACCGGACATATTCCTACCTTCTGAAACCGCGGAGCTTTTGTGCGAGGTTTCCAGTCAGCGCGGTCTTCATCATCTTGCGGGTAGTCTCGAACTGCTTGAGCAGTTTGTTGACCTCGGCCACATTCGTGCCGCTTCCGTCCGCGATCCTCTTTCGGCGGCTTCCGTTGATGATCTCAGGATTGTCCCTCTCCTCCGGAGTCATGGACATGATGATCGCCTCTATTCCCTTGAACGCCTTGTCGTTGTCGATGTCGATGTCCTTGATCGCCTTGCCGACTCCCGGAATCATTCCGGCAAGATCCTTGATGTTGCCCATCTTCTTGACCTGCTGGATCTGATTGTAGAAGTCCATCAGTCCGAACTTGTCCTTGGCCAGTTTCTTTCTGGTCTCACGCGCCTGCTTCTCGTCGAACTGCTCCTGTGCCTTCTCGACGAGGGAGACAACGTCACCCATTCCGAGGATTCTGTCGGCGATACGTCCCGGGTGGAACACGTCCATTGCCTCCATCTTCTCTCCCGAGGAGATGAACTTGATCGGCTTTCCGGTGACGTACTTGATGGAAAGCGCGGCGCCGCCTCTGGTGTCACCGTCCATCTTCGTGAGTACAACACCGTCAAAATCAAGCCTTTCGTTGAAGACCTTGGCCGTCTCCACGGCATCCTGACCGGTCATCGCATCGACCACGAACAGGGACTCTGTCGGATTCACGGCCTTGTGCAGGGCCGAGATCTCGTCCATAAGCTCCTGATCCACGGCAAGGCGGCCGGCGGTGTCGATGATGACCACTGAATATCCTTCCGCCTTGGCCTTGGCAATGGCGTTCCTCGCTATCCGGATCGGATCCTTCACACCTTCTTCCGTGTAGACCGGAACCTCGATCCCCTCGCCGAGCACCTTTAACTGCTCGATGGCCGCCGGGCGGAACGTGTCGCATGCCGCAAGAAGCACCTTCATGCCCCTCTTGCTCTTGATGTTGTTCGCCAGCTTGGCCGAGAACGTGGTCTTACCGGAACCGTTCAGACCGGCCACTAGAACTATCCCGGGATTGCCCTTGATGTTGATGTCCTGCGATGCGCTCCCCATGAAGTCGGCCAGCTCGTCGTGGACGATCTTGACCATCATCTGCTGAGGCTTCACTGCCGTGAGGACATTCTGTCCCATGGCCTTGACCTTCACCCTGTCGCAGAAGTCCTTGGCCACGCGGAAGCTGACATCCGCGTCCAGCAGCGCCCTCCGGATGTCCTTCAGCGTCTCAGCGACATTGATCTCAGTGATCTTACCCTCACCCTTCAGAATCTTGAAGGATCTCTCAAGTCTCTCCTGTAAGTTATCGAACATATTCAGTAGCCAATTAATAGTAACCTGCAAAGATAAGCAATTCCATTGGAAGAATAAAATCACGAGCCCTAAGCGAATCTAATCTGCTTTCATGTTTCGTGATTTGTAAGACGTTAATAGTCAGTATATTCGATAATCTTGCCCGCCCGAATTGACTGTCGGTATTGTCTAATTAGTTTGAAATTAATTGATTACGTTGCGCGTTTTGACGATCGTGAGTTTTTGTTAAACGGGCACATTAACAAAATTAGCCTTCTGTGGTAACTATAGTTCAAGTTTTTCTTGCACTTACGGGAAATTGTTAATACATTTATATGCAAAGCTCATTTTTATTCACTTCTATACAAATTTCTGTTAAATGAAAAAGAATCGCACTTTCAGAACGAACGCCTTTCTCGCGATGATGCTTGCAGGGTCTTTCCTGGCAGGAACGACCTCGTTAGCGTCAGAGTCCAAGGCCGGTTCGTTGTCGGAGGCGGCCGCCTCCCAGCAACAGAACCGCACTGTAACCGGGAAAGTCATAGACGCTTCCGGTCAGGGCGCTGTCGGCATCGGTGTAATGGTGAAAGGTACCTCAAACGGTACACTGACCCAACCTGATGGAACCTTTACTCTCTCGAATGTGGCTCCCGGAGCCACTATCGTGTTCTCCAGCATCGGCTACAAGACGGTCGAGGTTGTCTATGAAGGCCAGCCTGTCAATGTGACCATCGCCGAGGACAACGAACTTCTTGATGAATCCGTAGTGACCGCCCTCGGTATCAAGAGGGAAAGGAAGTCCCTCGGTTACGCTGTGGAGGACATCAACGCCTCCGAATTGATGAAGAACAAGACCGCCAACGCGATCAGCTCACTGTCCGGTAAGATCGCCGGTGTGAACATCACACAGTCATCCGGAGCCGCAGGATCCGGTGCGCAGATCATCCTTCGTGGTGGTACCTCCGGTTCAGAGAACCGCGACAACCAGCCGCTCTTCGTTGTGGACGGTGTCATCTATGACAACTCCTCACAGGTCGTCGGAAACTCCGCCTTCGACGGTTCCGGATCAGGTTCGACAACAACCTCCAACCGTGTGATGGACATCAACCCTGAGGACATCGAAAGCATGTCAATCCTTAAGGGACCGGCCGCTTCCGCTCTTTACGGATCACGCGCCGCGAACGGTGTCGTGCTCATCACCACAAAGAAAGGTAAGGACGGTGTCGTTGAGGTCAATCTCAACACCAAGTACATCACATCTTGGGCAAAGTCTCTTCCTGAGGCGCAGACTGAGTACAGCCGTGGCTATATGGAGGATCTCTATGACAAAAGCGGGACCTACCTCGGGACTAAATTCAACGATTTCTCCTACAACTCTTGGGGAGAGAGAGTGGCGGCAGGCACACAGACCTATGATAATATAGGTAACTTCTTCACTCCTGCCGGAACGTGGGACACCAACCTGAGTGTTTCCGGAGGCCACAAGGACGGAAACTTCTTCCTTTCCGCTTCAAAATACGCTCAGGACGGTATCGTGCCGACCACCGGTTACGACAAGACCACATTCCGTTTCAACGGTGAGCAGAAGTTCAAGATCTTCACGTTCAGCGTCAACACCGCATATTCAAAGGCCACGACAGACAGGACCCTTACTTCGGGCGGTCTTTACGGATCATCTGGTACCGGTACCCTCGGAGCTGTCTATGGCTGGAGCACCACTGATGATATGGAGCACTGGGCCAACGAGGACGGAACCCGTTACAGAATGTTCGGAGACCGTCTCGATCCTTGGGAAGAGAGGGACAATCCTTATTGGATCCTCAACAAGAACAGCTACCGTGACAAGACCGAGCGTTTCACAGGATCCATCAATGTCCGCGCCGACATCACAAAGTGGCTCTTCATCAATTACCGTCTCGGCCTGGATACCTACAACACAACCAACTCTACCCGCATAGCTCCGGAAGGTGCGATCCAGCAGGTATGGCAGAAAGGTATGATGAGTGACAACACCCTTAAATATTCATACCTCTCCAACAACCTTATGATCAACGCCAACCACTCCATCGGTGATTTCCACGGAAACATCATGGCTGGTATGGCTACTGACGACACTTCCACCGACAGAAACTACAAGATGGCATGGAACTTCGAGGTTCCGGATTTCTATTCTTACGCCAACGCTACGGACAACAACAAGAAGTTCCAGCACTCGGCGACAAAGAAGAGACTTGTCGGTGTGTTCGGTGAGGTTCGCCTTGACTGGAAGAACACAGTTTTCCTCTCTGTTACGGGACGTAATGACTGGACTTCAACCCTTCCTGTCGAGAACCGTTCTTATGTCTACCCTTCAGTAAGTGGATCATTCGTGTTCAGCCAACTGCTTAAAGACACCGGCGTGATGTCTGACGACATCCTCAGCTTCGGTAAGATCAGGGCATCCTGGGCAAAGGTAGGTAAGGACACCGGCGCTTACGAGACCAACACCGCCCTTTGGCCTGTCGGCTCATACCTTTTGGGCAAGACCGGAGTCGGCGCTACCTGGACCCGTGGTAACCCATACCTCCGTCCTGAGATGAGCAAGTCTTCCGAGATCGGTCTCGAACTCCATTTCTTCCAGCACAGGTTGAAGATGGACGTGGCTTACTACACAAATGACTCCTACAATCAGATCCTGAGCCCACGTGGACCTCAGTCAACCGGTTACATCTTCTGCTCGATCAACGCTGGTAACGTTTACAACAAGGGTATCGAGTTCTCACTCTCCGGAACTCCGATCGAGAACAGGAATTTCGTTTGGGAATCAGCTCTCAACATCGCCGGAAACAGAGGCACAATGGACGGCCTTCCTAAGGGTATGGACGTTATGTATGTGACCGATGTTCAGTACGGAAGCGCCAAGGCTGCTTCATTCTCAGGAGGCGACTTCATGGCCATCAGCGGAACCACATGGATGAGAGACAAGAAAGGCAACATTGTACTTGACTCTAACAATATGCCTCTTAAGACTGACGCCACTGCCATCCAGGTCGGAAACCGTGAGTCCAAGCTGACTGGAGGATGGAACAACACCTTCACTTACAAGAACCTGACTTTCAATATGCTGTGGGAATTCCGCATCGGTGGTGACGTGTTCAATGGAACCAAATATGCGATGACACAGAATGGTACCAGCAAGTTCTCAGCCGAGGTAAGGAACCAGCCTCTGGTCATCAGTGGTGTGCACCAGATTCTCGACGATAAGAAAAAGGTCGTCGGCTACACTGATCCGGAGACTTATGTTTTCGAGCCAGATCAGACTTACGACTTCAACAACCAAAAGACATCCGGCTACAACATCATCAAGAACTACTACACTGGATCTTACAACTACGAGACCGCAAACTGGATCACCGATGTCAACTCTTTGAGACTCCGTACCCTCTCCGTCACCTACAATCTTCCTAAGAATCTTTTGGAAAAGAGCAAGGTCATCAAGAGGGCATCCGTTTCCGCCATCGCGAACAATCTCCTTCTCTTCACGAACTATGACGGGGATCCAGAGGTTGCCGCTTCAGGAGCGGGCCGTGGAGGTTCTTCTTCAGTCGGATTCGACTACTGCGGTGTTCCTGCCGTCTCAAGCTTCACGTTTGGTGTGAACCTTACTTTCTAATCAGCCGTGACATCATTTAAATATTCAAAAAGTATGAAACTTATCAAAACAATATTTCTCACTGGTGCTTTGACGGCGGCGCTCTCGTTAGTGTCCTGTGCCGAATGGCTGGATGTGAACACCGACCCTGAGAATCCTACTCTGGAGTCCGCCGAGTACCAGCTCGAACTTGCCCATTGCGAGTTCTACACTAACAGCGCGCAGCAGTTCGCCGCCTGGCGTTCTTCGATGGCGATGGGAGATTGGACTAGAAACATCAGTGGTGGTACCTACTGGAGTATGTCCTTCTGGGCACCGGCTGACGGTATAACAACAACACCTTACCAGTGGTTCCTCGTCGGAGCGGGTGCTACCCTCAAGGATATGTACGCCAAGGCTATGGCCGCGGAGAACTGGCACTATGCCGGAGTCGCGAAGGTACTCCTTGCCTACGGCTATATGCTTATGACCGACCTTTACGGCGAGATGCCTTACACACAAGGTCTTTCCGAGAGTGCCATTCCTGAATATGACAACGGCAAGACTATCTACCTTGGATGTCTCAAGGACATCGACGAGGCTATCGACCTCCTCTCCAGAAGCATAGACACCAACAAGATGCCGTCACTTGCGGTCGGAGATTTCTGGAACAACGGTGATGTCAACAAGTGGTCGAAACTTGCCAATCTGCTCAAGGCCCGTTGGATCAACAAGCTCATCAAGAAGGGCGAAGGCAGTTATCTTGAAGGTAAATATGATCGTCAGGCTATCCTGGACTGCCTTTCCAAGGCTATGACCAGCAACGCTGACAACACCGTCATCAACCATACGGATGACAATGGCACGACTCACGATGACCTTGGTTGGAACGAGCCTGTGGATTACTCTCCTTTGTTCTCCGTCTGCGGAATGAACAGCGGTTATATGGCCACCAAGATGCTTTACGACAACCTGACGAACTTCGATGGTCTGGGAGTCGAAGATCCGCGTGCCGACCACATTCTTCCTTGGGCGAAGTCCAAGAAGAGCGATGCCGCACCTAAGGAGATCAAGTGGAATGCGAACGGTACTTGGAGAAGGACCCTTGGCGTGGATATGTCTTCGAACATATTCAGCACCGGTGGTCCGCTCAGAGCCAGCTATGGTTCAGATGACGCGGCTGCTAAGAAGGGTATCCGCAATGGTGATTTCTTCTGGATCAACTCATCGTCAGCAGACAGACTTGGGGATACCGTCTATGTTGAAAGCACATCCACTTCCAAAGGCTATCACGCCAAGAGCAGTCTCATTTACAGAAGAAACAACAACAAGGAGGGATCGGAAGAGTCCGGATCGTTCTATTCACGTGTCTCCGCCCCTACTTACGTCGGAACATACGCTGAGGCTTGCTTCATCAAGGCTGAGGTCCTCTTCAACAATGGTGACAAGGCCGGAGCCTATGATGCTTACAAGGAAGGTATAAAGGCTTCCATCGAGCTGATGAACGAAAAGCTTAAGGTTTGGGTCAATGAGGACGCGTCTCTCGCTTCCTGTCCTTCATTCACTCCTATCGCTCAGGCGGACATCGACAACTTCCTCGCGAACGGTATCGGTTCCTCCGGAGATCTGACATTGGGCAGAATCCTTACCCAGAAGAGAATAGCGTTGCTGTTCTCAGTCGAGATCTGGAATGACATGCGTCGTTACGACTTCAACAGGAGTCTCTTCCTTGGATGGAACATCGCGGCCTATCACGACGTGAACGCAGCCGCTTCCGAGGCCATCCCTGCCGGCCAGTATTTCCGTCGTTGGAGACAGTGCTCGCACGAACTCAACTACAACACCGACAACCTTCAGGCCATCGGTAATCAGGTGCCTGGCGCCGACATGTCATACGTGAGGGAGACTGACGGCAAGAATTGCTGGAACCTCAAACCTGATGTCTGGACCATCAACGTCTGGTGGGATTCCGACCAGCAGTAATTCAATTGTTCAAATAACACAAGCAAAAGGGGGACGGTCAGTTTGGCCGTCCTCTTTCTGTGAGGCGCTGCCAACGAGTGTGTTGCTTTCAGCATCTTGCAACTTCAATTTGGCAAAGTATGTTGTTTAATTTCCTAATTGTCGGACGTCGATTCCATCAGTTATTCCATTTCCGAAGATGATTGGGAATCCGGGAATATTCATTATCTTTGAAGGTAGGACATAAAAAAGGTTGGCACTATGGAGGCAAAAAGGATAAGGTACCCGATCGGGGTGCAGACTTTCGACAAGATCATAGAAGGGGGCTATCTGTACATTGACAAAACGGGATATGTGCATGAATTGGCGGATACGTACAATTATGTGTTCCTGAGCAGGCCGCGGCGGTTCGGGAAATCGCTGCTTTCCTCCACGTTCCACAGCTACTTCGCCGGGGAGAAAGACCTGTTCGAGGGTCTGGAGGCGGGACGGCTCAGGAAGGAGTGGACACGACACCCGGTGTTCCACTTTGACATGTCAACAGCGAAGCATCTTAATGAAGAACAACTGCAACGTATATTGGGTTACAAACTATCCGAATACGAGAAGAAGTGGGGTGCGGATTCCGGAATCGCGGAAGATGACATCAACGCGAGATTTGAGCGTCTTGTCAAAGCGGCTGTCGAAAATACCGGCGAGAAGGCGGTCATAATAATTGATGAATATGACGCACCGCTGCTGGACGTGATGAACGACAAGGAGAGGCTGGCCCCGATGCGGCAGATAATGAGGAACTTCTATAGCCCGATCAAGAGCCTTGACCCGTACCTGAGGTTCGTGTTCATCACGGGGATAAACAAGTTCGCCCAGCTCAGCATATTCAGCGAGCTGAACAACCTCCAGAACATCTCGATGATGCCAAGGTACTCTGCCATCTGCGGCATCACGCAATCCGAGCTAGAAAGGGACATGAAAGAGCCTGTGCGTGATCTCGCCGACAAACAGGGAATCTCCTACGACAATGCGTTGCTGCAGCTCAAGCACAACTACGACGGTTATCACTTCTGCCACGAGTCCGAGGACATCTACAACCCTTTCAGCCTGATAAAGTGCCTTGACGCACGGGAGTTTGGCTCCTACTGGTTCGAGACCGGCACGCCTACATTCCTTTTGGAAAGGTTACGGAAGAATCCTATGGACGAGACAAAACTGGACAAGATGACTGAAATCGCCCAAAGCGACTTTGACATCTCTCCGGAACTGACGGAAGACACCCTTCCGATGCTGTACCAAACAGGCTATCTTACAATTAAAGGATACAACAAGGAAGATCATTCCTACACACTTGGCTACCCGAACAGGGAGGTTCGGGAAGGCTTCTTGAGAGGTCTTCTCGCTAACTACAAAAGTTCGGAGGGAATGAGTGCGTCATTCGTGCTGAAGTTCAACAAGGCTCTGAAGGACAACGATGTGAACGGTTCCCTTGAACTCCTCCAATCCTTCATGGCCGGCATCCCCTACGATCTGGAGAACAAGACTGAGAAACACTACCAGACAATCATCTACCTTGTCTTCTCGCTCCTCGGCTACTACACCCAGGCCGAGGTCAAGTCGGCCGTCGGACGAGCGGACGCCGTCTGCCGGACAAAGGACCGCACCTACGTCTTCGAGTTCAAGGTAGATGGCTCAGCGGAGGATGCCCTCAAGCAGATCGACGAAAAAGGCTACATGATTCCATACAAAAAGGAAGGCCGGTGCGTAAAGGTGGGTGTGAACATCTCATCCGCCACAAGAACCCTGGAATCCTGGAAGGTTGCCGAGGAGGAGCAGTGGCACAGGAATATTCATAGAGCGGATCAATGACACCGCTTCCCCGTGAGACTCTTTCCGAAGACTCAGACAGATCCTGCGGCGATTTTGCAAAATGCCTTCAGGTCAAATGCCCGCGGAAGGCCTTAGAGCGGAACATTGGATGAATAACTACGAGGGCAAGTCAAGACTTTTTCATGTAAGCCTGCAAATCAACCCACTCAGAGGCATTTGAGGCTGAACGTGTTATGTAAGATGTAACCTTGCATAAGATCAATAGAATAATAAAAAGCGTGGCCGGGTGCTTCCCCGGCCACGCTTTGTGTGAAAAATAGCTAAAAACCCTTTTGCGAGTTTACTTATCCCAACCAGGGTTCTGTGTCAGGGTCTTCCCGGCGGCCTCGTAGAGGTCGATCTGTCCTGAAGGAATAGGGTAGAGGTACTGACGGGACTCATAGATTCTTGATTTGCCTGCTGAGAAGCTTATGTAACCATTTGCGTCAACCACAGCGCAGTCATCGGAACCAACGGTAGGCTCGTCTGCGATGTAGGCACCCTTTGTCTGCTCAGGGTACTTGCTGGTGTCGAGCTTGTCAAGCTGATGCCAACGGATGAGGCACCAGTACCTGTCATCGTTGTCGTACATGAGTTCGACACGACGCTCACGACGGATCTCCCAGATCAGGTTGCTTACGCCCATATTATTAGCAGGGTCGGCGGCAGGAGAAGTGGTGAGATGAGGCATTCCTACACGGTCGCGAAGCTTGTTGATAGACGCGTTTAGATCAGCTTCTGTGCAGCTGCCAAGTTCGGCGCAAGCCTCTGCGTAGTTAAGATAGATGTTGGCAAGCCAGAAGATAGGAGCGTCAGTCTCATTGGATCCGCCCTGATTTCTTCTTGCTACCTCGATGTCATCATTGTCGAACTTGAAGACACCGTAACCAGTGCTTGATGTTGTCTCCATGCCGCCGGCTGAAGGCAGGTCAAAGCGGGCAAAGGCGTTGCCCTTGTACATCAGCACAGTGTCGATAGCAGCTGAAAGACGTGGGTCACGTACATTTAACAATTTGACTATGCTAAGGTGTCCCTTGTCCATGACAGGATGGTCGCTCTTGTCCATGGAAGTGGTTGCGAGAGGTTTTCCGTCAGTGAACAGATATGAGTCAAATGCGGCTTTCGACATACCATTCTGCATTGTGGACGAGCATGTGTAGTCAATCGTAGAGTGACCGAAAACACCGTAGAGGTATTTCTTGTAAAGAATCATTTCTTTGTTCTTCGCAAGGTCAAGAGAGTTGTAGTTGCCCTGATAGCTTGCGTTGAGCGAGTACATGGAGTTGTCCATTATTGCCTTGCTGGCTGTCTTGCACTCAGTGAGGAATTTCTGTGCACGGGTATTGTCGGCTGCTTTCTGTCCGTCAGATGTTGAACGGTACTTGCAGAAGGTTCCTTCGTAAAGGCAAATCTCAGATTTGATGGCCTGAGCGACAGCGGCGTTGAACGCGGTTCTCGAACTTGCATTCATGGTTATGTTCGCAACCGCGAAATTGAGGTCTTCAAGCACCTTGTCCATGACAACATCGCGATCCTGGCGCTCGCCATAGAGATAGAGGTTCTTGTCCTCATCTGTAACATCAAGAAGTTTGTCAACATAGATGATGTCTCCGAATGCCCTGACGAGTTCATAGTGCTTAAGAGCCCTGTATAGTCTTGCGACACCAAGCCAGTTGTTCTTTGTCGTCTCATCCATGGATGAGACATTCGGTACACGCTCTATCATGAGGTTTGCTCTACGAAGAGCCTGATAGTTACTATTCCAAAGTGAGATAGATGCAGGAACGTTCTTGTAGTTCCAGTCGCTGAGTCCTACCACACCTTGATTGTCATTCAGGGTAGGAAAGTAGAAAGCCCCGCTGTAGCCAGAGAATGTGTCATAAAATCTGTTCGCGAAAGCCTCAACGTTGTCTTCGCTTGACCAGAAGTTACCGTCTGTGAACTGGTCTATCGGCTGCTTGTCCAACAGGTTATCACATCCTGAAAGGACCAGTGCGGACAGCGCTATTGCTGTGATTACTATTTTTTTCATAATTCTTTGCAGTGTTTGAAATTAGAAGGTGATCTGAATACCACAAGAGTAAGTGCGCAGCATAGGGTCGGTACGTCCCCATACAGCATTGCCTAACTTTCCTTCACCCGTGTTGATTTCCGGGTCAAGACCATATTTCTTTGTGTGGTCGATAATGTTGAAAGCATTGTAGATGCTACCGTAAACCCTGACCTTGCTGATTTTGGCCTTTTCCGTTATGCCTGAAGGAAGAGTGTAACCAAGGGTGATGTTCTTCAAACGGAGGTAAGCCATGTTTACGAGGTACTTTGACTGTGGGTAGAAGTTGGTGCTACCCTGGTTGAGTACGGAGATGGTTCCCTTTGCGGCACCACCTGAGCTTAGCCTTGGATAGGTGGCATTCTGATCAATGTTGCCGGCTGCCGCATCCTCATTGGTAATGTAGGATGTCTGGTTCGCGTAGATGGCGTCAGCTCCACGCATGAGAGGCATGACGAAAGCAGACTGAGTCCACATTTGCCTCTTGCCTACACCCTGGAAGTAGAGATCAAGGTCAAAGCCTTTCCAATCACCACCGATACGGAGGCTATACTGATAGCGCGGCTGAGTGTTACCGATAACTACCAAATCTCCATGATCGTCAGCAGTTCCTTTTCCTCCGTCAATCACGCCGTCATTGTTCTGGTCGACGAATTTGATGTCTCCAGGCCCAAAGATGAACTTGCCTGTCTGGAGGTTAACTTGGCTTGCCACTCCTTCAACAGGAATATAGTTACCTTTGGCGTCAACTCCGCTGAAATCTGAAGCCTCAAAGTAGCGGTCTGTCTCAAATCCCCAGATGTCACCGTAGCGTTTGCCGGAGTAGTTGGAGTTCAGCAATCTAGAGTTATTGTTCCACTCTTTGATCGTGGTCGTGTAGTCTGCAAGGTTTCCAATTGCGTAGACGTTGATCCCGTTGAAGTTATGATGCCAGTCGATGGTGATCTCCCATCCGCGGGAACGGAGTGTACCTGCGTTCTCGTAGGCTGCGGTGGCTCCAAGCACCTGTGGCATGGTCTGGCCAGGTGCGAGCATGTCCTTGGTGTCTCTCTGGAACCAATCGAACGTAGCGTTAAGCTCTCCGTTGAGGAAACCAAGGTCGAGACCGATGTTGGTAGTCGCAAGAGTCTCCCAGGAAAGGGTGGAGGAAACCATCTTTGGCATGCCGAATGTCGTCAGTTTGGTTGATCCGGTGCCGAGCCAGCTTACGTCAGATCCCTGACGCGCGATGGTGGCGATGTACATGTTGGAGCCGACTTCCTGGTTTCCGATCTCGCCATAGGAAGCGCGGATCTTCGCATTGTTCACGATGCTCTTGACAGGAGAGAAGAAAGGCTCTTCAGAAATTCTCCAACCAGCTGAGGCTGAAGGGAAGAATGCCCAGCGGTTGTTCGCAGGGAATTTGGAAGATCCGTCGTAGCGGCCGTTGAGCTCGAGGAGGATCCTGTCCTTGTAGTTATAGTTGATTCTACCGAAGAAGCCTGCGGAACCGGTTTCGTTGTGGCTGTGAGCGAATATATTCTTGTTGTCACTGTCGAAAGTCAATGCTATTTCCGGCAGATTAGTGTCAAGAATGTTGTTGTAAGTGCCTCTGAGGTACTCGTATTCAGACTCGTCAGCATTGAAACCTGCCATAATGTTGAAGTTATGCTTACCTGAAACAGTGAACTCATAGTTACCGTAGATGTTGGCGCTGTAGCCTCTGGTGTAGGAACGACGTGCATCTATGTAGGTTGTTGTGCTCATCGTTGTCTCCGAAGGGGTGATGGACCATGTGTTCATCATGTGAACAGGAAGGTTGACCTGCTTGTACCTCATGTTGTTCTGGAGGTAGGTGTAATCAGCGTTCAATGTCAGACCTTTTACGATGTTGATCTTTGTGAATCCACCGATACGCAGGTTGTCTGTCTTTGTCCATCCTTCACCGGACTGTTTGCGGTATGAGATGGCGTTACGTCCATCAAGACCGTTGCTGAAATAACCCCATGGGCCGAAGAAAGACCCCCAACGCCACATGTACTCATATGTACCCTGACGAAGAGCGTCTGAACAATCTTCATAGTCTTTGTTGACATAGTTGACTCTGGCTCCTATCTGAATCCAGTCATTCACTTGTGTGGAGACATTGACTGTGGCATTGTATTTCTTGAGTTTGTCAGGGTTGAAGTTCATAAGGCCCTGCTCCCTGTCGTAGCCGACAGACATGTAGTAGTTGGTTTTGCCTACGTTACCTTGCACGGAGATGGTATGGTTCTGTGACGGGGCCGCGTTGTTGAACATGATGCCAGCCACATCCCAGTCTGCTACATATCCTACACCAGGAATGTAGTCATCACCCTCAATCATCTCGCGGTATCCGGCTTTGCCGCCATGTTTGTTCTGCCATGCCTTGACAGCATTGATGTAAGCGTCACTGTCAAGGTACATGCCGAAGAGCTCGCTTTCAAGCCCATATCTGGCGTTGACCTGGTTAAGCCCGGTGATCTGCTCCATCACAGATGGATAGTCTGGAAGGACAGTTGCCTGGCTCCATGCGAAGTTATTGGTGTAGCTTACTTGGATGTTTTCTGTTGTCTTTGCGGACTTTGTGGTGATGAGAACGACACCGAAAGCGGCTCTTGTTCCGTAGATGGAAGAAGAGGACGCGTCCTTGAGAACAGAGATGCTCTCTATGTCCTGGGTGTTTAGGTAAGAGATGTTGTCAATCGGAACTCCATCAACCACATAGAGAGGTTTCGATGTGGCACTGTTGGAAAGGGTTCCGACACCACGGATTACAACGGTCGGCTCGGCACCGATCTTACCGCTTGTGTTCAAGACAGTAAGTCCCGGCACAGCTCCCTGAAGAGCCTTGCCAAGGTCAGCGGTGGATCTTGCCTCAAGGGTCTTGCTGACATCAACAGTCGCGACTGAACCAGTAAGGTTAGCCTTCTTCTGTGTGCCGTAGCCGACGACTACGACGTCGCTCAGCATCATGGCGTCCTCCTTGAGGACTACCTTCATGCCGTTGCGGGCGGTTGTGGTGACTGTGGTGTAGCCGAGGCAGCCGATTTCTACCTTTGTGCCTTCGGCGACATTGAGCGAGAAAGTTCCGTCAATCTGGGTGACGGTTCCGGTGGTTGTGCCAGGAACCATCACGCTGGCTCCCGGGATCGGGTTGCCGTTGACATCGACGATCGTTCCCTTGACTAGCTGCTGCTGAGCTGCTGCTTCGGGCAGTAAACCAGACTCGGAGGCGGCTGCCGTGGCGCTGAATGACAGCGTGCCGGCGAGCAGCATCATGAGAATGGCGTTTACCTTGTAAGTGCGATTCTTTTTCATTTACTAAAAGGTTTTGTATTAACTTATGGTTGTTAATGTGCCCGTTTAACAAATTAATAAGTAAAAAAACATCTTGACTCGAGATTTTTTTCGTGCATGAATCAATGTTGCAAATTTAACGTTTTATGGTGGAAAAGCAAAAAAAACAGGTACTTTTTCAGGTCGGGCATGATTGCAGAACGTTTGCGGTGGTGGTTCACGAGGCGAATGCCCATGACAATGTCGGTGCGGATGGCGTTATTGACAAGATGAAGGGCTGCTTCCCCCGATTGAAAAAGATGCTGGCGGACGGCGGATACAAAGGACGGAAATTGGCCGATACCGTACGCCAAAAGCTCGGTGCGGAGTTTACCGTTGTTCTCCGTCCGGACGAGTCTCCGAAGAAATTCTCCGTGCTGCCACTCCGGAGCGCTCTTTCTCCTGGTTGGAAAACTTTCGAAGAATTGCCATTGATCACGAGTTCTATTCCGATACGGGCGAGGCGAAGGTTCAGCTCGCCTTCTGCCGACTCATGTATAACAAATTATGCGACTGAAATTTAAACAGCTTCTTACTTAGGCACGCTCTGTCTGTCCTTTCCTTTGCATTGAAGCTATATGCTTTATAACAGTTATCCTCCCCATAAGGTGTCGTGATTTGCAATCTATTATAAGTTAATAGATTAGGTGTTTGTCTTTAGCGTGATTCGACTAAAGGTAAGTGCGATATCGCCTGATTATCAATTGTTTATCAATCACGCGCCTAAACACACACTTTGCCGCCGCAACTGTCTCCTCTTTTGAGGCCACATTCCTATTCTATCCGCTTCCATTTGAAAAACATATTCCTTTTCACAAAATTACGTTTATTAGACGAATACCGAGGAACTCATCATTCCCAAATTCATGGGATTGACAGAATTTACGACATGACCGTCAGTGGCCGAGTTCAATTACAAATGATTTGGAACGGTTAATCACTTGAGCGCCATATACATATAGGCGTTGCAAATGAAGCTGGCAGCAGGGTGAATTGCTCTGCTGTTTTGATTTTTTGGTGCCCTGTACAAACCCTATGCAAACCACAGGCACGCAAGAATGGCTCTGGAAATGCTGGGAGGCCATAGTGTGTGACTGACCCCCATGTTCAGAGAGAGGGTCAGCCACAGTGATAGTGGATTGAATACCGTTGGTGGCGTTTTATCGTGTCCGTGGTT
>OLXQ01000084.1_pt1 | contig 16680 bp, 15 predicted proteins | sample 1673371 | NCBI WGS metagenome assembly OLXQ01 (sample SAMEA103958109, study PRJEB25191) | human gut metagenome | biome: human-associated habitat [ENVO:00009003]; feature: intestine environment [ENVO:2100002]; material: feces | place: Germany | collected 2013/2015
CGGGGGATGTTGTGCTTCTTCTGGGTGGATTTGCGGAAGTCTCCGATGGTCATAGCCAGGGGCAGCGCATCAAAGCCGGACTTCTCCAGCACCGCAGGGGTCACTCCAAAGTAGAACGCATCGCTGGAGGCCATCTTCCCGTCGTAAAACATCTTGAGCTGCTGGGCCAGCGTCATTTGAGAGGTCCGTTTGATAGAGAATTTTGTGCCGCCGTCCGTCTGGGCGGCGTTTTTGTTTGCCGTCTGCTCGCTGGTCGCTTTCAGTGCCTCCTCCCAGAGGTGGGCCGCTTTCTCCAGGGTGTCGATGCTCACGCCGTAGGCGTTGGCGGCAGCCTGGTTCTGCGCGGTCTTGTTGCCCTTGAACAGAGACTTGACCTTGCGGATGAAGTCCCGCACGGCGTCCAGCAGCCTCCGGGCCACGCTGCGGTTTTCCTTTGCCAGGGTCTCAAACCTGGCCGGGTCAACCGTCAGCGCCTCGGTGAAGTCGGCGGCGATCTCGTCCATGGCCTGCTCCGTGGAGAGGTTCACGCCTGCCTCGGCGTAGCGGCTCTTGTACTGCTCCACGATGGAGGCGGTAGAGCCGTCCAGCTCGGTCAGCGCGGACATGGCATAGTCGCGGTACTTCCGGTATGCCTCCGGGGCCATCTCCTGCATCCGGTGGGTGATCTCGTGCTTTGCCACCACGGTGCCGGGGTTCTCGGCGTCGTTGGCAATGTGGATGATGCCGTTGCTGTACCATCCGTTTGCGCCGCCCTTGCCGGTGGCCTCTGCCATCTGGATTTTCACCCCGGCGGCACGGGCCAGGCTGTCGTAGAAGCGCACGGTCTCCTTGGGCAGGCTGGCGGAATGTTCGGACTGCACGAAGCCCGCCTCGTCGCCGTACACCGTGGCGCTCTTGACACCCTCCCGCTCCAGGGCCAGGGAGGCCGCCGCATCGTTCTGCCCGGCGGAGTAGGCCGCGAAGCGCTGTGCCTGGTTGAGCTGCGCGGCATAGCGGCTCTGCACCTTGTCCATGTCGATGCCGGAGATGCCTGCCTCGTAGTAGGAGGCGAAGCCTGCGTAGTAGTCGTCGGCCCGCACGCTGCCGTCATAGCTGGCGGAGAGGGCCTTGGCCCCGTTCTCGCCCAGGCTGGCCGCAGCGTCCCGCACGCGGCGGATGTCATACGCCTGCTGCGCCGCAGGGCGCTGCTGCTCCACCTGCATGGCGGGGCGCACGGCCTCCTGCGTGGCCGTCTGCCGGGCTTCCGTTGCGGCGGGGGCAGTTTCCCTCGCGTTCGTAGAAACGTCGCTCTGCGTCCTTGCAAGGGCCGCCACGGCGTTCTTGACGGCCTTGCGCTGCTGGGACTTGCTCATGTCCTCGCTGATGTTCAGCCCCGCCTCCTGCGTCAGCGTGTTGATGGCGGTGGGGTTGCTCAAAATGTCGATGGCGGTGTTGTTGGTCACGCGGCCCTTCTGGGTCACTTCCTCGGCGGCCCGCAGCAGCAGGTCGCCGCTGCCGTCCTCCGCGTCGATGGCCTGCACGTTGGCCTGGTACAGCCGCCCGATTTCTGCGTTGGTGAGGGTCTGCCCGGCGTCGAGTTTCTGCTGGAGCTGCACGGCCAGCTTGTAGCTCTGGGTGCTGGGGTCGCTTGCAAGCCCTTCCTGGATGGTGGCCTGCACCACGTCGTCGCCCATCGCCTGGAACTCCGCGCCGGTGCGCCGTGCGCCGTATTCATTCAGCCCTGCGTTGATGGCGATGCCCGCGCCGGACATCACGCCGCCGGAGACAGCGCCGCCCAGGAAGTCCAGGCCCATGTTCTCCGCCTGGTCCCGGACGGCCCGCCAGAACGCCTCCTTCTCGGTCATGCCCTCGGCCTCGTAGGCGTCGATGGAGGTCTGCCACTCGCTCTTGTCCTTGGAAATGAGCACGTCGGCCACCAGGTTGATGATGTCGCTGCCCACTTCCTCGCTGCCCTCGGCCAGGGTGTTTTTGAGAAAGTAGCCCATGGCGCTCTTGGTGAGCGCGGTTTTGTCCAGCAGGGCATCCAGGCTGACCTTCTCGGTGATGATCTCCGCCGCGCCTGCGATGGTGCCAAGGGCGAACGCCTGGTTATCGGACAGGCCCCGGTCCTTTGCGGAGATGGTAGCATCCGCCGCCGCGCCGGTGCCCATGATGGCAAGGGAGAGCGCCTGGTTGCCGCCGGTGATGGCGGTATTCAGCAGGAAGTCGCCCATGCTCATGCCGGTCTGGTAGGCGAAGCTGCCCACACCGCCCCAGTTGTCCTCCACGATGGTGTTCACCTCGTCGCGGATGGCGCTGTTGATGTAGCTGAACTTGTTGTAGCCTGCGTTCTGGTCGATTTCCCCGTCGGAGAGGTAATCCGCCGCCTGGCCCAGGTAGGAAAGGCCCTTGAGAGGGCTTTCCAGCACGCTGAACGCGGAGGACCCCACCGGGTGCTCCTTGGCGTAGGTGGCCCATTCCTCCTCAGCCTTGGCCCGCTGGCGGTAGTTGAGATCTCCGGTCAGGTAGTCGATGTAGGCGTAGGCGTTCTTGTGCTCCGCGTCGCCGTTGGCGGTGTCCTGGGCGTACAGGTAGTTGAAGGTGGCGATCTCGTCATCCGTCATCTCCCGCCGCTCGCTGTTGTCCAGGCCCAGCAGGGACGCGTTGCTCTGGATGTCGGAGAGCATCTGGCGGCTGCGGGCCTCCTCGTTGCGGTTGATGTAGTCGTAGGCGATGTCGTCAAAGCCGCTGTTGGAGTAGGTCCCGCTCCATGCGTTGAATTTCTCCTGGCCGTTGGCCGTGCTCTTGTACTGGCTTTTCTCTGCAAAATCGGGTTTCTTCGCCAGCGCGGCATATTCCTTGCCCCGCTGGTAGGTGTTGTAGTCGTTCTCGTCCTTGAACTGGGACCAGAAGTCATACTCGCTGTTCAGCCCGCCCCGCAGCTCCTCCAGGTACTTGCTACCCTGGTCCAGGGTGGAGAGGACGCCGTTCACGGCATCCTCTCCGTATATCTCCCGGTTGTCCTGGAAGTAGGTGCGGTAGGCGTTGGCCCTGTTCTGCATCACGCTGATGCGGGCGTCGTTGTCATCCCGGTACTTCCCAAAGTCTGCGGCACTCTGGAATTTGCCGTCCCGGCTCTGGTAGTCGCTGCCCAACTGGCTGGAGAGGCCGTTCACGCTCTCCAGCCAGGAATTGAAGCCCTGGGCCTTGTCCGCCTCGTATCTGCCGCTGCCGCCGTAGGCATCCTTGCCGTACTGCTGGTCGATGACGGCCCGGCGTTCTGCAGCTTTGTTCCGCAGAAAGTTGCTCGCCCGCGTTACGGTGCCGTCGTCATTCTTGCCCAGAGGGGTCTTATCGCTGCTCTGGATGCTCTCGGCCTGCTGCCGCGCCGCCGTCCGCTTCTTCAAAAAATCGCTTGCGCTTGCCATAGGGCCGCCTCCTTACTTCTTATTGCCGTTCCACTTGTAGGTGTAGGTGTTGGTCGCGCTGTCGTAGGTCTCGATGACCTTTCCGCTGTTGACGTAGTTCTCCACCTCGTCGTAGGTGAAGCGGCCATGGCCGGGAATATAAATCCAGCTATCCCCGTGCCGGTTGCCGATCTGGGCGTCGCTGCCGCTGTTTCCGCTGCCGCCCTGGTTCTTCATCCAGTCGGCGTAATACCCGGCCAGCTTTCCGGCCTGGGTGGTGTTGTACCCGGCGGACAGCAGCCAGGCGTATGCGTCACCCTCGCTGCGGATGCCCGCCTTGTACATTCCTGCGTACACGTCCTCGCTGGCGCTTGAGTTGTATGCGCTCTTGAGGCCCGCGATCTCCTGGTCCGTGTACCCCAGGGCCTTGTAGCCGGAGAAGTCGCCGCCCGCCGCGAGGGTCTGGGCCTTTGCCAGCGCCCGGTTGTACTCCGTCTCGTCCTTGTAGGTCTCCCGGTTGTAGGCGGTCTCGTCCTCGTAGCGCTTGTCCGCGATCTGGTCCCGGCCCACGGAATAGTTCCACTCGTTGTTGTAGCGCTCGTCGCCGATATTGTCCCGATGCACGCCGTAGTCGAAGCTCCGGTCCGTGTTGTACTGGGCCAGAAGGTCGGCGTACTTTGCGTAGTCGCCCTGCTCCAGGGCCACCAGCATTTCCAGGTTTGCCCTCTGGGTGTTGCCCTCGTCCTGGTACATGGAGTAGGCAAGCTGTTTCAGCTCCGGAATTTTATCGGCCAGCGCCCCCATGTAGTTGTCATAGGTCTGCTGCGCTGCGCTGCCCGCATAGCTGCTTGCAAGGCCGCCCGTGCGGGCGCTGACCTGCCCCAGGGTGTCCTGCATCGCCCGCTCGCCGCTGCGCGTGTAGCTCTCCTTGTACTGCTGATAGGTGGGGTCCTTCTCCGGGTCGTAGCTGAACGCCTCCCGGTTAAGGATTTGGCGGGTCAGGTCGTCGATCTGGCTCTGGTAGCGGCTGGTGTAGGTGGGGGCCGCCTCGTAGGAGAAGCCGCCGCCTCCGTTTCCTCGCCCGCCGCCGCCCATCTCCAGGGGGATGTAGCGGCTGCCGTCGCTGTCGCCGGAATAGCCGTAGTTGCTGCGGATGCGCTCCACATAGTCGTGGGCGTCTGCCCAGGTCGTTTTGCCTGCCGCCGCTGCCGCCCGGACCTCCGCCGCGCTCCGCAGCTCGTCATCGGAAAAATGCTCCTGGTCATATACGCTGCCGCCGTAGCTGCCCCGGTCGCTGCCGCCGCCGCTCACCGTGTCGGCGCTGGGCGCGGCGGCCTTGCCGGTCTTGCTCCCGGTTTTGATGGCGCTGGTGGCATAGCCGTTCTCGTTATAGCTGATGTTGTAGCCGCCCTTGGAGACGGTCTTGCCCGCCAGGTCTTTGTTCCTGGACATATCGGGTTTTGCCATGTCGGATTACCTCCTCTTTCAGTTGGTTTTCTGCTCCAGCGCCGTCACGCGGGCTGCCAGCTTGTTGTACTCGCTGCCCAGTGTGCTCACGCTCTGCTGCACCCCGGAGAGGGTGGTTTGCAGGCTGGAGACCTTGCTGTTCAGCCCCTCCACACTGGTCTGTATAGCGGTCATGCTCTTTTGAAGCTGCCCCAGCATGAAGTCCAGATTTTCTTGCAGGTTTCTGGTGTAGTTGCACAGAGATTTTACGGTCCCGTTCACGTCGTTGCGGTCAAACGAAGGAGGGGAGCCGGGGAGGGTGGTTGCCATGCCCTGTCACCCCCTTAATATTCGCTGCCCAGGGCGAACTCCCGGATGATGCTCTTGACCAGGCATCCGCCCTTGCCGGACAGCCGGATGCGGAAGTTGTCGCACCGCACCGGCAGGATGGGGACTTGCAGGGTCTTGGCCCGCTCGTTGTGGGTGGAGAACACCTGTCGGAAGGGCTTGCCGTCCGTGCTGATCTCCACCTTGAGCCAGGCCCCGGCATCCAGGTCCGCCCGCAGGTACAGCTTGGAATAGCACTTGCGCCCGTGGCTCGTCTCGTCCATCTGGCACAGCGTTGCGCTCCAGTTCACCAGGCCCTCCTCGGAGTAGTCCTGCCCGGTGGTCATCAGCTTGCCCGTGGCCCCGTCCAGGAAGTAGAGCGTCCCGTCCAGATAGGCCCAGTCCAGCGCGTGGGTCGCGTCCTCCCGCAGCCAGATGGCCCGCAGCGTATCAAAGACGTACAGCTCCCAGTCGCCCTTCTCCGTCCGCATGGAGATGTAGTAGCGCTCGCCGTCCGTGCCGCCCACCGCGTCGAAGAAGCGCCGGGTCCCGAAGTTCTCCGTCAGCAGCTCCGGGGTCCCGCCGGAGTAGGCGTACACGCCGTTGCGGCCCTTGTAGAACAGCGTCTCGTTGATGACGGCCAGGGACTTCTCGCTGCCCTTCTGGATGCCGGGCACCGTGTAGGTGTAGATTTCATACTGCGCCGGATAGCTGCCCAGGACCTTGTGCAGGCAATTCTCTTTCCAGAACAGCACCGTGCTGGAGTAGGCGATGCACCCGGTGAACTCGCCCTCCGTGCCCACGGCCACGGCGTAGCTGTCCGTGGACACCCCGTCGTAGACGTAGAAGTTGGTCGGGTCGCCCAGGGCGCTGGCGTAGATGGTCTTGCCCTCTGCGCCCCAGATGCGGTTATCGCACTCGCAGATGCACGTCAGGTCCGGCACCTTCCGCTCCAGCATCACCGTCCCGGCCTCCACGCCGGTCTTGGTGAAGATGTCCTTGGTGAAGGTCAGCTTCCGCGCCTCCAGGGAGCGGATGATGTGGCTGCCGTTGTTCGCAGCGCAGGTCGTACAGCCGGAGATTTCGATTGCGTCTCCGGCCTTGAAAAGCTCGTCGAAGCCTGGGTATTTGTGCAGCGCCGCCGTGTGCAGCAGATAGGTGATCTGGTAGGTCCCGTCGCTCTGCTTTGCGCTGCTCTGTACCACCATGTACTCCTTGGAGCTGTCGCAGTCGTATTGAATGTAATCGCCCGCCTTGAGCTTGTCCGGGGTCCCTGCGGTCCCGCCGCTCATAGTCAGCGCTCCCGTGGTCTTGTTCACGCTGGCCCCGGTGTAGGCGGTGATGGATGTGTCGGCGGCCACGCTGCCCTTAGTCTCTGCGTTTTCCGCCGCCTGGTCGATGTAGCTCTGCTCCGGCACGGTCAGGGTGTTGGCCGTGAAGGTCACGTCGCCGGGGAAGCCGGGGTATTCCGCCGCCAGCATCCCAAACTTCTCTGCCTCCGTGTCGTAGTAGACCTTATCGGGGAAAATGACGATTTTGGTGTTGATGGTGGCAAACTGCTTTTCGCCCGCAGTCACATGGCCCACCACCTTGCCGTCATAGAGAAAGTCGGTCCCGTCCACCACGCACAGCTTCCCCCGTGCGTACAGCCCCGTGGGGCTGGTGTAGGTCCCGGCGGTCTTGCGCCCGTCCCGCTGACTGAGGCACGGGAAGCGGGCGGAGGAGAGGCCCCAGCTCTCTGCCAGCTCGCCGTCTCCGGCTCCCTGGCCGTAGTTCAGCCCGGCAAAGGCGATGATCTGCTTGCGGTTCTTGCCGGTCGCCGCCGTCATGTATGGCAGGTTCATCTCGCCCCTCCTCCTAAAATAGACCCGTCAGACCCCCGCCGCCGATGGGCAGGTGCCTGCGGTGATACTGTTTCCGCCATTCGTCCAGCGCTGCGTTGTACGCCAGGGCGGAGTTGTTGTAGTTGTCAGCCTCCCTGTTGTAGAAGTCCACCTTGCTCATAAGGTACAGGTCGTACAGCCCGTCGTAGGGGGCCTCCACCAGCAAGGGCTTGTCCCCGTCCTCCGGGAACGCCTTGGGAAAGTCCGGCAGGTCGGTCCAGCCGCACGCCGGACACAGGTTGCTGTCCATCACCCGGTCATAGGTGATCTCCGTCCCGCCGCAGGTGGGACAGACGGCGACGGGTCCCTTGGCCCCGCGCCCGCTCGTGAGCTGGTGCCGCAGGATGGTCTCCCGGTAGAGCTGTCCGTCCAGCTCCAGCAGCCACGCCGCCTTGGTCTCGTCGTCGATGGCGTCCGGCCTCGCCCGGTTCACCCGTTCGATAACTTCATTGATGCTCGGCATACCGCCGCCTCCTCTCATAGAATTTGCCGGGCAGCGGCACGCCGCCGCCCGGCTTTCTGGGTGTTTCTCTTACACCGCGCGGACCCACAGGCCGTTGTTCTTCACATACAGCCCGCCGTCGTTGCCCGGCACGCTCTCAACCGTGTAGCATCCATCGCTGTCTGTGCTGTCAGATACAACGATAGAAGATTTAAGATTAAAAGCGGGACGCGGCGCGAAGTAGGCGGTGCACACGTGGTCGTAGCGCACGGCGCCGTCGGTGTAGATGCGGTACGCGTTGTTGCCATCCGAGTACGGGGAGCGCAGGCCCCAGTAGACGGCGGTCGCCGTCTCGTCCAGATAGGCGATGCGCTTTGCATTGTCGGAGAAATAGCTGAACGCCTTGCCCTCCGTCTGCCAGCCGCTCACGCCCGCCTCCGTGCAGGAGATGGCAAAGCCCTTGCGGTAGATCGTGTGCAGCGTCGCCACCTGGTTGCCCTCCGCCACCACAATGGGGACGGGGACCAGGCACTCCCGGATTTTCTCGTCCAGCTTCAGCGGCCAGATGCCGTCACAGAAGTTGTCCAGGGTGCAGCCGAAGTAACGGTTTTTGTAGCCGTTGTTGTCGGATGCGTTCCATGCGATCTCACTGAAAGCATCCTTGCGGATAAGGGTCACGCCCGTGCCGGTGCCGTAGTGGTCATTGTCCAGCTTGATGAACTTGGTGGGCTTGCTGTTTTCCGCCAGCTTCACCAGGCTGCCGTTTGCCAGATTGGAAAGTAACTGTCCCATATCGTTTTGTTCTCCTTTCGTCAGGTCCGGGCCGGGCAGCGGGGGTGCCCGCCGCCCGCCTGGCCTCGTCTGCGCGGTCCAGAGCCATCAACAATCTGGACCGCATTTCTCTGCGGAGCTGCTTTGTGTCGCCATGTTTGGCGTGTGCCTCCCAGGCGGTAAAGCTCTCCATGATTTTCTCCCGCGACACCTCGCCCGCCGCGTACTGCTTCTCCCACAGCCGGATGCGTCGTTTCATCCGCTTGATGGAGGAGTAGCGCAGCTTGCTGACCACCTGGCCCGTCCGGGTCAGATAGGTGTGGAAGCCGCAGAAGTCGATGCCGTTTTGCAAGGGGAAGATGTTGGTCTTGTCGTTCAGCTCCAGGCCCAGCTTGGCAAATTCAAGCCTTGCAAGGCGCAGAGCCTCAACCGCTGTCGCCTTATCCGGGCAGATCACATACCAGTCGTCCATATACATCCCTGCCAGCGGCAGGTGCAGCTTCTCACCCACATAGTGCATGAAGGAGCTGACGTAGAACACCGCGTAGATGTGGCTCGTCTGGTGTCCCAGGGCCAGGCCCTCGTCCACGGCGTCGATGTATCGCCACATCAGCGCCCGGATGTCCGGGTCGGGAAACCGGGGTTCCAGCGCGGCCTTGAGCCGCCGGTGGTCGATGCTCTGGAAGAAGTGGCGGATGTCGCCCTTGATGACCCAGCCCTCGGCGTAGTCCCATTCCTCCATGGGCCGGTGTGGCAGACCGGCGGCCTTGCGTGCCGCCTCGTCCGCGCCCTTCCGCCGCAGGAAATAGGTCCTCATGTGCCGTTTCAGCATCTCCAGCCCGTAGTGGGTCCCCTTGCCGTACTGGGCCGCGTAGGTGTTCAGCGTGAAGCTCCGGGCCAGCTCGTCGTAGACGATGTAATCCGTGAGCGCGTGCTGCACCACCTTGTCCCGGAACGTCGGGGCCTGGATAAGCCGCTTCTTGGGTTCGTAGATATAGAACGCGTCCAGCGGGTCCGGCTGGTGCGTCCCTTGCAAAAGCGATTTTGAGAGTATCAGCAGCTCCTCGATTGCGCTGTACTCAAAGGGTGCCGTACTCTTTTTGCCCCTCTTGCACCGTCTGGCCCGGTGGTAGGCCGTCCATAGGGTGTCAAAGGAGCATAGTTCCTGATAGGTCATATCACACATCCTTGCTTGGTTTTCGGATGGTGGAGCGCAGGTCCGGCATCGCTGATAGCGGCCAGTATCTCCCTCCGCCGGAGGTGTCCGGGGCTTTCCCCGGTAGCGAGCCTGGCAGCGTCGGTGCCATGTGTTTATCCCCCGTGTTCATGTCCACGGACGACGGGATATAGCCTCCTTTGATGATGGGCCTCTGCTTTCGCCGCAAGGGCTACTTGTACACGGTAATTCCATCAGAGCGGGACGCGGCGCGAAGTTGGCGTTGTACACGTTGTTGTTGTTCACGGTGCCGTCGGTGTTGATGTTGTACGCGTTGTTGTCATTCGAGTTCGGGGAGCGCAGGCCCCAGTTGACGGCGCGAACAGGCTATACCCCAATGAAAGGCAGCTATCGCCGCCGAACATCCTCTCTTGCCTGGGCAGCGCGGCTCCGGTCCTTCTCGTACCAGGCGGCGCACATATAGCGCACCGTCATCACCGCCTTGCTCCAGGTCGCGGCCTTTTGGCCGCTCACGCCGGGGTATTGCTTGCTTTCTGCCATCCGCAGTATCTTCCGCTCCAGCTTCTTGCACGCGCAAAGGGCCTCACGCTGCATTGCCAGCCGCTCCGCCGGTCTCTCCCGCAGGTCAATGAGGTTTGCGCCCTCAATGCACGAGCAGATGGCCTCTGCACCGTTCATCAGGGCCGTTCCGGTGGTGTAGCGGTATTTCTTGGGGATGACCTTCTCATTGGCGCAGGCGTCTGCCGTGTAAAGCCACATATCAGCCGCCTTGTTGCCCAGCTTGAAGTCATCGGTCTGTCTGTCAGCCATCGGGGCACCCTCGCTTTCGTGCTGCATCCAGCAGCTCGTCGCAGCCCTCTGCCTCCAGCACCAGGTCCGGTCCCAGTCGGATGGTCACGGTCGCGCCGGTAGGGGAGCGCCCGGTCAGCACCAGGCTGTCCTCCCGGCATATCCGGCAGGGCTGCTCCAGCTCCGCCAGGAGGTTGGAGATCAGACAGGAAGCCTCCGCCCAGTCCTTACACGCTGCCCGCCGCATCCATGGCCTCCACGGAAGCTTTGTCAACCACGGCCTTGCCCGCGCTGGGAGCTTCGTCAACCACGGCCTTGTCCGCGCTGTTGGCCTCCAGGGTCATCTTGAGGGTGGTAAGCTGTTCGTTGAGGCGTGCAAGGGCGCTCTGGGCGCTTTCCTTCTCGCTCTTCTCGTGGGACAGCTTGGCCTCCAGCTCCGCCACCTGGGCCGTCAGGGCGGCAACGTCGCTGTCCTCGCTGGTGCGGGTCAGTTTCAGCCCGTGGGAGACCACGCGGAAGGGGCCGGTGTAGGTCGCCGTGGTGCTGCCGTCCTCGGCCAGCACCTCAATGGGACCGGCACAGAACGCGGCCAGAGCCTCGTCGCTGATGCCGCCGGGCAGCTCCGCCACCACGGCCTGGCGGGGGACCCCGCCGATGTTCTCCGTCACCACCGTGAAGCCCTTGTCGCTGATGGTGTGATTGCCTGCTTTAATCATGTTCGTGTCCTCCTCTTATCCGATGTTGATGTAAACGTCGCCGTTGGCCCCCAGGCTGGAGGCGGGAGCGCCGTTGCCGAAGTAGATGTTGCGGAAGCCCTTGGTGCTGCCGCTGGTGGGCGACACGCCGGACACGCCGCCGGTGAACGCGCCGCCCGTCTTGGGCATTTTCTGGTCTGCATAGGCGAAAATGTCCTGGGCTTTGCCCTTGGGGTCATAGACCGCCTTGGTCATGTCGCCGGGGTTTACAGCGTCCGCGCCCTTGGGGATGCCGAAGTCGAAGATGGGGGCAGCGTCCGGGCTTCCGGCCCGCCGCTTCACCGTGGCCGCACTTCCGGCGGCCAGCGTGGTGGTCGTCCCCACCTGGATGTTAGGGGTAGAGCCGTCGGCACCGGCGGGTCCCTGTGCGCCGGTCGCGCCGGTCGCGCCCTTGGCCCCGGTCTCACCCTGGGGTCCCTGGATGCCCTGCTCTCCCTTCGGGCCTTGAGCGCCGGTCGCACCCTGCGGGCCTCTTGCGCCCTGCACGCCCTGGGGTCCCTGCGGACCCACAACCTTGCCCAGATCAATGGTAGGCATAGATGGTTCCTCCTTCCGTCAGATGTTTAGGCATAGATGCCCTGCATCGTTGATGTAATAGTCCGGGGCCTCGTTGCCGGTGTAGGTACACAGCAGATGCCCCTCGTCGGTCACGCTGAAATTGACCATGCCAGCCGTCTGCACGGCCACGCCGTCGATGCCGCGCGGCCCTTGCGGCCCTTGCACGCCCTGGGGTCCTTCCGGTCCCGTGGGTCCAACCGGGCCAGCAGCGCCTTGAACGCCCTGGGGTCCCTGGATGCCTTGGATGCCCTGGACGCCGCGCTCGCCGGTCAGGCCGCGCTCGCCCTGGATGCCCTGCTTTCCGGTCTTTCCCTGGGGTCCCTCTGCGCCCTGTTCTCCCTGGTCGCCCTTGGAGGCGATAAGCAGCCAGTGGGCACCCTCCACACCTCCGGCCACGTCCAGCTCCGGGGCCACGCCCTTGCACGCTGCCTTGCAGATGTAGGAGCTGCCCAGCCTGCTCACCTTCTGGAGGGGCAGATAGGTCTTTGCGCTGTCATAGGCTTCCCACACCTTTACGGCCTCCTCGGCCTGCTCCAGCGCCTCGATGGCGTTTCCCACCAGGGTGCTCACCTGGGGTACAATGCCGTCGATCTGGGTCTGGAGTTGCTGCGCCTGGGTGGGCGTCGGCTCTTTCGGCGTGGTATAGGCGTCGTTCGGCTTCACCAGCAGATGGTCCGTCACCGTGATGGCAACGGCGGTTGGGTTGCTCTCCCGGAAGCCCTCAATGGTAAAGCTGCACCAGCCCTCCAGGGCCAGCGGCTCCGCCGGAATGGCCGTGTCGAAGGTCAGCGGGTCCTTCTTTGCCACCAGGTCCTCCACGCTGTTGTACAGCAGCACCGCCACGGGGCTTTCGCCCAGGGCGTTGCGCCAGATGATGCGCTTGGAGAACGCCTCCCAGTCATCGCTCATAACGATGTGCAGGCCGGTCACATTGGCCTCGCCCTGCACGCCCGCGTTCTTGCTGTCCTTGCGGACAAATTCGCCGGTCACGGTCACATTGATGGTCCTGTCCATAGGGGGTCTACCTCCTTTCTGTATGATAAAAGGCGCGGCGGGGCGGAAGGGTCGGTCCCTCCATACCTCGCCGCGCCGTGTCGCAGCCGCTTTTAGGGTCTCGCGGTGTGCCTGTTCAGTTAGATGTTGCGGGCCTTGGCCTCGGCAGCGTAGGCGCTGCTCTCGCGCTCAATGAGGTTTGCGGTGGCGTTGTCCTGGGCCATGCTCTGTTCCAGGACCTCCGCCACATAGGCGGGCACCTGCACGGTCTCGCCGCGCTTGATCTGGAAGCTGCGGCCATTGACGGCCACAAAAACGTCATCCTTGTACTTGTCGTTGTCCTTGAACAGACGGATGGGCACAAGGTCGTTCGGCTTGGGCGCGGCGGGGGCGGTCTCTTTTGCCGCCTCCAGTGTCTCCTTGGCTTTGGCCTGGGCCTCTGCCACAATGGCAGCAGCTTCCGCCCTGGCCTTGGCGATGATGTCCTCTGCCTCGGCGGCGGGGGTAGCCTGCGTGGTGGCCTGCTGCTCATTGGCAGCAGCTTCTTTCTTGGCAGCCATAGTGTAAATACCTCCTGTTGGTCAGAATGTGGGGCCGCCCGCCGTAAAGCAGGCGGCCCAGGTGATTAGCTGTTGAAGGTGGAGCAGGTCTCGATGCGGACCATGTACGCCTCCACCAGGCGCTCGGCCACCTTGGTGGCTTTCCAGCCTGCGGTGGCGCGCTGGTCCAGGGGGTCGGCAGTACCGGCAGAGCCGAGCTGCTTCACGATGTGCTGGAGACCGCCGCCGGTGATCTCGGTCACGCCGTAGGCGTCCGCACCCAGAATGAGGGTGGAGTACACGTCACGGGCGGATGCCTTGGGGGTGACGGTGCCGCTGGCGGTGGTGCCGGTCTCGTAGTCCTTGCCCGCGTGGGTAAAGACCTTGGCCTCGCTGGTCTCCACGAAGCGGACGCCCTCGATGCGTCCGATCTCGCCCTCGTAGATGCCGTCGGGGTCGGAGTAGGTCTTGACGTTCACCCACTTGGGGTCACTCATAAGGTCGTAGGAGCAATCCGGGTGGATGATGCCCGCGTAGTAGCCGTTGATCTTGGGCGCGTTCATCACCTTGAGGTAACGGACAGCGCGGCGCACGGCGTCCACGGTCAGGTAGTGGTTCTCGCTGTCGGTCTTGCTGCCGCCGCACAGGTTGGCGCGGCTGTCCACCTGGCCCTCGGCGTACTGCACGTTGGTGCCGCCGTTCAGCACCTCGCGGGTGATGGTGTCCAGGGTACGGCCCGCCTGGCTGCCCAGCAGCTTGGTGGCCTGCACCAGGTTGTTGTCGATGGCGGAAAGCAGCAGCATATCGGACAGTTCGATGAAGCCGCCGTACTGCGCCACAGTCGCGGTGATGACGCCCATGTTGAGCTTCTGACCTTCGGGGGTCACACCTTCGGTCAGGGCCGTGGTGGCCTTGGGCAGGGGGTCATACTTGCGGAACTCGATGGTCTTACCGCCATTCTTGGGGATGGGATGCTTCTGTCCGAACTGGTCATGGACCAGCAGCGGCTCCGCCATATCAATGAGATAGTCGGAGTAGAAGGTTTTCATCTCGCCGGAAAGGTTGTTCCCGGTGGTTGCGCTGGTCGTCTTGTTGATGACTGCATCAAACAGGTTCAGCGCGACAGGCAGCAGAATGAATTTGCGGATGGTGTTCATGTTAAAATCTCCCTTCTGGGGAGAGGCTTAAAACTCGATGTGCTCTCCCCGTGCAGCTCTGCGGATGATCTCCGCGCGGTCCCTCTTGGACAGCTTGGAAACGTCATCCTTCACGATAAATGCACCCTGGGAGGTCGTGCCGTTTTCCTGGGGCCTTGCGCCCTTGGCGCGGATGCCATCCACCACCTGCTTCTCCGTGGCCTTGGCCTGCATAGCGGCCACGCCCGCCTTGATCTGGTCCATGTGGACCACTTCATAAGCGTGCTGGACGGGAACGCCCGCCCGGAGCATGGAGAGGAACTGGGGATTTTTGACCTCCGCGTTGAGGTCGAAGCTGGGGTACAGCCCTTTGACCTGTTCGGCCTCGCCGTACCACTGCTGGAGCTGCTGCTGCGCCCGCTGGTCGTTCTGCCGCTGGCGCTGCTGGCGCAAAAGCGCCTCGTTTTCCCGCTGGAGCTTCTGGAACTGCTTGTACTGCTCAACGGACATCCCCGCCTCCTCGGCGGCCTCGGACCAGTATGCGTCATCGTTTTCGATGGCCTGGGACAGCTTGCCCATGTCGCCGTCGCCGATCTGGTAGCGCTGCATCAGCATATCAATGACAGGCTGATACTGGCCCACCTGCTGCTCCAGGTTTCTGGTCTCCCGGAAGCGCCGGTCGATGATGCGCTGGGTCTCCTCGGTGTAGATGTCCTTGTACTCACCGTTCACAAGGTCCTGGAAAGCCCTGCGTTTGGCCTCCAGAGTATTGGACGTGGTGCTCGCGTCCGGTTTGTTGTCGCTCCCGGCGTCGGAGGACCGCTGCTGTCCCTCCGGGTCTCCGCCCTCGCCAGCCTCCGCCGGTTTGGCCTGCTTCCCGAAGATGACATTCTGGTATTCGCCCGATTTTCCCCGCCGGGTGGATGCGGGGGATGCCTGGGTCTCGCCCTGTGTGCCGGGTGCTCCGTCGCCAGAGGCCGCCGCCCCTGCGCCTGCTCCGCCTGCGGCACCGCCGCCGTCGAACAGGTTCAGCCGGATGTCCAGCAAATGCTTGAAGTTCATAGGATTGCCTCCTTTTTCGTCGCGGGTGTATCGCCCCCGTGCATCGGTCCCTGACTTCACCAGGGCAGCGGCCCGGTCCCCACCGTGACCGCCGCCCCGCATGGTGTGAAGCAGGAGGACAGTATAAGCGTATCAAATGCTTTTCCGCTTTTCGCCCCGAACTCAGAAAAAATTTTTATTTTTCTTCCCGGCACTCCACCTGGACCTGCTCCGGGTGGGCCTGGGCCACCTGGGCAAGGCCGATGACGGCCATCTCAAAGGCCGCCGCCGTGCCGTCGTCCCCGTCGAAGTCGAGCTGCACATCGCCGCTCTCCATCCGCCAGGTGTAGACCTCCACATAGCGTTCCCGCATGGCGTTGGTCACATATCCGGCCAGGGCGTAAAGGATGCCGGACACCGCCGCGCACGCCTCTACGCTGCCGGTGGCGTGGCCCTGGGCAGAGAGGATGCAGCGCTGGCCGTCCCGTTCGGCATAAACCTGGGTCATAACACGTCGCCTCCCGTCATTCGTTGCCCATGCTGGGGGTGCTGCGCTTCGCCAGCCGCTCCCCGTAGCCGGTCATGGGATGCTGGGCCTCCATGATGCCGCTTGCAAGGCCGTCCTTCTCGCTGGAGGGCATGGGGCCTGCCGCTTGGCCTCGCTGGCCGCCGCCGGTAGGCTGCGCCGCTCCGATGCCCATGTCCTTGCCCGTGAGGGTCTGGATGATGAGGGCCATCTGGTCGAGCTGCTGGGACATCTGCTGGCAGATATTGAGAAGGGTCTGGCCGTTCTGCACCTGCTCCTTCACCTTGTCGATGCCTTCAAACTCCATCATTTCCAGAGCACCCAGCGCCTCCTGCGCCCGCTCCGGGTTGAAGAAGCCCAGGCCGTACAGCTCCTTGGCCCGCTCGTTCTGCTCCATTCGGGAGAAGGGGTTTTTCTTCTGGGCCTTGATTTTCAGGTCGAAGATGGGCTTGCGGTAGAGGGGGAGGCCGTCGGAGGTCTGGCCCACTTCCTGCTCCTTGATGCCCGCGTTGTTCATGTCGATGAACTGGTAGCTGCCAGGCGTCTGGCCCGTGATGCGGAACGAGCGGGTCTCGTCGTAGAACTGCCGGATAAGCTCAATGCACATCGAATTGATTTTGACGTGGGTGCGGTAGCTGGCGGAGATCATGTCCCGGCTGGCCTTGTTGCCCGCCTCCTGGAGGGCGGCGATGGCAGCGGCGGCGGTGACGCCGGACCCGGCGCTGCCGCTGTTCACGTCGCGGTTGGCCGCCGTGTCCTTCATCTCCTCGATTTTCATTTGCGCCACGGTCACATAGATGTCGTCCAGCGGGTTGGTGGTAATCTCCTTGATGCGCCTGTCGTCAAGCTCGCCCTGGACGTGGACCAGGGGCTTGCTCCAGTCCAGGAACTCCTCCTCGTTGATGCCCGTG